>ERZ779637.1333-NODE-1333-length-10512-cov-6.162092_pt1 | contig 10512 bp, 7 predicted proteins | sample MGYA00514196_ERZ779637 | MGnify/ENA primary metagenome ERZ779637 (study PRJEB29562, sample SAMEA4376700) | mouse gut metagenome | isolation source: Cecum | study: EMG produced TPA metagenomics assembly of the A DSS colitis mouse model was used to assess the... | reverse complement strand
ATGGAAGAATCAGAGATTTTACGATTTTCTATTTCAGCAGTATTGCAGGCAGGCTTACGATATGCATGGAGATTAGTTAGAAGAATGGTACCGCTCTGCGGAGGTTTGGTGGAATGTGCTCTAAATGACTTCTCAATCGTGTTTTTCATGATTGGCGAAAGACAGTTAGAGCATATTTTATGTAAAGGAATAGATATCATGAAGAAAGGAACGAAGGCAGTGGAGATAGCGAATGTAGGGGCAGTTGTTGCCAAATGGCTGAAATGATTTTACCAGGGATATCTTATAGTGTGGATGTATTCCAGCAAGACTAATAAGGAAACCATGCGCGGCAAGAACAAACATATGTTTGGAAATATAAACACAAAGGCCCTTCGCAAAATAACCGAATTTTATAGTAATAAGTAGCTACAGAACAATGCAGTATCATATTTATTAAATCTTCTGCTGTAAAGAGGTCTAAAAGAGAAGCCTGTTTTAGGGGAATTTTTGTCTATCATGTCTCTATTTTATTTTAGGACAACCCTATGATGTGAGAAAAAAACAGAAACATCAAAACGCATTAAAATATGAAAAGGGGATTTAAGAGACTGTAAAATAAGGGAAAATGACAGAGTGCAGAATAGGCTGGAAATAAGGAAAAAAGGGCGCTGCACAGAGGTCAGAAATATGTCAAAACCTGTCGAGAAAACTACACAAACAGTTTAATTTTACAGTGGATTTGCCAAAAAATCTCTTGCTATTCTATGAACAATAAAATAGTATTGAAGTATGATGAAATTTCAAATATTATAACTACAATGCTAATTGTAGAGAATACAGGAGGCAGATATGACACTAGCGAGTCTAACAGATTGTGAACAGTTGGTAATGAAGACGGTATGGGATGCCGAAGAAGAACTGAGCCTGATGGAGATTATGCAGCGGGTGAACGACAGATACCACAAGGACTGGAAGCCCCAGACGGTGTCGACGTTCTTAGCCCGGCTGGTGAAGAAGGGATACCTGAGACATTACCGCCAGGGACGCGTGTTCTTCTACCAGATCCTGATACCGCTGGAGGAGTATAAAGGCCAGCTGACGAACGACTATGTGGATTTCTGGAACCATAACAATGCAGACGAGTTCTTATGTGCCCTGGCACAGGGGAGGCCGCTACGACAGGATGAGATCGAAAGGATTCATACACTGATCGATGGACTGGATGAGTAACCTGTTTGTAGTATTGTTAATGACGACGGTGACAGGGACCGTATTTTATATGATTGGGATAGTGTTCCAGAAGCTGTGGTTCAAGCATGATGCGGGGCTGCTGCGGTTCCAGATGAGGGTAACGCAGGGGGCCTTTTTGGTGCCGTTTGTGTATGCGGTGCTGTATGTGCATATGAGGAGAAGATCCCAGACAAATGGGAGCTTTAACAACCTGTTCTACAGCACGCCGGCGGTACGCGGGGTGTGCGCTGCACTAGGATGTGTTTGGGTTGTGCTGTTTCTGGTGCTGCTATTCCATAAGGCGTATGTGCGTTATAAGTGGATGGAGGTATTCAGAGGGAATATCCCGGAGGAGGACGCAGGAACGGAAGCGATGTTCGAGGAGATCTGTGAGCAGATGGGCGTGAAGGGAAGGGTATCGCTGTACCGGAATGACCTTGTAGAGATGCCGTGCATCACGTATGCGAAGGGGTTTGCAGTAGTGCTGCCGCTGCGGCGCTATACGGAGAAAGAGACGGCGGTGATCCTGTACCATGAGTTGTGTCATTATCTGAGCGGAGACATCTACCTAAAGACGGCGTGCTGTATTGTATCGCTGCTGCATGTATTCAATCCGGCGGTGCACATCATGTTGAGACAGCTGAGCCTGGTATGTGAGGAGTGCTGTGACAGGATGGCATGTGAGAGAGGAGAGGGGAAGTTCAGCAGGAAAGAATATTTCCGGACGATCCTGAGCGCACTGGCGGAAGAGGGAAGTGTGAGGGAGAGGTATAACCTGTTCCTGTTAGCAGACACGATAGGGGATTACGAAAGGAGAGTACGTAGCATGAGAGAGTATCGAGTACACGGAGGGTTTAAGAGAGGGACAGCAGTCCTGCTGGCTGCAGGTTTTCTGTTAGGGAGCAGCATCACAGCGCTGGCCGCAGGGGAAGGCATGTCAATGGCATATGGGAAGGCAGCGGAAGTGACGGCTGAGAAGGTAGCAGAGGTTGAGGGCATTGAGGCGGCAGGCGTTTCCATGAGTGATGAGGACATACTGAGGGAATTTGCGAGAGCCTATGACCTGGATCCGGAAGATGTAGTGATCGTGGGAGAGGAAGGCATTGAAACGATCGGGAATGCCATTTATATTAATTGGAATATTCCGGCGGGTAAGACTTATATGACAAGCAATTTCCAGGAAGATGCAGGTGGTAGAGTAATAGCAACCACATCAGGAACTCCATCAGATATGAAATATCAGATGGGTGTCAAAGATCCTAAGGACTTGATGCGTTATGTAGAGGGATCCGGGGATATGTCGCATACATTTAAGGTTGAGAAAACAGGCGGGCACTGTTTCTTTGTGACGAACCTGGGATCGGGAGAATTGAATGTAGAGGGAACTGTTATTAAGTAATGGATGTGGCGGATATGTAGAGGATAGGTATGACAGGGCTAAGCAGATGCTACATAGAGGTTGAAGCAGATAGATCATAGATGGAAGAATCAGAGATTTTACGATTTTCTATTTCAGCAGTATTGCAGGCAGGCTTACGATATGCATGGAGATTAGTTAGAAGAATGGTACCGCTCTGCGGAGGTTTGGTGGAATGTGCTCTAAATGACTTCTCAATCGTGTTTTTCATGATTGGCGAAAGACAGTTAGAGCATATTTTATGTAAAGGAATAGATATCATGAAGAAAGGAACGAAGGCAGTGGAGATAGCGAATGTAGGGGCAGTTGTTGCCAAATGGCTGAAATGATTTTACCAGGGATATCTTATAGTGTGGATGTATTCCAGCAAGACTAATAAGGAAACCATGCGCGGCAAGAACAAACATATGTTTGGAAATATAAACACAAAGGCCCTTCGCAAAATAACCGAATTTTATAGTAATAAGTAGCTACAGAACAATGCAGTATCATATTTATTAAATCTTCTGCTGTAAAGAGGTCTAAAAGAGAAGCCTGTTTTAGGGGAATTTTTGTCTATCATGTCTCTATTTTATTTTAGGACAACCCTATGATGTGAGAAAAAAACAGAAACATCAAAACGCATTAAAATATGAAAAGGGGATTTAAGAGACTGTAAAATAAGGGAAAATGACAGAGTGCAGAATAGGCTGGAAATAAGGAAAAAAGGGCGCTGCACAGAGGTCAGAAATATGTCAAAACCTGTCGAGAAAACTACACAAACAGTTTAATTTTACAGTGGATTTGCCAAAAAATCTCTTGCTATTCTATGAACAATAAAATAGTATTGAAGTATGATGAAATTTCAAATATTATAACTACAATGCTAATTGTAGAGAATACAGGAGGCAGATATGACACTAGCGAGTCTAACAGATTGTGAACAGTTGGTAATGAAGACGGTATGGGATGCCGAAGAAGAACTGAGCCTGATGGAGATTATGCAGCGGGTGAACGACAGATACCACAAGGACTGGAAGCCCCAGACGGTGTCGACGTTCTTAGCCCGGCTGGTGAAGAAGGGATACCTGAGACATTACCGCCAGGGACGCGTGTTCTTCTACCAGATCCTGATACCGCTGGAGGAGTATAAAGGCCAGCTGACGAACGACTATGTGGATTTCTGGAACCATAACAATGCAGACGAGTTCTTATGTGCCCTGGCACAGGGGAGGCCGCTACGACAGGATGAGATCGAAAGGATTCATACACTGATCGATGGACTGGATGAGTAACCTGTTTGTAGTATTGTTAATGACGACGGTGACAGGGACCGTATTTTATATGATTGGGATAGTGTTCCAGAAGCTGTGGTTCAAGCATGATGCGGGGCTGCTGCGGTTCCAGATGAGGGTAACGCAGGGGGCCTTTTTGGTGCCGTTTGTGTATGCGGTGCTGTATGTGCATATGAGGAGAAGATCCCAGACAAATGGGAGCTTTAACAACCTGTTCTACAGCACGCCGGCGGTACGCGGGGTGTGCGCTGCACTAGGATGTGTTTGGGTTGTGCTGTTTCTGGTGCTGCTATTCCATAAGGCGTATGTGCGTTATAAGTGGATGGAGGTATTCAGAGGGAATATCCCGGAGGAGGACGCAGGAACGGAAGCGATGTTCGAGGAGATCTGTGAGCAGATGGGCGTGAAGGGAAGGGTATCGCTGTACCGGAATGACCTTGTAGAGATGCCGTGCATCACGTATGCGAAGGGGTTTGCAGTAGTGCTGCCGCTGCGGCGCTATACGGAGAAAGAGACGGCGGTGATCCTGTACCATGAGTTGTGTCATTATCTGAGCGGAGACATCTACCTAAAGACGGCGTGCTGTATTGTATCGCTGCTGCATGTATTCAATCCGGCGGTGCACATCATGTTGAGACAGCTGAGCCTGGTATGTGAGGAGTGCTGTGACAGGATGGCATGTGAGAGAGGAGAGGGGAAGTTCAGCAGGAAAGAATATTTCCGGACGATCCTGAGCGCACTGGCGGAAGAGGGAAGTGTGAGGGAGAGGTATAACCTGTTCCTGTTAGCAGACACGATAGGGGATTACGAAAGGAGAGTACGTAGCATGAGAGAGTATCGAGTACACGGAGGGTTTAAGAGAGGGACAGCAGTCCTGCTGGCTGCAGGTTTTCTGTTAGGGAGCAGCATCACAGCGCTGGCCGCAGGGGAAGGCATGTCAATGGCATATGGGAAGGCAGCGGAAGTGACGGCTGAGAAGGTAGCAGAGGTTGAGGGCATTGAGGCGGCAGGCGTTTCCATGAGTGATGAGGACATACTGAGGGAATTTGCGAGAGCCTATGACCTGGATCCGGAAGATGTAGTGATCGTGGGAGAGGAAGGCATTGAAACGATCGGAGATTTTATAAATATTAATTGGAATATTCCGGCGGGAAAAACCTTTATGACGATGAGTTTTAATGAGAATGTAGGAGATTCTGTTATAGCGACAACATCTGGAGACCCGTCAGATATCAAATATCAGATGGGTGTCAAGGATCCTAAAGATCTCATGAGATATGTAGAAGGAACAGGGTATATGAGTCATCAATTTAAGGTTGAGAAAGCAGGGGGGCACTGCTTCTTTGTGACGAATCTGGGATCGAGAGAACTGAATGTAGAAGGCAGTGTGATCAAGTAACAGATGCGGCGGATATTTAGAAGATAGGTATAACAGGGCTAGGCAGATGCTACATAGATGTTGAAGCAGATAGATCATAGATGGAAGAATCAGAGATTTTACGATTTTCTATTTCAGCAGTATTGCAGGCAGGCTGACGATATGCATGGAGATTAGATAGAAGAATGGTATCACTCTGCAAGGTCCTGGACCTGCAGTAGCATATGTTACAGAAGGAACATGTCATAATGAGAATCAGGAAGGGAGTACCAAGACTGTAATGGTCTATGGTATTCCCTGTTTTATTGTCCCGAAATGTTCACAGCGATAAAAATTATGATACAATTCCGCTCTGTCCTTTAGCCTTATGCTAGACATAGATACCTTCAGAAGTATTTTCATATGAAGGCCAAAACAGCAGTAAGCATCGGATTGTAACAGCAAATATTATGTTTAACTTTTATCAGTCCAATGGCTCAGAAAGGCCTGGCAGAAATACGCAGGTAATCCTAGTAGTATTGCATGATAAGTTGCATAACAACAAGAGAGTACCCGAAATCTCGATCGTTTCTGATACTCTCAATGCCGTATATTTTATTTTACATGCTCTACAGAATTGCGCAGTGACAACAATTTGTAGTAATCAATCAGAGCTTCTGTGTTGCGCTGATCCAATTCCATGACGGCATTCAGAAGATCGCTTACGGTAAAACCAATAATAAGTGGTTTATTCAACGTATTGATGCTTGCCCTATAGTCCGTTCTTTGTAATAGATAGTCGGTTGATACATCAAAGAAGTCTGCCAGCTTGACCAAAGTATCATAATCTGGTGAATGAACGCCTTTTTCATAATTAGATATTGTTGCTACGGTCACGTTTAGATAAGTTGCCAGCTCCTTTTGCAAAATGCCTTTTTCTTTGCGCAGTCTTGCAAGTAATTCCCCAAATCTCATAACTCTCCCCAGTATACAGCGTATTTTCTGTATACTATTGCTTATCTTATTGTATGTTCAATTATTTTATTAGATTTTAGGATAATTTTACGATAAAAGGAATGGGAGTAAACAGTACCAATAAAAAATGGTAAAATATGGATAAAAAATAAAGAGAACATTAAATACGAAAAATGTAGCATTTATTCTAAAAAAGTATAAAAATAGCCCGTCTGGACATTGTTTATCTAGTGTTCGGGCTTCTGGATGGCCTTAGTTAGATAGCGTAGCAGGTATGCTTGACAACTTGTTCAAAAACATTCACAATAAAACTATGGAAACAGTTCATAAATCACACTTCATTTTGTTTCCGACTGGCATTCGCCAAATTCTAATATCATATCGAAAAGGAGACACATCTATGACCAAAGAAAAATTACCTGTTAACAATGACTTATTAATTCAGAAACTGCAGGATGCAAGCGGTAAAGTTCCGTATAATATGACGAATGATTATATGTTCCGTGCTGTTTTGCAATCGAACAACAAAGTTCTACGTGGGTTGATCTGCGCGCTGTTGCATTTGGACGAGTCTGAGGTGCATTCAGTTGAGATCATTAACCCCATTATCTTGGGCGAAGCAATGGATGCAAAAGAGATCCGTCTGGATATCAATGTTATATTGAACAACAGAGGATCCATTAACTTGGAGATGCAGGTTGCGAACAAATTGAACTGGCAGAACCGTTCTCTCATTTACCTAAGCAGATCGTTTGACAGTCTCAACCGTGGCTATGATTATCTGGAGGTGCAGCCGGCTATACATATTGGTTTTCTAGACTATACACTTTTCCAGGATCATCCGGAATTTTATGCTACATACAAATTAATGAATATGAAAAACCATCATATTTATAGTGACAATTTCGTACTAAGTGTGGTAGACTTATCACGTATAGATCTTGCCACAGGTGAGGATAAGAAATACCATATTGACGCCTGGGCGAAACTTTTTAAGGCTACTACATGGGAGGAGATTAAGAAGATGGCAGCTACAAACGAATATTTGCAGGAAGCATCCAAAAGTATCTTCCAGTTTAACACAGATGAACAGATTCGCAAATTGTGCCGGGATCGGGTAGAGTATTATCAGGATCTTCGTAATTATGAGCGTGCCATTGCGCAGAAAGATACTGTAATTGACAGATTGCAGACTACCATAGCAGAACAAAATGCTATGATTGCAGATTTGCGAAATACCATAGCAGAACAGAACGTTATGATTGCAGATTTGCGAAATACCATAGCAGAGCAGAATGCTACGATCACGGGCTTACACAATACCATAGCAGAACAGAATATTCTGATTGCAGATTTGCAAAATAATATAGCAAAGCAGAGTGGCACAATCACAGGATTGGATCATACGGTAGCTGATTTAAATATGACTGGCGCAAAACAATCTTCTATTGTTGAGCTGCAGGCTATGGTGCAGAAACTGCTTGACGAGCGGGAGAAGAAAGAAGAATAGTTCAGACTTGAAAACCAGCGTACAGGAGAGTAGTATGGTTATATTGGCTATTGTGGGCGGAGGACGGTTATGATATAGATAAATACTAAGCATAAGATATAGTTTGTAATGTTATGAAGAGAATTCTGCGCATTAGTATCGTGTCCACATATACTTGTATCTGGGAAAGGGATGATAGAAGCGATGAAGAAATTAGGGAGAAATGATCACTGTTGGTGTGGGAGCGGCAGGAAGTATAAAGCGTGTCATATGGCTTTCGATGAGAAGATTGAATACTATGCACTGCAGGGTCATATCGTACCTGGTCACGACATCATTAAGACGCCGGAACAGATTGAGGGAATCAGGCAGAGCAGCAGGTTGAATATCGCTATTCTGGACGAGATTGGGAAACAGATTCACGTTGGGATGAGTACAGAGGAAATTGACAAACTTGTGGTTGATCTGACGAAGGAGATGGGTGGTGTCGCGGCGCCTTTGGGTTATGAAGGGTTTACCAAAAGCGTATGTACGTCGATCAATGAAGTGGTATGTCATGGGATTCCCTGTGCAGAACGTCTGTTGCAGGATGGCGATATTGTCAATGTAGATGTATCGACTATTTACAATGGTTATTTTTCAGATTCTTCCCGCATGTTTTTACTTGGGGAGGTAGCACCTGAGACGCAGAGATTGGTACAGGTGGCAAGAGAATGTATTGATGTGGGATTGGAGCAGGTAAAGCCTTGGAACTTTTTGGGAGATATGGCGCAGGCGGTCAATGACCATGCCAAAGCTAACGGCTATTCCATTGTGCGCGAGATTGGCGGTCATGGTGTAGGACTAGAGTTTCATGAAGAGCCTTTTGTCAGTTATGTAACGAGTAAGGGAACAGAAATGCTCATGGTTCCGGGAATGGTGTTCACGATTGAACCGATGGTCAATATGGGTAAAGCGGATATTTATATTGATGATGAAGATGGCTGGACAGTTTATACAGAGGACGGCAAACCATCTGCACAGTGGGAAGTGACAGTGGTGGTAACGGAGGATGGGTATGAAATTTTGACATATTAGAACAGAAGACTGCTCCTAACTGCTTCTCAGAAAAGAAAAAATAATATATACGGTAATTCGTTTGTATGGGGTAAAGCCAGGAAACATCTGCATTAGGGGTGTTTCCTGGCTTTTTTTAAATTAAAATTTGTGCAGTATTCCGATATTGTAAATTGAAGCCAATTCTGCTATTTTATCTATACAATCTTTGGATTCATCTTGAAGTATACTTTATTCCGTGTATCGTACGGCACGGTTCTATGGCATATCGCCACTGATTTCCAAATGTTGAGATTAATTTTAGAGAGGAAAGGATGTTCATGAAAGAATTTATGACGAAGATTTCAGATTATCTGAATGAGAGAAGGAACGATCCTGAGAGACAAGAGGATCATTTGTCGGCAGCGATCATTGGGGCAGTGGCGGTTATCATTATCATTTTGCTGCTGCTGGTGCTATGGGCACATATGGCAAGGGAGCGCAGACAGAAGGAAACAGAAGCAGCAGAACGAGCGGCACTTGAGGTGGAGGACACTATAGATTATGGAGAAGAAGCGCTTGTGTCTGAGACTTTCGAGGAGGAAGCAGAAGAATATATGGCACAGAATGATGGGCAGGAACTACTCCAGCAGGAGTATCTGGAAAGCATTGATTATCTGCGAGATAAAGTTGAAGAATTGCTGCAGTCTATGACGCAGGTAGAGCAAAATCTGTCAGAGACGATCGAGGAGTATAAGGCTGGAGACCAGTCGATCTTAGAGCAGGTGAAAGTCCTTCACGAGGAAGTTACGAATATTGTCCAGAATCTGAAAGAAACACAGACGAAATTATATGATCTGATCGATATTGTGCAGGTTGTGGACCAGCAGAAAATTCCAATGATCCAACAGCAGATTTTAGAGATCCGGCAAAATATGAGTAAGGCACAGACGGATATTACGAATCTTTATACAAAGATTGCAGCATTAGAGCAGGAGGATGTCAAACTCTGGGCAGGAATTGGTGAGGTGGAGAAAACATTGAAAACTGCAATGAACCAGAATATGACGGAAGTTAATAATCAGCTGGACGTTCTTTTGAACCAATTAGGTTCAGTGGAAAACAGGCTGCAGGGACTGACTTCTAAGACGTTGAAATACCATTATGATGCAGAGAACAATACGCTTTATTTAGAACCGTACACAGAATAGGATGTCCGAGCAAAATTTACCGTGGAACAGGTGGAATGGCGTATGGGATTTGCTTAAAAGAGAGATTTGTCAGAAAGGTTTTATCTGTTATTTGCAGTATTGTAAGATTGATAGTTAATATTGCTGTGTTAGAAAAAGAAGATAGGTAGGACGAAAGAGCAGAATTTTAAGAGAGGAGCGGTCAAAAAGATGAGAGCAAATATAAGAAAAACAAAGGGCTGCCTGCATGGATTTCTGTGCGGAAGAACAGTTCAGAAGACGATAACCCGGAAAGCAGGCATAAACAGGGTGACAGGAAGGCAGATCAAGGTAAGATCTGTGAAATATACCAGAAAGGTTATGATGCTTTGCGCAGGGATTGCAGGTGCAGGAATGCTGTTTGTGGGAACACAGGTGGAGGCGGCTGGAGAGGAAGGACAGTTTCACAGCCAGGGTGTGATTCATTATACCAATACAGACGGACAGGAAATTATTCTTGATTCACAAGATTTACATGTGCTTTTTCAATATGCCGCTGAGGGCAAAGGAGGGCTTTCCCAAGC
>ERZ779637.1330-NODE-1330-length-10524-cov-3.734263_pt1 | contig 10524 bp, 8 predicted proteins | sample MGYA00514196_ERZ779637 | MGnify/ENA primary metagenome ERZ779637 (study PRJEB29562, sample SAMEA4376700) | mouse gut metagenome | isolation source: Cecum | study: EMG produced TPA metagenomics assembly of the A DSS colitis mouse model was used to assess the... | reverse complement strand
GTGCTGAGATGGCAATGACGCCCTTGGGTCAGGGCGTCGGCGGTAAGCTGGTTAAGAGCAGCAGTATTGTGTTGATGGCAGTTGTTTGTTTTATTATGGGAGCTATTATCACGATCTCTGAACCGGATCTGCAGGTGCTGGCAAACCAGGTATCGGCAATTCCCAATATGGTTTTGATCCTGACCGTGGCAGTTGGCGTAGGTATTTTCATGGTGATTGCGCTTCTGCGTATTTTATTTAAGGTAAGGTTGTCAATGCTTCTGGTAATTCTATACATAGTAGTGTTTATTCTGTCTTTCCTGACACCGTCGGATTTTATCGCAGTTGCTTTTGATGCAGGCGGCGTAACGACGGGGCCGATGACAGTACCCTTTATCATGTCTCTGGGTGTCGGCCTTTCTGCGGCGCGAAGTGATAAAGAGGGGAGCAATGACAGTTTCGGCCTGATTGCACTGTGCAGCGTAGGGCCAATTTTGATGGTGCTGTTGCTAGGGATCTTTTATCATCCGACAGAGGCGGTCTATACGGCGGTCAAGATACCGGAGCTTGTGACAACACAGGATGTAGTGAGAGAGTTTGCGGCAGCAATTCCGGATTATGTACGGGAAGTGTTGAGTAGTATTTTACCGGTGATCGGTGTTTTTCTGTTGTTTCAGCTGCGTGGAAAGATTTACCGGAAACGGCAGGTGCAGAGAATGGCGGTTGGTTTTATCTATACCGTACTGGGATTAATCTTGTTCCTGACTGGTGTAAATATTGGTTTTGCGCCTGTGGGGAGTCTGCTGGGAAGCGGCATTGCGGACAGCAGCTTTAAATGGGCGTTGATTCCTGTAGGTATTATTATAGGTTATTATATTGTAAAGGCTGAGCCTGCTGTTCAGGTCTTGAATGAGCAGGTAGAGGAGATTACAGGCGGTAATGTTTCATTTAAAATGATGAACGCGGCGCTCTCAGCAGGGGTGGCCTGTGCGGTTGCGCTCTCTATGATGCGTGTCCTGACTGGGGTCAGTATTTATTGGATTATTATTCCGGGCTACACGTTGGCATTTGTTTTGAGTAAACTTGTGCCACCGGTCTTTGTCGGTATTGCTTTCGATTCTGGTGGTGTTGCCAGTGGTCCTATGACTTCAACTTTTCTTCTGCCGTTAGCGATGGGAGCATGTACAGCTGTCGGCGGTAACGTAGTTGCGGACGCTTTCGGGATTGTGGCGTTAGTCGCGCTTGCACCATTGATTGCAATACAATTTATGGGAGTTGTATCTGCCCGTAAGGCCAAAGTGGTGAAACAACCGATACAGGCAATTGAAGATCTCATTGTGGATCTGGAATAATGTTCCAGGGAAGGGTTCCCAACGAGCATCTATACATGAATTACAGACGTCGTTTAGAAGGCGTCATGGAGGTTAGCATGACAGATAATAAAAAGCCAAAGGTAGTACCGAGACTCCTCCTTACGATCACGAAAGAGGAGGATCAACGGAAGTTGGAAGAACTTTTTGATTCGATGAATGTGCCTGTATATTTTCAGTTTAGAGGAAAAGGAACGGCGCCTTCGGAAATGATGGATATTTTTGGAATGAGGGGTACGACTAGGCTTCTTTCGGGAGCTGTTCTGCCTAAGAATCAGGTAAAGACGGTATTTGATATGTTATATAAGCAGCTCCATTTTCGCCACAAAGGCGGCGGTATTGCGATCACGATTCCGCTAAATGCTCTGCAGAATCATATCTTGCAGGTGCTGGATGAAGAAGAGAGGGCATGGATGGAGACAGAAACGGACAAGAAAGAGATGCCGAAGGGAGAAGACGAACAGATGGGAGAGAAGACAGAGTACACGGTAATCTGGGTTTCGGTAGACGGGGGCTATAGCGATGATGTAGTGGATGCTGCGCGAAATGCTGGTGCCAAAGGCGGTACGGTTATGAAAGGACGCAGGCGCAATTCTAAAAGTGTCAGCCGACATTTTGGGATTAAGGTACAGGAGGAACAGGATTTTGTTATGATTGTTGTTCCGAAAGAGCGCAAGACAGAGATCATGACAGCGATCGCATCTGTGTGCGGTCTGGGTACAGATGCCCACGGCGTAGTGCTGGCGCTTCCCGTGGAAGATGTCATGGGGTTGACAAACTAGAGTGACGAAGACCTGTAATTTATAGTGAATAGCGATGTGAAACTAATAATGGGATTGCCGTGGTGACGGCAGTCCCTTTTTTAAAAAAACTGCAACGAAATGATATTTCTGGGCATCTAATTTAGTATAAGGAGTACGGATCTGCCTTTGCTAAGGAGGAAAAGAATATGGAACAATTGGTCAAGCAGGCAAAAAGAGGAGACAAAGAAGCGTTTATCACACTGATTGAAGGCCAGAAAGAAACCTTGAAAAGAATCGCATATGCGTGGTTGAAAGATGAGGAAGATATTGCGGATGTCATGCAGGATACAATTCTGGATGCCTATGAGCACATCGGACAATTAAAAAAGGCGGTTTATTTCAGAACATGGATTGTGCGTATTCTGATCAATAACTGCACGCGCCTTTACAAGAAAAACAAGAAACATGCAAAGTTTGAGATCAGTGCGGATGAGTATGGGGAGGAATGTTATAGCAGCGTGCAGGTAGAGAATCATTTGGGGCATACAGATGTAGAATTCCATGACTTACTGCGGGCATTGCCAAAGGACAGCAGAGCGATCTTCCAGATGTATTTCGGTGAACAGTTTACGACAGCAGAAATCGCAAAAATACTTGATATGAATGAGAATACTGTTAAGAGCAGAATACACAGAGGGAAAGAGGAATTACGGCGGCAGATAGACAGATAGCTTGGAGATAACCCACGAATATGAGCAAGTGTGCTGCAGTTATCAATCTGTAGATGAAGAAAGGCATGGTTAGGATATGAGTAGAAAAGATGGATATTCAGAGGAAGAATTGAGAAACATTCTGGGTGGTACGAGAATCACAAGTGAAAAGATAGACGGAAAAATTAAGGAAACACTGCTGATGATACGGGGAAATGAAGTGGATCACAGGAGATACCCCACAAGAAATATGTATCGGGATAAGAAAAAGCGAAGGCGTGGTTTCCGGAGAAAAATGGCGCGAAGCTTTGGAGCTGCTGCTGCGGTGTTGTTGCTGGCATTTGGCATATGCGCGGTCAATCCGGCGCTGGCGGCAGAGATTCCTGTGATTGGCAGTATTTTTGAGAAGGTGAGAGATGTTTTTTCGTTTGGAAGGCTGCCGCAAGATGAGGTGGTAGAACTAACAGAGAACAGTGTGGATGGAGGGAAGGCAGGGGAAGCGGATACAGCAGGCCGGTTTCAAACAGGAACAAAGATGGGTGATCGATCCAGAGAAAGTGAGAGGGTCAAAAGCGTGCAAAATGCTGGCTTTACCATTACATTTACAGAATACTATGCGACTGATCAGGCAGTTTACCTGGGGGTATGTGTTGAAAGCGAGGAAGCATTGCCGAAACTGGCAGTGATGGGGGAGACTGGCTACCAGTTGATGCAGATGCATGTGAAACAGAAATATTCGTTCCGCGAAGATGTCATTTCCTCTGCATGGCCGGTAGAAGGTATACAGGAAGATGCGCATACCTTTGTCGGCATTATGAGAATAGATTACGAGAGTATCCGTGTGGATTCGAGAAGATATGAGGAAGCCTGTGAGGAGGCTGAGAGAAAAGGTGAGCCGCTGCCTGAGATCAATGAGACAACGCGTGATTACTGGCTGGATGAGATCGAAATTCCAGAGATGTTCGAAGTGGATATGCAGATTTACCGGATTTGGGCATACAGCAGCGAGATGGCCGGGAAATATGAGAAATCAGGTGAATGGGGTGTTTCATTCGAAATTACGCAGAGCAGCGAGGGTATGCGCAGCATTTCGGTAGATGAGGTGAACGAAGAGGGAATTGGCATAGACCATATTGAACTTACGCCTGTGGAACTGTCTGTGCATACAGTGGAGACGAAAGGCAGATTGTTTTACACGGCGGTGCTGGACCGGAATGGTCTTGCTTTACCGGCAGGGAATGCTTACTGGAGTGATGGAGGAAGTAAGTGCGAAATGATGATCGGAAAGCATGACATTTCTGAGGTGACAGTTTATATCTGCGACTATGACGCTTATATGGAGATAGATAAAACCTTGATGACGCCTGGGGAATACCGGGAAGAATTGGAGCGGCTGGCGTTATTCAAAAAAGAAATACAGATAGAAAAGGACTAAAAGATCTACGGAGCACCAGTAAAATAAATGTGTTGTCATCTATTTTACTGGTGTTCCTGGAAAACTATGGGGCGTGGAAATTAACGTATGTAATGTGTATAAACCCGTTCTTCGGTTTCAGGCAGTCCGAATTGTTCCTTCCCAAGTGCAATACTCTTCATCAGAAAGACCATATTTCTTGCCAGTACGCGCATTGTCTGAAGCCCTTCATCGTCCTGGACTGCTTCGCCAGGGGCTCTTCCATGTACGCTGTTCCAATACTGACTGGAGGCTACTGGCATGCCGGTGATTGTAAAATATTTGTTCAGTTCATCGAAGGTGGCAGAACAGCCGCCTCGTCTTGCTATAGCTACGCTGGCGCCAACTTTCATCGTCTTATCAAAAGAGGTGCTGTAAAACAGCCGGTCAAGACAGGCGATCAGAGTAGCGTTTGCAGAAGCATAGTAGACAGGGCTGGCGATTACAAGACCATCTGCAGCCTCAAACTTCGGGGCCAGTTGGTTTACTTCGTCATCGAATACGCAGCGGCCTCTCTTAGCACAGGACCCGCAGGCGATACAGCCCCGGATCGGTTTATTGCCGATCTGTACAATCTCTGATTCGACGCCGTTATGTACGAAGATCTGTTCCATTTCTTTCAGCGCGATAGAAGTATTGCCGCCAATTCTGGGGCTTGCGTTGATCATTAATACTTTCATAGTTTTGTACCTCCTTTTGGGATTTAGTTTACCATATAATTGGATAAGGTTCTATTTTTTTGTAGCAATCACTGTGCATTGTCCCAGATTGGATGGTATAGGCTGCGTCTGAAAAGCCAGAATGCCAGCACTGCCGTGAGCAGATCCGCAACTGCCTGTGCCATCAGAACGCCATAGTATCCGGCGAAGTGGGAGAGAAGGAATATCACTATAGCGAAAAGCACGCCTTGTCTGCTAACGGACAGAAGAAAGGAATTCCATGCTTTGCCAGCCGACTGGAAAATGCAGGTTGTGATGAGAACAATGGCAATAAAGGGCATGCCGATGAGCTGCAGACGCAGCATAGGGATTCCTGTTTCGACAATGAGGGGGTCTTTCATAAACAATCCGATCATCGGATTTGCAGTAAGAGAAAGGATGGCAGCAAGAGCTAAGGCGGCTCCACATTCAAAGCGATAGGCAAATAGCAGGATCTCCTTTAGCCGTTTATGATTTCCAGCGCCGTAGTTATAGCCGATCAAGGGCTGCCCGCCGAAAGCAAAACCCACCAGGATCAAGACGGCGATCATATTGACTTTCATCACAATTCCCATGGCGGCAATCCGTTCGTTTCCGTATGGGAGGAGAAAACGGTTTGTCAATGCGATTCCAAAACTCTGCATGAAATTAGTGATAGAAGCAGGAAAACCAATCGCCATAATCTGACGAATTTCAACTGCAGAGATATGAAAGCCAGCTGGGTTGACAGATAATTTTCTGCTTTTTCTTAGTAAAAACCACACAAAGAAAATATCCGCACAGATATTTCCCAATACTGTGGCGATTGCGGCACCTGCCGCTCCCAATCCCAGTACAGAGATGAAGATTGGATCCAGCAGGATGTTAACCAGAGATCCTAGGATCGTACCTGTCATGGAGGCAGTAGAGAAACCTTCTGTCCGTAACAGGTTAGAAGGCGTAAAAGATACGATGATAAATGGTGCACCCAGAACAATAAAGGTGTAATATTCAGACACATAAGTGTAGGTATTCTGGTCAGCGCCCAACAGGTGGAGGATTGGTTGTCGAAACAGGAGCATGATAACTGTGATCAAAATACCACATAGGAAGGCGGCGTAGAAACAAAAGACGCTGAGCCGTTTGCCGTCCTCATCCCGCTTCTGTCCGAAGAGCCTGGAGATGACTGAACTGCCGCCCAGCCCGAAGATATCTCCCAGGGCGATCATTAACGTGAAGACTGGCGCACCCAGGGAGACACCTGCGACTAAGTTGGTATTGCCTGTTCTGGCGATAAACCAGGTGTCCACCATATTGTAGACCAGAGAGATCACCATGCTGAATACGACCGGCAGCGCCAGTTTAAAATATGCTTTGTGTACAGGGACTTTTTCGAAGAGTTCATTTGCCATGGAACGAGTTTCTCCTTTTTCTTCTAGTTTTCTAAATTGTGATTTCTTATGCCTTTATTTTAAAAGTAGTGTTTGTGTTTTGTTGTGACATATGTCACAATTAATAAGAATTCCGCCTGATTTTTAACAATGAGGAGGCTGAGAAACACAGAAGGGTAGGAGTACCGGTCATGAAAGAAATCAATGATCCCACGTTGCTGAGGCGTTATATAGAGCAGCACCAGATTGAGAAAATCTTTGACACAAAGCAGCTTTCTTTTCGGCTGTGTCAATACGAGAGGGGTGAGATCCTAAATTATATCCGGGAAACAGGAAGTTGTCTGCAGTTTATTGTTTCTGGCGCAGTGCAGATCTATGCGGTAAGAAATGACGGGAGCCGCTATCCGCTTTGTTATTTGGATGCATTTACACTGTTGGGTGACATGGAATTCTGTGGGGAAAACGAACTTCCGTTTTTGGTAGAGGCTGTAAAGAAGGTGCATTGTGTAGAGCTGCCGTTGTTTGGATGTAGGAATGCCTTGTTGAATGATAATCGATTTCTGCGGTATCTGCTGCGTTCGGTTGCGCATAAGCTGGCGATGGTTTCTCAAGAAAATGCGGTATATTCCACTTTGGAAGAAAAGTTTCTTCATTATCTGCAGCAGGACTGCCAAGGTGGGTTGATGTGTGGTGTAGAACATGCTGCCATTCATTTGCATTGCAGTAGACGACAGCTGCATAGGCTGTTGAGGTCGTTGACGGAACGCAAGATGATAGAGAAGGTGGGGAAAGGGAGCTATAGGATGTTATGAGCTGCTGCAAGCAGAGGCTGTGCAGATGGTTTCAGGTTTAGGAAGATGGGATATTATCCTTGAAGTTTTTAGCTATTTTTTATATTGCAGGATAAAAACAGCAAGTCTATAATAAGAAAAGCAATCAAGGTAAGTATGGAGGAAAACGCTATGACCTTTGATTTAAAAAAGGATGGCAAAAGGATTATTGTCATTTGCCTGGCTTCGATTCTTATGGCGATTAATATCAAAACTTTTGTTAAGGCGGGGGGATTATATCCAGGTGGTGCCACAGGATTAACAGTCTTGATCCAGAGCATTTTTGAGAGATTTCTAAACATGGAGATTCCCTATTCCCTGGTAAATCTGTTACTGAATTTGCTGCCGATTTACATAGGATTCCGTTTTATCGGCAAGAAATTCACGTTGTATTCCTGTCTGATGATCGTGCTGACCAGTGTTCTTACAGATATTATACCGCAGAGTGCGATCACCTATGATATTCTGCTGATTAGTGTTTTTGGCGGTATTATCAATGGGTTTGTCATCAGCATTTGTCTGCTTATGAATGCGACTACAGGGGGAACGGACTTCATTTCCATCTATCTTTCTGAGAAAAAGGGCGTGGATTCGTGGAATTTTATTCTTGCCTTTAATGTAGTGATCATAGGGGTTGCCGGTATATTGTTTGGTATGGATAAGGCGCTTTATTCGATTATTTATCAGTACGCATCTACACAAATTCTTCATATGCTTTATAAGCGGTATCAGAAACAGACTTTGTTTATTGTGACTAATAAACCAAATGAAATCTGCCAGGCAATCAACCTGGTGAGTATGCATGGGGCTACAGTCTTAAGCGGGGAAGGATCTTATGAGCATCAAAAGCGCCAGGTAGTATATTCTGTTGTCTCCAAAGAGGAAAGCAAGCGTGTGATCCGCGCTGTGAAGGAAGCGGATCCGGCGGCCTTTGTCAATGCATTACGCACCGAAGAACTGTCTGGACGGTTTTATCAAAAGCCGACAGAGTAGTTGGGTGCCAGGGGAGGCGCATAACACTATTGTGTTATGGCCTCCTTTTTAAATTCTGGGTTTCGAAATCTCCCATGTTCTAAGTCGCCCATAGTTCCCATATCTGAGATCACGAGGTCTGAAGCGTCAACAAATGTTGAGCTGTCTTTCTCTTGTCCATCGGAGGTGGAAGGAATAGTGCCGGCCAACTGTCCTGCGATACTCTCTGCTCTTTTCAGGCAAAGGCTCCGCAGAGTGGAGACACCTTTTTCGAACTCGTCATAACTGCAGAATTTGGTTGGATCAGATTCTACGTAAGGAGAGATCATTTCCGCTGTGGAATCAATCATCGAGGCAATATAGTTATTTTCAAAACATTTGTTGATGAACTCTTCAAAATATTGGTGATATAAATTCGTATACGCATCGCTGTCAAATATCCACGCGAGCATTGGCCTGGAATCTGTCGTGCCACCTGACACCGGAGTGTCGATTGGATAATTGGCCAGCTTAGTAGCATTGGTCGTAGATTCAAAACCACCGAAGGCCAGATTGTAATCCCATGGGATCATAGAAAGCTGTCCATCTTTCTCGTATAGATAATAATTGTGAACCATAAAACCTGTGTAACTGTCGAAATTAAGTACAAAGTTATGCACCACAAAGTAACGTATGACTTTGTCGATATTTACAACTGTTTCCAGGGTTTCACCGTTGTTCAGCTTTTCTAAGGATTTGATCAGCCGGGTCTTGTCGGTATTGGACGGATTTGTCTTGGCATTTTCAAATATATTGGGATAGCTGTCAAAAGCATCGTCAGTATAAATGAGCGAGACATCGCTGCTTGTCATGCCGCTTCCGAAGGGGAAGCCGGGAGAACTTTCAGGTAGAGAAAAATCTGGCATATTATTTGGATCAAAATTAAATTCTTTGCCATTTCTTCGTTTGCCGTCTCCATATATCTGCGGCATGCCAGCAGGCTTTTCAATTGGATCGCCGGGTGGGCCATTATTTGGGTCGAAATTAAATTCTCTTCCATTTCCTCGTCCGCCGCCCATTTTCATGCTGTCCGGTTTGTAGAGTTCCCCGTAGTCATTTCCGTAACTCCGTTTTAGAAAAGATTCTTCCACGCCTTCTACAGCCAGATATAATCCCCATTCTCTGTTGCCATTTATTGTAATATAGGTATAACTGCACAGCGGTGTGTCTACACCAAATTCGTGCATAAGTCTGTAGGTAAGGTAATCTTTCATATATGTAGTGTCTTGAATAATATTATTAAGGCAGAGCTTATCAAGACCATAGTAATTGATGGAGCTGTCATAGTGGTCAAATTCTATTTTAAAGCTGTAGCGGTCATTGCCATAAGCTGACACAGAGGAAAGAGAGGTGTTACCTTTGGAACGGATGCCAACATTGTGTAAAGCATCGCCATCTATTACGACAGAGCAAACAGTATATTCTTCATCAGTACATTGTCCTAGAAACGAATCCCAGTCATCCATTATGATATCAATACTATGTACCTCAGAAGTATTAAAAAGCCTGGAAGCGTATCCTAAAGCAGCGCTTACGGACTGAACACCAAACCGGCCGGCATTCATAAAGAATATAGTGAGCAGCAGCGAGGCTGCCAGAATGGCACAGCAGATCTTGTCAATATGTTTGTGAGTTGACATCTGTTATCTCCTTGTCGTTATATTGCAGTCCGGATACTGTTTTCAGCCCATATAGTCGCCGTTATAGCTGACCAGAACAGCGCTGTTTACACCTTCCATGTCTGCCAGAATATTAATGAAATCGGTAGAGTCATCCTTAAGACGGATTTCCAGATTCAGTTCTACAACGCCTTTTTGCACTGTTTTGCTTTTCACTACAAGACGGCGAACCTGCTGTTCCAGGTATTCCCGTACACGAAGCTCAGATGCGTGATCTGTACAGCTGATCACAGCAATATAGGGATTCACATGAGTTTTCCGGTTGACGAAGATCAACAGGATGATGCCGATCAGCAGACTGCCGATGACAGCGAGGGGAATCAACCCAGCAGCCAGTACAATGCCGGCAGCGATTGACCAGAAAAGAAAGGCGATATCCAAAGGCTCTTTGATGGCAGTGCGGAAACGAACGATAGAAAGAGCGCCGACCATACCTAGCGAAAGAACTATATTGGAAGTTACGGCAAGAATGACAAGCGTCGTTATCATTGTGAGAGCAATCAATGTCACACCAAATCCGGAAGAGTACATAACACCGGCAAAGGTCTTTTTATAGACCAGAAAAATAAACATGCCCACGCCGAATGCCAGCAGCAGAGCCAGGGTCATATCGAAAAGGCTGATACTTGTAACGTTATTGAGGAAGCTGGATTTAAAAATATCGTTGAAAGTCATAGAATT
>ERZ779637.1329-NODE-1329-length-10524-cov-24.521158_pt1 | contig 10524 bp, 14 predicted proteins | sample MGYA00514196_ERZ779637 | MGnify/ENA primary metagenome ERZ779637 (study PRJEB29562, sample SAMEA4376700) | mouse gut metagenome | isolation source: Cecum | study: EMG produced TPA metagenomics assembly of the A DSS colitis mouse model was used to assess the... | reverse complement strand
AGACAAAAGGATAAGAAAGGTAGTTCAGTGTTCGGTTTTGAGGGTATGGGAGAATCTCAGAACTCAATAAAAAATAATCCTCGATAGCTCAATGGTAGAGCACTCGGCTGTTAACCGAGTTGTTGTAGGTTCGAGCCCTACTCGGGGAGTTGATTAAAAGAAGCCGCAAACTCAAAGATTTTTCAGTAAAATCCATGGTTTGCGGCTTTTGGATCCACGTTTTTTGATTTTCATGGTATCATCCTCCTTTGGGGTATAAAAATAACAGCCAGCGATTTTTCGCTTGCAAGCTGCTCCCGGAGATGATACAATATTATTGTATGGATAGGTATCCCTCCGGGGTATATCTAAAGCCGTTCGGTGCTGGTAACACCGGGCGGTTTTTTCTAGTTTAGGGTACATTCTGTTGTGACGTCGCAACAAGTGTTATGTTTTTTAGCTTTCCTGCAGCAACCTGGAAATACATATGCTGAGATCTTCATAGATGCAAACAGGAATGGTATCGTCAAAGACATACTGGTTTGTGCCGGTCTCATGCTCAAAATCATAAACGGTGACGGTGTTCTTCATCGGGTTTACGATCCAGTACTCACGCACCCCCGCATGCATGTACAAATTCATCTTGCGCATGTAGTCATGTCCAGGGTTGCTAGGAGAGACAATTTCAATAATCCAATCAGGAGCACCAGTGCATCCCTTGTCAGTAAGCTTGCCAGGATCGCAAATTACGCTTATGTCAGGTTCCGTGATGTTATCCTTATCCTTTGACAGTTTGACAGCAAAGGGAGCGGGGTAAACTTTACATGCCCCCCCTTTTGACTTGATGTAATTATAGATCGCTGCATAGAGCGATCCCAGTATGTCTTGGTGCAATCGGCTTGGTGCAGCTTGATAGTAAATCTGGCCATCAATCAGTTCGGCTCGGACATCTTCGGGGAGGCTGTAATAATCCGCTTCTGTATAAATTTTTCCGGCTAATTCCATGAGTAATGTCCTCCTCATTCACTTAAATCTATTTGATGTAGATACACTTATAATGCCCTGACAACTCTTCCCCTACACTTAGAATCTTCTGAGAGTGGGACGTTATCACATTCTGGGCTTAAGGAGATCAACTCACCATCACCCAATTTTTTCGCATAGCTTTCATTAGTATGTGTTTCGCCCTTGTACATTTTCCTGATCCGGTGGGAGCCGGACGGCAATTTATCAAAATTGTTTGTATTGCTGTACGGTTATCCCAGACCATGTGTTCCAAACCTCGAATAAAGATGCCGATTTTAAAAGCATGCCTGAATAATAGCTTTATAAATTTTATCGTCTACTTCCAATAAGGAGCGTTTCCCGTCTTTAAATTGAATGGCTACTTGATAAATACCTTTTGACTTTGCAGACATTCCGCCGGCGAGCATCCCAACAGGCCCTAACAGTGCCCCGCCAACAAGGCCGCGGGCAATCCCAGATTTTGCAGACTTACGATGTTCATCTGTAATAAGCTCATAGCTTTCAACAGTCATTTTGTTTAAACATAACTGTTTGACAAATCCTAGTGAAATTCCGGCTTGGGCAATCCGCCTCCTAAAACTTGTTTACCAACATAATCTCCTGCTATAACTTTGTTCTTTGCGCTTGCCATAATAAATTCCTCTTTTCTTTCGATTTTTATTAAAACGCCGAAGCGGATTAACCAGTCAAAATTTAGCCCTCAATTCGATAACTCGGCCTATTATCTTCACAGGCTTTTTTATAATTTCCTCATTGGAGAAAAAGATAGGCTTGTATGAAGGATTGCTGGATATGAGTTCTATGCCGTCCCGGTACTTACGGAGACGTTTGCAGGTGGCATCAGTTCCGTTCACGGTGACAATAACGATTTCTCCGGATTCAGCATCGTCCTGCTGGCGGACGATTACCACGTCTCCTTCTGACATTTTTGGTTCCATGCTATCCCCATGAATCTGAAGACCGAAGAAAGTTCCAGTCTGGGCCATTTCCTGAGTGATTTCTTCTGTGTCAATGATGTTCTCGCTGGCATCTATGGAGATGCCAGCGGCTACACGGCCGAGGACATTGATGGTAACGCCCTTTTTCTTTTCAGGTTTCCTCTGATGAGACAACGTAACTTTTTGATTCCCATCCATTATTTTAAGAAGTTCTTCAAGGTCCGTATTCATTGCAGTCGCAATTTTCATAATAGAAGGAAGTGTTGGAGCAATAGGTTTATTATTTCGGGGATTTATTCCATTTTCTATCATGGAGATGTACCCCTTGCTTAAAGAGCATCGTCTTGCAAATTCGTCCATGCTTAAATCGTTATCGGCACGATATTGTTTAACTATGTTTCCAAGGGTCATAAGGTATTACCTCCTTGTTCAGTATATTGTACAATTAAAATATAAAAATGTCAATATTTTGTTTAGCATACTTGACAAGATTTTGATTTATTTGAAAAATTAATTTGTTTGGATGCATAAGGCCAGACGTAACTATGGTGTAGCAGCTAAATGCTGGTTAGGCTCTGTGGTGTAAAATTATCAAGAACTGGGTTCTTTGGATGTGGATGCTTCTTGGGAAAGGAAAATGCGATTAAGTTACAGATAAGGGTAGACGCTGCGTCAGAATAAAACGGAAGTGTTTTATTTGATATAATAGAAAAGAACTTAATTTTGTTAAAGAGCGCACCCCGAGAAATGGAGGTAGCCCATAAGGTAATATTACAAAACTTATGACTTACGTCAGGAAAAGGGAAACATTACGAAATTTCTGCGTATGGGCAGCTTTTACGTCAAGATGCATTGCTTGCCGGACACAAAAATTATTGTTCTGCTCCCCACTCTCTTTTTAGCTGGCTCAAGAATTCGTTGGAAGCCCTTGAAAAAACTTGATACTTTTTCCAGACAATACACAATTCGGCTTCCATACGCGGGTATAACGGTCTGAAACAAAGCTCGCTGTCGCCGGTGGTATTGATGAGTTTATCTAATGCAATCACATAACCGAGTCCTTTCCTTACAAAATGAGAAGCATTATAAATCAGGTCATAAGTCATAACAACATTGAGCTTGCTGACGTCTTTTTTCAGCCACGAAATCATTTCACTGCTGATGGATGCCTGATGGGATAAGATCAAAGGCTTGTCCCACAAATCCTCCGCGCAGACAGATTCCTTTTCAGCCAGCGGGCTGTCTTTTCGCATCAATACGCCCCATGCGTCGGTCATAGGAAGTCTCATGTAATCGTATTTTGTCACATCAAAGGGGCCGACCAATAAACCGAAATCAATCAGCCCTTTATCTATTTTTTCTGTTACGATACCGGCATCGCCGCTGTAAATGTGGTAATGGATCAGTGGGTGTTCCTTCTGCAATGTTGCGGCTGCCTGTGCAAAAAAGGAAATCGCATCGGTTTCGCCGCCACCGATATAAATTTCTCCGTTGATATTTTCGTTAGAGCTGCTAAGTTCCGCTTTTGTTTTTTCCATAAGGTCAATCATTTCTTCTGCTCGTTTACGCAGCAGCATCCCGTCCTCGGTTAATGTGACCTTTTTGCTTCCCCGGATGAGCAGTTGTTTTCCAACTTCTGCTTCTAAATCTTTCAGTTGTCTGGAAAGCGGCGGCTGCGTCATTTGCAGGGCTTCCGCAGCTTTCGTAATACTTTCTTCCCGCGCTACGGCGAGAAAATATTGTAATACCCGAATATCCAAATTTGCGGCCTCCTTTTGGATTGATGTCTCCTATTGTATCAAAAATCCTCATACCTTTCAAGTATGCAAAACTATTCTTTATATGTATTTGATATTCAACCGCGACGGTTTTATAATGAGTCCAGAAGGAGGCAAGAGAGATGGCAGAGGCAAACGATGTGTATGGAAGCATTTATCAAAACTTAATCGATGCTGGCTGCGATACGAAAACAACCGAACCGTGTATGGCGCTTGAAGGCCGGGAAAAATGCACACTCCCGCTATTATTCGGAGGATGCGTACAAAGCTGCGTCTGAACCGAAAGAACTGCTGATTATACCAGAGGCCGCTCATGTTTCTTTATATGATGATATGGAGAAGATTCCCTTTGATAAGCTGAATCGATTCTTCAATGAAAACCTAAAATAAGAACGGAGGACGATATAATGAAGCGCATCCTTTCCCGGCAGGAACCGGGCGCGGCGATGCTTACAATCCACATTTGAAGGAACTGTCCGCGCTGAACGAGGAATTGTCCGTGATTGGCACACGCTTTAACGCAAGTCCCGCCCAGGTCGCAACGGCATGGGCGATTTCCAAAGGGACACTTCCGATTATCGGCGTGACAAAAGTAAAACAGGTCGAGGAGGCAGCGCAGGCGGCGCAGATCACATTGACTGAAGAAGAAATCTGCCGTCTGGAAAAATTGGGAGATGAAACCGGCGTACATACCCTGCGGGAATGGGAGAAGGAGATGCTTTAATCTGCGGGAAAGGAGGCAGAAAGATTTTGACAGTGGAGGAAATCATCAAAGGATTTGGTACGCAGTCAGAAAAATCCCCGGCGTATGCCGCATACGCAAATACGCTTTTTCAGGAGGCAATCCAGATCGGGATGGAAATGAACAACCGTTACCATACTCCGGCAGAATTGCGGGAGCTTATGGAACGGCTCGCAGGAAAAAAGATTGACGATACATTTCGCTTATTCCCACCGTTTTACACGGACTTCGGAAAAAATATCTCGATTGGGAAAGATGTGTTTATCAATTCCGGGTGCCATTTTCAGGATCAAGGCGGCATTATCATTGGGGACGGTTCTTTCATTGGACACAATGTTGTTGCGCCCCATTTTTTCTGACCTATCATTACTCTGATTGCCTGTCACAGAATTAACCGATATAATGACATGAGAGAACAGGGAAAGGAAAAGGTTCCAGAACACTCATCCTTAGTAGAGAACCGTGTCCTGGAACCACCATAAAAACCATGGTTATTATATCAGGATATGAAGTGGAATACAAGAAGGACGAAGATATTTTTCATAAACAGTAAAGAAGAATGTATCTGCCCATGCTGCGGGAGTCCGCTTAAATACAGGGACAGCAGGCGCCGAGTGCATAGGAAAGCGGGAGGGGATAAGGAATGGTACCTGATCCGGCGGCTGAAATGCAGCAATGGTAAATGCGGGAGGCTCCATAACGAACTGCCGGACTGTATCTGTCCTTATAAGCATTATGATGCAGGACTGATCGAGGATGTGGCGGAGGGTGTGGCCAGTGAGGAAGACCTGGAGACAGAGGATTACCCGTGCACGGGTACCATGAAGCATTGGAGATGGTGGCTGAAAATGAATGAAAAGCCATGGAAGGGCAGGTCAGGCTGGCAGCACACCGCTTCCTGGATTTAGGTGAAAAGATCCTGAAATCCAGGGCTTCTTTACTGGAACAGATGAAGGAGAGGATAAGCCCGGGCTGGCTTAAGGCTGTGGCAAGAGTCATATATAACAGCGGCGGGCGGATAGAGCCGGTCCCGAAACCTGCCTGTTGATGCACCTGCTTTTGTTCGCTGTCATTTTTATTCCGGTGTATGATGTCTTTCGAAAGGAGGCCATACAGATGGAGAAAAAAGAAGTGAAGAAATGGCAGGACGAAGAGGCGCTGAGAAGGTACCGGATGATAGCGCCGCTTCTGGATGCGGACATGGATGAAGGGAAAAGGTAGCAGCTGCGGGAGGAAGCCGCGGAGAAGAACGGCATATCGAAAAGAACGGTGTACCGTTATGAAAAAAGTTACCGGGAGGAAGGGTTCGGAGGGCTGCGACCGGCCAGCCGGACGAAAAAGAGGCAGCAGCGTCTGCCGGAAAACTTCGGGGAGATCATGGAACAGGCAGTGCAGTTAAAGCGGGAGGTTCCGAAACGGAGCGTGCGTCAGATCATAAAGGTGCTGGAGCTGGAAGGATGGGCGCAGCCGGGTGTGCTGAAGGCTTCCACCATGCAGAGGCATCTGTATGACGCGGGTCTTGGAAGGAAACAGATGAAGCGGTATGCGGAAAAACGAGCAGTCTCATCCAGGCGCTTCTGCAGGCCGCACAGGATGGAGCTTTTACAGGGGGACATCAAGTACGGCCCGGAGCTTAGGACAACGGAAGGAGTGCTGGTAAAGACCTATTTATCTTCCCTGATCGACGACCATTCCAGGTACATCGTGCAGTCGGAGTTTTACGACAACCAGAGGCAGGAGATCGTGGAGGACACGTTCCATAAGGCTGCGTTAAAAGCCGGACGTTTCGACTGTGCGTATCTTGACTATACCGATGTTTTGACTATTCCGACATTTTGAGCCGGAATGAGTGAATCAGGTCATTCAGGTTCAGAAATGCCTCAACAAAAATAGTATTTATGACGAAAGAGGGATTTTAATTTTAGAGCAGATGTGGTATGATTGTGATACACAAGATACCATACATCTTGGAAAGAAATGATTACACGTAGGTGAAAAAATGATTAAAGATGCCTTGGAAATCGAAAAAATAAATACAGATGCAGATTCCAACTTGAAAGGAATCGGTCTGCAAAAGGTACGGGCAGCAGAAAGATTGTTAAAAGCATTAATTGATGGAAAAAGGGCAGTGTTTTGTACGATAGAGCATATTGATGATGTTTTAGAAATTGATGCTGACGGAGAAAAGACCGATTATACGACAGAGCAGAATAAGTCGTATACGTCTGGTTTTTCTATGAACAGTAAAGAAATTAAAAATTCATTGAGAATTTTCTTTGATAATTGGCATGGTATAGTTGAATCATCAGAAAGTATGCGATTTGTTTTTTATACAAATGCCTCAATAATAAAAGAGAAAAAAGTAGGTGTACTAAAAAATATCAAAGAAGAGCTTCCGGAACAGGCACTGATTCAGTTACTAATAGAAAAAAAGTACGAATGTGCCTTTCCGTTTGTTCTTCCTATTATGAAAGAATATTATATAGAACAGCATAAAAAACATGCACAAGATATTGATATTTATGAACAGTTGTGGGAGTCTATGACATTTGAAAAATGGAAGATATTTTTTGATTTAATTGAATGGAATTTTGAGCAGAAGGATGAAAAAGAGGTAAGAAGAGAAATTGAAGATTTGATTAAGCAATTGTGTTGTAAGTTTAATGTGGATTTAAGATATTCGGACAGAATAGTTGCGCAAATTTTAGATATGGTTGAGTTAAGGACATTTGAGACAGATTTTTTGCATCGAATGGTACATGTAGGAGAAGTAAAATCTATATTTTTAGAAATGGCGCAAGAATCGAAAATACAAGAAAAGTTGGACCCTTTGCATGTGAAATGGGATTCAATAAAGTGTGATGATATAAGAGATATTAATGATAAATTTTTAGGCGTATGCCCAACCTTTGATGTGGATTTATTAGAAGAGTTAGAGGAAGAATATATTGAAGGGTCATTTGAACAAAGTCAGCATCAAGATCATAGGCAGGTGAAAGCATATAATTATCGGGTATATCGAGTATGTAAAAAGATTATTCAACATGTTATTAAAGAAAACGGGAGTGTGTTATCACAAGATCAAATTGAAGATATTATTGAAAATTTGACGGATGAAGCAGAGAAATTAATCCTTGATAAAGCGAAAACATATAGTGTGGCTTTTGAAGATAGGGATATGGTAAGAAAAACAATATTGCTATTATTTCAAGATTGTTATTTGGCATTTGATTAGGAGGGAAAAGATGAACAGTAAAAAAAGAATGATGTTCATTTTGGAAGAGGATTATTATTTTATCACTATAAAAATCCTTTCCATCCTAACTGCGTTAGAATGTGACGTAAAGCCGTTTGAAGACCATCGTAAATTAGGCATAATTTTTGAATTTATTAAAGATGAAAAAAATTTTAATTTTTTACAAAAACTTTTGAATAATAGGGAACTAGATTTGTTTGATAATGAAAGAGCAATAAAGATATTTTGTGAATCAAAATTAGATGTTTCTGTTATAAAAAGAGTATTGTTTTTTCTGGAAAAACAAGAGATGTTAGAACTTAGCAGGAGCATTAAGAACAGTAATATTAATGTAACGCTTAAGAGAGATGAAAAATTCAATGAGCTAATTAGTGAAGGGGTGTTAGATGATGATTTAAAGCGATGCAGAACGGTCAAAAGACTAATACCGAGGCTTAGAGGTTTGAAATTAGATACATTACAGACAAAAATATTTGGATATAATGAGGTGGAAAAATGGGAAGATTAGCTGTAAGAAGGGTTGTTTATAGCGGGAAAAACTACAGTTTTGAATCTCCTTATTTGAATGATGGAATTGTAATCATGGAAGGCGTAAATGGGCATGGAAAGAGCACATTTATGGATCTGATATATTATGGTTTAGGGGGGAGAGTTCCGGCTTTTAATAAAAGTGATGAAGATTCCAGTAGCAAACATAATGAAATTTATAATGATGAAAATAATTATGTAGAAATAGAAATAGAAATAGATTTAAAAAGTTATGAGTTGACCCGTTATATAGGCAACAATTCTATATTTATTGTAGGAGAAGATGAAGAGGTAATTGAAACTTGTGTATATAGAAACCAAAGTGATGATGACACGATGGTTTTTTCTGATTGGATCTTGTCTAAATTGCATATAGAAGTTTTTGATATAGTGCAGGGAACGAAAAGCTTTAAACTCAATTTTTCTGATTTGATGCGTTTGATTTACCATGATCAGTCCACAGAAGTAGATAAAATTTATAAAGAAGCAGATAATTCTAATTTTCTGTCGGATTCTTTGGAAATTAGGAAAGCGATTTTCGAAGTGTTATTGGGAAGAATTTATAATGATTATTATTTTACGTTAGGGCAATACAAACTAAAACTCAAAGAATACGAAAAAATTCAAGCGGTGATGGATAGTTATGATGATTTTCTTGGAGAGGTTTTAGATTATGATTTAGCTAATGTTCTTCATATTGATTCAATGATTACAGAAAACCAAGAAATGCTTGAAAAGGTGAAAATTGAAAGAGATATTGCAACAAATGAGAAAAGCAATTCTAATGAGATATTAAAATTGATTGAGCAACAGAAAAATATTCTTGTTCAAAAGCAGGCAGAAAAAGATAATTGGATGCAGGCAAGGGTGTCCATTAGTCAATCAATAGATAAAGTATTGTTTTTGATTGATGAAGCAGAAAAAGAATTGCAAGAAATAGAAAAGATAAGGCTTGTTAATAAAAAATTAAATTTGTTTACGCCAAATACATGCCCATACTGTTTGCGGGAGGTAGAAAGAAAAAAAGGTAAATGTATTTGCGGAAACGATATATCTGAAGAACAGTATGAAAAATTTTTTTATACGGATCAGGAATATTTAGATATATTAAAAGTAAAGAAAAAATCAATTCAGTCACTTAGGAAATTATTGGATAAAAAGAATGATAGAATGGATAGTACCTTAAAAAAAATAGAAGAAATCAGTCAGGACATTAATAATATAAAAGAATATATTGGAGAACTTACGAAAGATATTACATCTGATTATAATTCGGCATATGTCAGGCAACTAGATGCACGTGAGAGAGAACTTAATGCTAAAATTGTAGAATTACAACAAGCGGAGGAATTGGCAAAAAAGAGAGAGAAGATAGCTGCCCAATTGATTAAGTTAAAAAATGAAGTTGATGGATTGAAAAATAAAGTTGATTCTTATCTGACCTCTGCTAAGGAGGATATGTTTTTAAAAAAGAATGATTTTAGTGAAATATATCTTGATTTAATGAAGCAGGCAGATGAGCATTGTTATTCTGCATATATTGGTGATGATTATATGCCCAATATTAATTTGCGTGCATATCGTGAGCGTAGTGCATCTGTTCCTAAACGGTTAATGTATTTCTTGACGTTGTTAGTGGAAAGTCTGAAGAATGATGTTAACTTCCCCAAATTTTTGATGGTGGATACTCCGAATAAGGAAGGAATAGATAAAGATAATTTGGTAACTAATATTGCTCTTTTGAAAAAAGCTGAGGAGTATACAAAAAATAATGATATGACTTATCAAATTATTTTGACGACAGGATTAGATACTTATCCAGAAGAATTTAAGGAATTTGTTTTCCTAAAATTGGAAGGCAATCACTATTTACTAAGCGAAAATGGTAAAAAGAAATAAACATAGTTTATGGTTGCAAAGGTTGGCATCTCTTCGGAGGTGCTTTCTTTTTGCCCATTTTTAGGAGGTGCCTATGAAACTACCATCCATTTTTGGAATGAGGGGTGCGAGGGATAAGCCAAAGGACAGCTACGGCGGTTCGGCTTATTCCTTTTTCTTTGGGAGAAGCACCAGCGGAAAAAATGTGAATGAGCGTACCGCCATGCAGACCACGGCGGTCTATTCCTGTGTGCGGATACTGGCGGAGGCTGTGGCATCTTTGCCAACCCATGTGTACCGCTATACGGAGACGGGAAAAGAGCGTGTGTATAACCATCCGCTCTGCTAGTAGAGCGTATTCAAAGTTTATGTGGAAAATCATATCTCAAGCTCATCCAT
>ERZ779637.1327-NODE-1327-length-10536-cov-11.045129_pt1 | contig 10536 bp, 9 predicted proteins | sample MGYA00514196_ERZ779637 | MGnify/ENA primary metagenome ERZ779637 (study PRJEB29562, sample SAMEA4376700) | mouse gut metagenome | isolation source: Cecum | study: EMG produced TPA metagenomics assembly of the A DSS colitis mouse model was used to assess the... | reverse complement strand
TCGTCTGTTGTGCCTAAAGGGTAAAACTTTTCTTCTGTGAGGTATTCAAGGGATATTTCTTTTTGCCGCCGTCTGCTTCTGTCACGCCATGCGTTGAGTGCCGCATAGTGTATGACGGTCTTGCAAAAGCCATTGAACGTGTACATAATGTGTTCTTTGTATGCTTCTGTGCAAGGCATAAATGATTCCCCCTTTCTCCCACATGGGGCATTGCGTGGTTTGCAGTTGCATTTATAATTCAAGGTGCGGTAACTGTTTGAACTATTCCGCTCCTTAAAATTTTCTCTGGCAAAATCATAAAAGTATTTATTTTGACAACTGGCGTTATTCTGTTAATGGTTGTCAAAATATTTAAAACACACTGCATAAATTATATGGCTTAATAAAAATATACCTACAGCAATCATGCAACCTACCATATCTGCCTTGCAGATAGCGGAATACAAAGCAAGAACAATAAAACCAATATTTGCAAATTCAGATACAAGGGTGTATGCTTTGCCGTTAATAAGCACGTTTCTTTCGTCCTCATCCATGATTTTAGCGCGTCCAATCTTATGGATAAAATGTTCAAATAGAAAATCTACAATGCCATAAGCTATTAGTGCGCAGCCGGCAGAGAGAATAAAAGCAGCCGGAAATCCCTTTATAAGACTAAAAGGTAAGAGCAAAATACCAATACCGATAAATAAACACGCAAAAATTTTCTTACGCTTTCTCATGTCAATCCTCCTCAAAATTAAATAATTCTTCAATCTTCAATCCAAATATTTTAGCTAACTCATGAGCCAGCAAAACAGACGGATTATATTGCCCTTTTTCCAGTGAAATGATAGTTCTTGAAGAAACATTTACTAAATCAGCAAGTTGCTGTTGGGTAAGTTGTTTCTCCATTCGGTATTCTCTTACATTATTTGACAGTAGTGTAGGAACTTCTTTTTTCAAATTTTGTCTCCTTTGCATGAAATAAACTTCACGTGAAATTTATTTCATATTAGCGCTTGGATATACATTTGTCAACAATTTCTTGCTTTTATTGCTAAAAAGGTATGAGAGGGATTCCATAGCCAGTTATGCACATTTCCACAATGCTTGTCTTTTCGTCTCTGGTTCTTTGGTTCGGAATAGTGTGGTGCTGGCGGTCTATCTCTTGTTTTTGGCTGCTTGCTTCTTTACCGTACATGAGCATTTATCCGTGTCCGTCAAACTTATTTTTTTTTTTTTTGGGGGATTTGACACATGCGTCACAATACAATCCGGTTTTTGGCCATGTGCCCTGAACGGACAGGAAGCTTTGGCGATGCTGGAGGAGACGCATCAGAAGGACAGTGACTATGAGGTTATTCTCACGGACTGGATGCTTCCCGGGATGGACTACCATACTTCGAAGCCGATCGATGTGAATAAGGTGGCGGAACTACTGCGGAAATACATGAGATAAACAGTAGATTGCTGCGTGGAATTTCACCGATTTTTGCACCCTTTTTTTAGTGGGAGGATAATTTATTGACTTAAAATAAAACAAGAAAATGCTGATTGGCGATTTTTACACATTTGAGTAGTTTTTGTATAGATTTTTTTGGTAAAAAGTGCTATGATTGAGAAGGTAAAAGTAACTCAGACAAAAGCACGGGGAATTGTCGGTTTTCTAACATTAGAAATACAGCGTTTCATTGTTCTCGACTGCACAGCCGTCGGATGAGCGATGTAATGACAGCTTTGTTTCATGTCTGATCATTTGCTGCAAGTCTGATTGAAGTCTTGGAGGACGGAAGAGTTTCTGACAGGCGGAGAGGACTTTGACCGGTTCTATGGCAGTGTGTAGGAGGGAGTAGTAATGAGTGAAAAATTGAATAAGTATCGGATCAAGGAACGTTTGGTGCGCGGTTTTGTGATCGCATCCGGAATTCCGGCGGCGGTGGCGGCGGTAGCGCTGATCGCTATGATTATTGTGGCGATGAGGTATTCGAACGCGCTGAAGGTTTATGGATTTGCGCAGGGCGACGTGGGTAAGGCGATGACCTATTTCGCTGAGACGAGATCCACGATGCGGGGTGTCATCGGTTATGATGACGAAGCCGTTATAGATAGCTTGAAAACCGCGCACACGGAGAGTATAGAGAATTTCACATCCAGCTTTGAGGCGTTGGAAAAGGCTATGGTGTCCGAGGAGAACAAGAAGGTGTATGCGGATATCAGCTCCAAACTGCCCGCCTACTGGGCGCTTGACAGTGAAATTATCACGCAGGGCGGCGTTACGGACAGAGAGCAGTGCGCCATTGCGCAGGCGCGGGCGATCAATGAACTGGCTCCGCTCTATGAGGATATTAACGACGACCTGATTGAGATTATGGATATCAAGGTGGAGCGCGGAAACAGCACGTCCACGCTGCTGACGTTTGTCTGCATCGGGCTGAGCATAGTGATTGCGATAATCATCTTTATGGCGATTTTCACATCCATCAAGCTTGGCAGAAATATAGCGGAAAATATTTCTGCACCGTTGATTCAGTTGAGCGACAGACTTGAGCTGTTCGCCGAAGGCGATTTGTCTACACCTTTCCCGGACACGCAGACGGATGATGAAGTGGCAGATATCATTGGCTCGGCGAAGGATATGTCGGAGACGCTTATCTTTGTCATCTATGATTTGGAATATATTTTGGGTGAGATGTCCAATTCTAATTTTGTCATCCGCTCAAAAGACGGCGAACGGTACAAAGGAGAGTTCCGCCAGATATTCGATTCCCTGAAACAGCTGCGGGACAATATGGTCGATACGCTCCGTTATATCGGAATGTCCTCAGAGCAGGTTTCCGCAGGTTCTTCCAACCTTGCGGACACTTCCCAGAGCTTAGCTGAGGGAGCGACGGAGCAGGCGGGTGCGGTGCAGGAGCTGCACGCGACGATCACGACGATTTCGGAGGCGGCAAGGACGGCAGCGGCTTCTGCAGAGGACGCTTACAGGCAGTCGCAGGAATATGCGAATGTGGCGGAACGCAGCAGTGGCGACATGAATGAAATGGTGGAGGCTATGAGCCGAATCAGCGAGGCTTCCCACAAGATCGGGAATATTATTTCCGAAATTGAAAACATTGCGTCAGAGACAAATATGCTTTCCCTGAATGCGTCCATCGAGGCGGCGAGAGCGGGAGAAGCAGGTCGTGGTTTCTCCGTTGTGGCTGACCAGATCAGGCAGCTTGCGGAGCAGAGCAGCAAGTCCGCCGTGGATACCAGAGCGCTGATTGAAGGCACCATGAGAGAGGTCGAGAACGGCAATAAGGTGGCGGAGCGCGCGGTTGAGTCACTGGCGATCGTAGTGGAAGGCATCAGGAAGGTGGCGGATTCTTCCAAGGAGCTGAGCACGATTTCTTCGAATCAGATGGCTACCATGAAGGAAGCGGAGCTGGGCGTGGATCAGATTTCGGATGTCATTCAGACCAACGCGGCAGTGGCGGAAGAGTCGTCGGCTACCAGCCAGGAGCTTTCCGCACAGGCAATTTCCTTAGATGAATTGATTGCGAAGTTTGTACTGCCGGAGAAGTAGGGATTAAAAAGCGAGAGAAGGTTATCAACATACAAAAGAGGAGGATGGAGTACAGGGTGTGTCCTGTTTCCATCCTCCTTTTGCGCGCATAAGCAGAGTCAGAAAGCGGTGGAGACAGGATGCGTGCTTGCACGCGAGACTGTCTCTGCCGCTTTCTGACGAGCAACGCGAACGAGAAATGCGAAGCATTTCGAGTCTGCTTATGCATGGAATATAGCGGGTCAGGCCATGCGTTCAAACACCGGCATATAGTCGATGGGTGCGTCCACGCTGACAGTGCGTCCGCCCTCGCACACCTCGTCGGTGGAGGTCAGTTTCCACTTTCCGGCGGGGAGATAGACCTCGCGTTTCCACTCGTTCAGATGAAGGATTGGCGCCACGAGGAAACGATCGCCAAACATATACTGATCCTCTGTTTCCCAGCATTTTTCGTCCGCCGGAAATTCGTAGAACATGGCGCGCAGAAGCGGGGAACCGTTCGTGTGCGCCTCCTCGTACAGCTTTTTGATATAGTCGTGCAGTGAGATGCGCACGTTGTAATACTTTTTCATAATGGCGTAATTGTCTTCGCCGTAGCTCCACAGCTCGTTGGGCTGGCCGGTATGGAGATAGCCGCCGCCCCAGTCGCGATCGTCAAGCGGCGGGATATTGTAAGGGCCTCTGTCGCCGTGCATACGCAGCACGGGAGAGTACACGGCAAACTGATACCAGCGGATCAGGAGCTGCCGGAAGTCCGGGTCGTCCACGTCGTCGGTCATAAAGCCGCCGATATCCGTCGTCCACCAGGGAATGCCCGCCAGTCCCATGTTAAGGCCGCACTGGATCTGGTCAGCAAAGGCTTCAAAGGTGCTGGGCACATCGCCCGACCACACCACGTTGCCGTACTTCTGGGAGCCGGCCCATGCGCAGCGCAGCAGATTCACTACGGGTTCTTTCTGCAGCTTGGTCATTTCGTCGTAGAACACACGACTGTAAAGCTGGGGATAAAGATTGCTCACCGCCAGCGCGGGGCCATCAAAGTAACGGTAGTTTTCAAAGTCGTACACGCCGTAATCGGGCTCGGAATTGTCCAGCCAGAAAGCGTCGATGCCGTAGTCGTAATAATTCTTTTTGCACACGTCCCACACGTATTTGCGGGTTTCGGGGTTGAAGGGATCGATCTCCACACAGTCGCCCTGAAAGTCGTAGGTCTGCGCTGCGCCGCGCTCTGTCCGGATGAGCAGGCCGCGCTCCATCATAGGGCCGAAGTTTTCGCTCTTGCGGTCAACGGAAGGCCAAACCGACACGATCACTTTAATACCCATTTCATGCAGTTCATCCACCATAGCCTTCGGGTCGGGCCAGTATTTTTCGTCAAATTTCCAATCGCCCTGCACCGTCCAGTGGAAAAAGTCGATAACAATCTGGTCGATTTTGATGCCCTCTTTCTGATACCGGCGCGCAACCTCCAGCACCTCCTCCTGCGTGCGGTAGCGCAGCTTGCACTGCCACAGCCCCATCAGGTCTTCGGGGAACATTTCCGCCCGTCCCGTGACGGCGGTGTAGTTCTCGACAATCTGCTTCGGTGTGTCAGCTACGGTGATCCAGTAATCCATCTCTTTCGTTGCGCGGGCAATCCATTCCGTGTAATTCTTGCCGAAGCTCACGCGGCCCACGGCGGGGTTGTTCCAGAGAAAGCCGTAGCCGAGGGAGGAGACGGCGAAGGGCACGGAAATCTGGGAGTTGCGCTGTGCAAGCTCTAAGACGCAGCCCTTCAAATCCAGACAGTCCTGCTGATACTGTCCCATGCCGAAAATTTTTTCCTTTTTGTCACTCTCGAATTTCACGTTCAGGGAGTACTCGCTGCCGCCGATCACGCCCTTCCATTCCCGGTTTACCAGCTTTAAGCAGCGGCTTTCTCTGGAGAGCGTGCCGTCGTAATATCTGAAATATTCCTGCAGGATCAGTTTGTGGTCGCGGTAGAAGGAGATAATGCCCGCGAAATTTACAACAGCCTTGAGATGCCCGTTTACAATGGTGGCGATCGGACGCTTGTCGATGGTGCCGTCGCCTACCCAGTGATCCTCCTCCTCGATGGCAATCTGCGTGTCACATTTTTCGACTGTTTCGGTCAACGCCCAGTCGTTTTCGGTAAATTTTGGTGACATGGCGGCGCGCACTCGGAAGGAGTCCTTTCCCCAGGGCTCAATCCGCAGGGTTTCGCCTGCATGGCGGCATACCAGCGCGCCGCCTTCCTTTTCAAATGTCATGTCATCTGCCTCCTTTTCTTTTTCTTATTCTGTGTCAAATGTCCAAAAAAATATTACAATCCACACACTCGTCAGATTTCCCATCCATTGTTTCAGCACGTTTTTTGTGGAACAATGAAGATATGTCGATTATAATAGTATAATATTATTACTTGGACGGGAAATGCTATTGAAATACTACCTCATAATGATACTATTGTATCATATTGGTGAAATGTAGGGACAAAATGGCTCCAGGCGGGAGATGATGACAGAATACGGAAAGGAAGGTGGCGGGAGAATGCCGGACAGGGAGACGCAGGAAAAGAGACAGCACAGCACCACATGGATTCCCTACAGCTATTATGAGTGCAGGCTGCCGGAATGGTTTGCGAATGTGCCTGTGCACTGGCACAGTGAGTTTGAACTGATTCATATACGGCAGGGCAGGGGGGAGTTTATCTGCGGCAGCCGGAAACTGGAGGCGGAAGAGGGGGAACTTCTGCTTGTGCCGCCCAACATGCTGCATGCTGCTTATCCGTGCGGGGAACGGAAGGCGGCAGCGGCAGAGGAGCCGTGCGGCATGGGGAGCGGTTCTGGAGACGGACAAGCCAAGGAGGGAACAGGGGCATTGATATACGACGCCCTTGTATTTAACCCTGTCATGCTTGGTATGGGCAGCGGCGACCGCTGTACGAATGAATGTATCCGTCCGATGGTAAAGGGCAATGTCTGCACGAGTGTCTGCATCCGCAGGGCAGCGGCGGTTTATGAGGAACTGAGGCCTCTGATTGAGAGGGTCTTTTCCTGTGTGCATGACGATTCGGCACGCTCGGATCTGCTGTTAAAAAGTGAACTTCTGCGTCTGATCTGGATTCTGGAGGAGAGAGGGGAGATTTTGTTTGAGGCAGACGGCGTGGAGGGTGAGACTGAAACCATCCGTCCGGCGCTTGAGTATATGGCGCAGCATTTCAGGGAGGATATTACGGTGGAGCGGCTTGCGGGGCTAGTGCATCTGAGCAGGAGCCACTTTATGAGGTGTTTCCGGAAGGCGGTGGGAATCGGGGCCATCGAGCATCTGACCCAGCTGCGGATTCAGGCGGCCTGCGAGGCGCTCGGTGATGGCGGGGAGCAGATCGCGGATATCGCCTTTGCCTGCGGCTACAGCAATCTTTCCAACTTTAACAGGCAGTTTTTGAAGAGAGTGGGCTGTTCCCCGAAGGAATATCGGAAGCGTAATCAGCCGGTCGGGTCGAAAGCACCCTGATGATGGAATAGACTTTGCATTTGAGATATGATTTACTCATATTGTAACGATAAAATTGATAAAATCATAGAGTGACTGGAGATTCATAAAAGAACACTGGAAAAAATAAATCATCTGTGGTAGAATAAACACGTTGGGACAAAGAGGTCTGAAAGGATTTCTTTGTCCCTTTTTGCGCGTATAAGCAGAGTCAGAAGGAGTGCGAAATATGCACCATGCTTGCATGAGGGCATATTTTGGAATCCTTCTGACGGGCAACGCGAACGAGAAATGCGGAACATTTCGAGTCTGCTTATGCGCGCAGGGAAAGTCAGAAAACGGAGGAGATATCATTGGCTGAGATAAAAGAAGCCTGCGGCGTTGTCGGTATGTACGGGCCGGAGGGGGAGAATGTGGCGCCCTCCCTCTACTACGGTCTGACGGCATTGCAGCACAGAGGTCAGGAGGCTTGCGGGATGGCAGTCTCCAGAACCGATAAGGAGCGTGGGAATGTTTCCTTTCACAAGGATCTGGGGCTGGTGAGCGAGGTGCTCACAAAAGAGGTTTTGGGGAAGATGGAGGGCAATATCGGCCTGGGACATGTGCGCTATTCCACCACGGGGGCGTCTGTGGCGGAGAATGCACAGCCGCTGGTGCTGTCCTATATCAAGGGGACGTTGGCTCTCGCCCACAACGGCAATCTGATCAACACACCGGAATTGAAGTGGGAGTTGATCCAGAACGGAGCGATTTTTCACACAACCACGGACTCGGAGGTGATCGCCTTCCATATTGCCAGAGAACGGGTGCATTCGGCGACGGTGGAGGAGGCGGTCTATAAGACGGCTCTGAAAATAAAGGGCGGCTATGCGCTGGTCATTATGAGTCCGAGGAAGCTGATCGGCGTGCGGGATCCTTACGGCTTAAAACCCTTATGTCTCGGAAAGCGGGGAGAGACTTTTGTGCTGGCCTCGGAGTCCTGCGCGCTGGACGCTGTGGGAGCAGAATTTGTGCGGGATATTCTGCCGGGTGAGGTTGTTACGGTTTCCGGCGGGGAGGTCAGATCGCAGATGCTGCCGAAGGAAGAAAAGTGCGCCCACTGTATTTTTGAGTACATTTATTTTGCCAGACTGGACAGCACGATGGATGGGGTGCGGGTGTACGACGCCAGAATCCGGGCCGGGAGGATGCTTGCAAAATCCTATCCCGTGGAGGCGGATTTGGTGACCGGCGTGCCGGAGTCGGGTCTTCCGGCGGCGCAGGGCTACGCGCAGGAGAGCAAAATCCCCTTCGGGCTGGCGTTTTATAAGAACAGTTACATAGGAAGGACTTTTATTAAGCCGACCCAGACGGAGCGGGAGTCCGCCGTCCGCATGAAGCTTAGCGTGCTGGAATCGGCGGTAAAGGATAAGCGGATCGTGTTGGTGGATGATTCCATCGTGAGGGGAACCACCATAGCCAACCTGATCCGCATGTTGAAGGAGGCGGGAGCCAGAGAAGTGCATGTGAGAATCAGCTCGCCGCCCTTCCTCTATCCGTGCTATTTTGGCACCGACGTGCCCTCCAACTCCCAGCTCATTGCGGCGAACCACAGCGAGGAGGCGATCCGTGAAATGATTGGGGCGGATTCCCTTGGCTATATGCGCCGGGAGGATCTGTCTGAGATGGCGGAGGGTCTGCCACTGTGCAAAGCGTGCTTTGACGGCGTTTATCCGATGGAGTGCGGCGGGACGTCAGAAAAATAGTCATAAGGAAAGGCGCGTGACAATCTCCGCCATTTCCTTCCATTTCTTTTCCATATCCGCCACCAGCTTAAACTGTGTTCTGGCGCGGTCAAGGTTATGGTTTTCGCGGTGAATCTTGAAGTAAACGTCCCCGGACAGGTGATCGGACAGAAAACGGATGCCGCACTCGTAGGTCATAAGTTTTGCGCCCATGGGCAGCATTTTGATTTCCAGAGGCGTGAGGCTGCCTGCGCATCCTTTCAGGAACCCTTCCGTAAAAGTCTCGAACAGGGAGAGATCCAGTTCTATTTTGGAAAGGTCGGTCTCGTCCTCCGCGCCCGTGCTTGCACCGGTGCGAATGGAGTCTCCGAAGTCATACAGTGACAGACCGGGCATTACCGTGTCCAGGTCGATGATGCACAGCGCCTTTCGCGTGTCGTTGTCAAAGAGAATGTTGTTTAACTTTGTGTCGTTGTGGGTCACCCGCAGGGGAAGCTCCCCTTTTTCCAGAAGATCCGTGAGCACATGGGTGTCCGCTTCCCTTGCAAGGGCGAAGTCGATCTCAGGCTGTACCGAAGCGGCGCGCCCCAGCGGATCGTCAGCCACCGCCTTTTTGAAGTCCTGAAAGCGGGAAGGCGTGTAGTGGAAGCGGGGGATCGTCTCGTGCAGTGTCCCGGCAGGATAGTCGGCAAGCTGCCTTTGAAAATCACCGAAGGCAACTGCGCAGTCGTAGAAATCCCGCGAATTTTCCACCTTTTCCAGACAGAAAGTATTATCAATAAAAGGAAAGACACGCCAGAAATTATGTAAACTATCCTCAAAATAGTTTTCGCCGTTTTTCGTCTTTATGACGCTTAAGGTCTCGCGGGCAGGATCGCCGCCCCGCTCCGAAATCTTTTTTTGCAGAAAGGCCGTAACATTCGCCACATTTTCCATAAGCGCACGAGGTTCTTTGAAAATGGAATGGTTCATCCGCTGTAATATATATTTTTGTTTTGTTCCGGCATCGTCGCAGGTCACCAGGAAGGTGTCGTTGATATGGCCGTTTCCGTAGGGGCGCGTATCAAGCGGGCTGCCCTTCAGACAGAAAGCGGCGATGGCGTTATCTATGGTTTCGGGGGTAAGGGGCTGGGACATGTGGGTTCCTCCTTTTTACAACTGCGTAAATGTTCTTTGACATCGTTCTTTTTCACGCTGGCGCCATGTGCCTGCCGCATGATGCCGGCGCCCGAATGCCTGCTTTTACGGCAGGGTTCGGCTTTCCCGGCCGCCTCACAGGTCTTCTTTATAGTCAATCCACTTGAGTTCCATAGGTGCGAGAGACAGGCGCGCTTTCAGCGTTCCTTCTATATAAAGGTCAGTCTCCTTATTCTCTCGGGTGTTGTTAATCACGGCAATCATGCCGGTCTTTTCAAAGACAGCGATCTCGGTCTCCACGTCGGTGACGTAGTATTTTTTCATTTCCTCCTCCCGATGCGCCGCATAGTAGATGGCGCGCAGCAGGATGCGGCAGTTCTGCGGGGAATAGGGCAGTCCCGTGAAGTAGACGCTTCGTCCCTTGCCGTATTCGTTGACCGCGAGGCGGCTGTATCTGCCGTCCATGTCGAGAATCTGGTAGTGCTCGCCCTGCGCGTAGATGCGGCTTTTTCCCTCACCGAAGTCAATGTCACCCGCCACGTCCTCCAGAATGAAATGCTCTCTGTTCAGCGCGTTGTACTTGTCGGTGCTCATGGAGAAACCAAGCTCTCTGTCCACGCCGAGGACGTCGCTTAGCTGGAAAAAGCGTCCCTG
>ERZ779637.1324-NODE-1324-length-10549-cov-3.838765_pt1 | contig 10549 bp, 7 predicted proteins | sample MGYA00514196_ERZ779637 | MGnify/ENA primary metagenome ERZ779637 (study PRJEB29562, sample SAMEA4376700) | mouse gut metagenome | isolation source: Cecum | study: EMG produced TPA metagenomics assembly of the A DSS colitis mouse model was used to assess the... | reverse complement strand
CTTTCCCTGCAGGAATGCAGGCTTGCGGGCATTTTGATACAGGATGCCGATATGAGGTTGTTAAGATGGTATTACAATCACCTGTAAAGGTTCAGCTTCTGATATCCTCCGTAGATCAGGATGTCAGGGCGCTGACAAAGAAAATGAAGATCGAGACGGATGCCGTGATCGTCAATCAGTGTGACCGGTACGGTTATCGGGAATGGAGTACGGAATCCGGACGGATACGGAATTTTGACATGATGGAGCGGGGTGTGGGGCTGAGCCGCAATACGGCGCTGCTTCATGCGGCGGCGGATATCTGTTTGTTTTCGGATGAGGATATTGTTCTGGAAAAGGGCTATCGGGATATTGTAAGGGAGGCCTATAAACAGCGCCCCGATGCGGATATGATTCTTTTCAATGTCCGGGTGGCGCCGGAGCGGAGAACATACTGGAATGACCGGGTAAAGCGCGTCCGTTTTTACAATTACGGACGGTATCCGGCATACAGTATCTCCGGAAGACTGGAGGCCCTTCGAAGAGCGAATGTCCATTTTTCCCTGCTGTATGGAGGCGGGGCCAGGTACAGTAACGGGGAGGACAGTCTGTTTTTGAAGGACTGTCTGGACGCCGGGCTGCGAATTTATGCCGTGCCCGACTGCATCGGGGAGGAGATCCCGCGGGAATCCGGCGGTTCTACCTGGTTTCATGGGTTTACGGAGAAGTTCTTTACGGACAGGGGCGTCCTCTACCATGATCTTTACGGAAGGCTTGCCGGCATTTTTTCCCTGCGTTTTCTGTTGAAAAAAAGGAAAGAAATGTGCAGGGAGATTCCGCTGTGGAAGGCGTATCGGCTTATGAAAAAGGGAATCCGGTCACAGAAAAAAGGCGGGAAGGGATGAGGAAAGCGCCATGATATTATATCTTGCGGTTGCGGTGGGAACGGTGCTGCTTGCGGTTATGGTTGAGAATCACCCGGTCCCTGGGCCATACGGGGTGACAAGACAGCAGATGTGTAACAGGGTCTGTCTTCTGTCGATTTTTCTCATTCTTTTTGCCCTGTCCGCGTGCAGGCAGAATGTGGGCAATGATTATGCCAAATATGTTGAGTTCATGCATCTTGTCAATTCCGATGCCTATGTGCCGACAGAGCCGGGTTTTAACCTGTTGGTAAAGATCGTCTATGGGTTATCGGGTTTTGAAAATCATTTGCTTGTTTTCGCGATCTATGCGTTTGTAACGATTTTTCTTTTTCTGCTTGCGATTTATGAACAGAGCGATGATTTTCCGATGACTTATTTTCTGTTTATGACGCTGGGCTATTATTTTCAGACGTTCAGCACAGTGCGTTATTATCTGGCGCTGGCGATTGCGCTGTATTCCATGAAATTTGTATTACGGAGACAATGGGGCAGATTTATTCTGCTGGCAGCGCTCGGCAGTTTTTTTCATAAGTCGCTGCTCGTGATTCTTCCGCTTTATTTTCTGGCTTCCATTACCTGGAAAAAATGGCAGCTGGCCCTGATCGGCCTCTTTTGCACGACGTTTCTTTTTTTACAGGATTTTTATCTGAAGGTAGTCGTGTTTCTGTATCCGACCTATGAGGATACCGAGTATCTGACGGGTGGGACGAGTTATATTAATATCCTGCGCTGTGTTGGTTTGCTTATTCTTTCATTGTTCTATTATCGAAAAAGCATTCGGGGCAGCAGGCGGCTGCAGTTTTATTTTTATCTGAATCTGGGTGCGCTTGCACTGTATGTATTTTGTTCTTTTCTGCCGATTATTTCACGCATCGGCTATTATCTGACAATCAGCCATATACTGTTTCTGCCGGCCCTGTTAAAGGAAACGGAGAAGGCCGGATGGAAAAAACTTCTGCGGGCAGGCATCATAACGGCGGCGGTTCTTTATTTTGCCGTCTTTATGAGCAGGGCATATGATGACGGGCTGTTGATTCTGCCCTATAAAAGTTTTTTCTTTCATGATATGGTGAATATTCTGTCGGATATGAATTAGGATATTAAAGGAAGGTGGTTGGATGATGGAACCGGAATTTTCCATACTGGTAGTCTGCTTAAATCCCGGTGACAAATTGAAGACAACACTGGAAAGCATCGGGAAGCAGACTTATCGGAATTATGAAGTGGTGGTGAAGGACGGGCTGTCAACGGACGGTTCCGCCGCATATGCGAAAAAGGCTGCGGGAGCGTTTCCTTCTCTGCGGGTTTTTGAGAAGAAGGACAGAGGCATTTACGATGCCATGAATCAGGCCGTACAGGCTTCAGAGGGGAAATACCTGTATTTTCTGAACTGCGGGGACAGATTTTATCATGAGAGGGTTTTGGAGGAAATGGCAGGGCTGATCGCGGCGCATCCGGCGGAAACGGGAATCTATTACGGGAATATATATGAGAGGCTGACCGGGAGGGAAGTGGCGTCCAATCCCAGACTGGACGCTTTCGGATGCTATCGGAATGTGCCCTGTCATCAGGCCTGTTTTTATGACCGGAAATTGCTGCTTGCGCATCCTTTTGAAATCCGGTACCGCGTCAGGGCGGACTATGAGCAGTTTCTCTGGTGCTTCTTTACGAAGACACCGGAGCTTCGGACAGCTTTCATATACGGAGAGATACTGATTGCGGATTATGAGGGCGGCGGATATTCCGAGACGGGTGAAAACCGCAGAGTTTCGGCCGCGGAACACAGAGAAATCGTCGGGAAATACATGCCGGCAGGAACGGTATGGAAGTATCGGATCATCATGTGGATTACACTGGCGCCTCTGCGGACATGGATTGCCAGAAATCCGGTGACATCCGGGATATATAACGGACTAAAGAAAAAAATTTACGGGAAGGGATAAGGTGTTGAGGGATGAAGGTGCTTTGGGTATGCAATATTATGCTTCCGGCAATAGCGAAACAATTAGGACTTCCGTTCAGCAGCCGGGAGGGCTGGCTGACAGCAATGCTGGACCGGGTTTTACAGGAACAGCATCGTCATCGGATTACATTGGGGATTGCATTTCCGGTGACAGAAGAGATCGGCGAAATGAACAGAGAACTGGTGCTTGCGGGAGATGAGACCTGTGTCTGCTATGGTTTCGCGGAGAACCTGAATACGCCGGAGCAGTACGACGGCAGAATTGAAAAAAGAATGAAGGAAATTATCGATGATTATGAGCCTGATATGATACACATTTTCGGGACGGAGTTTCCGCATACGCTGGCCTGTGTACGGGCTTATCGGAATCCCGAGAGAACGCTGATCAGTCTGCAGGGACTCGTCTCTGCCTGCGCGGCGGCATATATGGCCGATCTGCCGGGGAAAATACAGAGAAGGGCGACGCTGCGGGATGTGATCAGAAAAGACAGCCTGAAACAGCAGCAGCGGAAATTTTATAAGAGAGGATTATATGAAAAGGAGGCACTGCGCCTGACGGGGCATGTGGCCGGGAGAACGGACTTTGACAGAGAAACCGTGGCGAAAATCAATCCGGATGCGACATATCATTTTCTGAATGAGACGCTTCGGAGCTGTTTCTATCGGGACAGATGGAAACGGAGCGCCTGCATTCCCTACAGTATTTTTTTAAGCCAGGGTGATTATCCGATCAAGGGCTTTCACTATCTGCTGCAGGCGATGCCGGAGGTGCTTGCGCAGTACCCGGAGGCGCAGATCTTTGTGGCCGGAAATAATATTTTAAGAAGCAATACCGGAAAGGAAAATCTGAAGCTTTCCGGTTATGGTAAATATTTGAGAAAGCTGATCAGGGATTATCAGCTGAAGGAGAAGGTCACGATGCTCGGCATGCTGGACGAGGATGGCATGAAGGAGAGATTTCTGCAAAGTCATGTCTTCGTCTGTCCTTCCGCGATGGAGAATTCGCCCAACTCTCTGGGGGAAGCAATGCTTCTGGGCGTGCCCTGTGTGGCGGCGGATGTAGGCGGTATCCGTAATCTTCTTGTGAGCGGCGGAGACGGTGTTTTGTATCCGGCCGGAAATGTGGAAGCGCTGGCGGAAAAGATCATCGAGATCTTTGCCAAAGAGGCGATTACCGAAAAATATTCGGATAATGCCAGAAGGCACGCGCGGGAAACGCATGATGCGGATCAGAATTATTATAAAATGATACGGATTTATGAGGAAATAGTGTGAAATCAGAGATTTCACCATCTTGATTTGAGTGCCCGCCAAAGCGGGCAAATGGGAGTTCGTGTGAAAATAACTTTTGTGTCCAATTATATTAATCATCATCAGATTCCATTTTCCAGGGCGCTTTATGAGCGGCTGGGGGAGGATTTTTGTTTCGTGCAGACAATGCCGATGGAGGATGAGCGGGTGGCGATGGGATGGGGCGTCGATATGAAAGAGCTTCCCTATGTGCGCTGCCTCTATGACGATGAATATGTGTGCCGCAGGACGATTGCGGAAAGCGATGTCGTCATGTTTGGCTGGAGCGAAAGGGAAGATCTCGCGGAGGAAAGGCTTCGGTCCGGAAAAGCGACGATCCGGGTCAGTGAAAGGCTTTACCGGGAGGGCCAGTGGAAGGCGGTTTCTCCAAGAGGGCTTCTGGCCAAATATAAGGAGCATATCAGATATCGTAAGCAGAACGTTTATCTTCTGTGCGCCGGGGCCTATACTGCGTCGGATTTTCACCTGATCGGCGCCTATCCGGGAAAGATGCTCCGCTGGGGATATTTTCCGGAGACGAGGATTTATTCGGAGGAAGAACTCGTTTCCATGAAAAAAACGCGTCCGCTGCAGATCGTCTGGGCAGGAAGGTTTATTCCGTTAAAGCATCCGGAATATGTGGTGAGGCTCGCGGAATGCCTGCAGGGGAAAGGGCATGATTTTCGGGTACATATGCTCGGAAGCGGGGAAATGGAGCAGGAGATCCGGCAGCGGGTGAAGAATGCCAGTCTGTCAGAACGTTTTGTATTTTACGGGTATCAGGAGCCGGGAAAAGTCAGGGAAGTGATGGAACGGTGCCATATTCATCTTTTTACGAGCAATTATCTGGAAGGCTGGGGGGCGGTCGTAAACGAGGGGATGAACAGCGGTTGTGTGGAGGTGGTGAACGCGCAGACCGGAGCGGCGCCGTATCTGATTCGACATGGCAGGAACGGACTGGTCTATCCGGATGATTCCTATCCGGAGATGGAAGCGTTGGTGCTCGATCTGTTTGAACACTGGGACGAGCGGAAGCAGATGGGGTATGCTGCCTGTCAGACGATCATCCGGGAGTGGAATGCGGAACATGCGGCTGAAGAGCTGCTGCGGTTCGCAGAAGGACTGACAGAGGGAAGAGCCGTTCCGGCGACAGAAGGTCCGCTCAGTCCGGCGCCTGTCATTTCGCCCGGAAAGATGTACGGAGCGATGATGCGGGGAGAGATTTGAGCGGAATCATGGAGGTTTGTGTGGACGAAATGAAAATCAGCGTCATTGTGCCGGTGTATAATACGCTGCACTGTCTGGAAAGATGTGTGGATTCCATCTGCGGACAGACTTTTAAGGATCTGGAAATTATTCTGGTGGATGACGGTTCTACGGACGGCACAGGCCGGCTGTGCGACAAACTGGCCGGGCAGGATGAGAGAATACGGGTATATCATAAAGAAAACGGCGGAGCATCCTCTGCCCGGAATCTGGGTATCGGGAAGGCCTCAGGCAGCTATATCGGGTTCGTGGACAGCGACGATTATATCGATGCCGATGTATACCGGAAAATGGCGGAGCTTGCCACAAAGGGGCAGTATCCGGTTGTACAGATTTCCAGAGATGAAAGAGACGAAGAGGGGAACAGACTGCCGGATGTCTGCGTGCCGCCGGAAAAAGTGCGCTTCTGCGATTCCGAGACCTTTCTGAAAGAATTGCTGCTGCATCAGGCGGACTGTTCCTTCTGCACGAAGCTGATTCGGAAGGAACTGTTTGAGAAGCGCCGTTTTCCGGAAGGAGAACTGAACGAGGATTTTAAGCTGTTGGTCGAATTGCTGACAGGGATTGACGGAGTCGCGATACTGCCGGAGCAGGGCTATCACGTGGTGTGCCGGAGTGACAGCACGACGAGGAAGCGTTCCGCGGACAGTTTTTCAAGGGTGTTTCTGGATATTGTGGAGAACGCGGACCGGATGCAGGAAATCGTGGATCGTTCTTATCCTGCGCTGCATGAGCATGCGGTGCGGTTCAATCTGTATCAGAGACTGGACTATCTGCTGCATATTCCGCTGTCACAGATGAGCGGAAAAAATGATTTTTACAAGAGGGTGAAGAGGTATCTCAGGAAACATATCGGGGATACGGTACGAAACCCCTATCTGACGGAGAAGAATAAGATTTATCTTCTGCTTTTGACGGCGGCGCCAAAGAGCGTGCGCCGGGTTCATGGGTGGAAAATGCGGTTTGCGGCACGCAGGCAAGTGGATAAAGGAACAGGCTGAAAGCGCGGAAAATGCGGAATGAATAAGAAAGCGGCATGAAGGGAATGGAGAAAGGGAGCAGACAGAAAGAAAACAGAATATATTTTTTTCTCTTTCTGTTCGTCTGGTGTATACAGATGCTGACGGCAGTTTCTTTTTGTTGTCAGAAACAGGGTTTTCATGAAGATGAGTTCTATACTTATTACTCTACCGCCCGGACGAACGGACTGATCATCGAAGATGGCGCATGGATGGAGCGGGACGCGTATTTCAATGAGTTCGTCGTATTGGACGGGCAGGAATTTCAGTACGGGCTCGTTCGGCTCGTGCAGTCGTGGGATGTGCATCCGCCCGTTTATTATTGGGTATTTCATACGGTCTGCTCCCTGTTTCCGGGGCAGTTTTCCAAATGGTTCGGGCTTTCCGTCAATCTTGCCGCCTTCGGCCTCAGTCTGTTTCTGCTGCGCCGTCTCGCGCTGCAGGTTTCGGGAAGCCGGCAGAAGCTGACGCTCCTCGTCTGTCTGTTCTATGGATTCACACCGGCTGCGGTAAGCGGGGTTGTTTTCATTCGTATGTATGCGCTGCTGACGGTATTTGTTTTTCTTTGCGCGGTGCTGCATATGAGCGTGATTGAATGCGATCTTGCCGCGGCGGGAACTGGCGGAGAAGAAATAGTGCGGCAGGAGAGACTTTCTTTTGGGAAATTTCTGCTTCCGCTCGCGGTCGTAACCTATTTTGGTTTTCTGACGCAGTATTATTATTTTATTTTTTTGTTTTTTATGGCGGCGTCTTTCTGTCTTTATCTGCTGTGGCGGGACAGAAATCCGTGGAACTGCGTCCGGTACGGATGCAGTCAGGCGGCGGCCTTTGTTCTGGCATATCTGACCTATCCGTCCTGCCTTGGACAGATGTTCCGCGGCCAGCGGGGGGCGCAGGCGACGGATAATTTTCTGGACCTTTCCAATACATGGGCGCGGCTTTCCTTTTTCTGGGAATTGATGGATCAGTATGTGTTTGGAAAAATGCTGATACCGCTGCTTGGCCTGTTGCTTGTGCTGACGGCGTTTCGGCTGTGGCAGAAGCGGAACGTGGCAAAATGGCGGGAAAACGGACCTTCCCGAAATACCGCAGGTCTGATATTGGCCGGCGCCGCAGCCGGATATTTTCTGGCGGTTTCGAAAACGGCGCTGCTGCTCGGAGATACGTCCGTTCGTTATCAGATGCCGGTCTACGGAATGGTGGTTCTTCTGCTTTTCCTGGCGATCCGGGAAACGGGGGCAGGGCTTTTCAGAGAAAGCCGATGGGATAGACGGCATGTAAAGAATGTCGTCGGACTGGCGGCAGCTGCGTTGACTATAATAGTCAACACAATGGGATTGTTATCCGGGCATGTCGTATTTCTTTATCCGGAGGCGGCGGACCGCATTGCCCTGGCGAAAGAAGCGGCAGCGCGGGATATACCGGCTGTCTGTCTGTATGATGTCGGGCAGAGCTGGTGCGTATGGGCCTGTGCGGATGAATTTTTCGAATATGACCGGATCTATTTTGCGGGCCAGAGCGATACGGAGCCGATTTCGGATGAGGTGATTGCCGGGAGTAAGGAGCTGATCGTTTATCTTAGTAATTCAGCCGAAATACCCCGGCAGCTGCAGAGGATTCTGGACAGCTGCCCGAAACTGACAGGTTACGAGCTGCTGTATCAGGAGAAGTATTGCGATGTGTACCGGTTTTATGAAGAATAGCGGTTTATGCGTCGGGCTTCTTCAGATATTGGCCGGCATCCTTAAAGAAGCTTGCGGTGATCAGAAGAATGACGAAGCCGATCGGAAAGGCCGCGATGATCGCCACCGACTGTAAGCTGTACATGGAATTTTCAGAAAAGATCAGCGCGATCGGGAAGAGAATGAACATTACGGACCAGAAGGTACGGATCTTTTTGTCGGGTTCCGCCGCGATCGATAGTTTTTTATAGGAATAGGAGGACACGACCATGGTGATGGAATCAAAAGTCGTGGAATAAAAGGCAATCATGGTCAGAGCCAGCAGGAGAAGGCCCAGACTGCCAAGCGGCAGGGTATCAAATATTTTCAGGATCGCATCGGAATAAGCGCCGCCTTTTGCGATAAAGCCGGAGATGTCGAGGCCATGTTTCATCTGCTGCGCAAGCCCGTAATTTCCAAGAATGATAAAGGACGTAAAGGTGCCGGCAAGCCCCCATCCGTAGCCTCCGAGCACTGTATTGCGTATGGTGCGCCCTTTGCTGATTTTGCCGATAAAGAACGGCGTTGCAACGCACCAGACCATCCAGTAGGCCCAGTAATAGACCGTCCAGTTCTGGGGAAAGGAATTTTCCCGCAAAGGGTCCATCCAGGTGGACATACCGATAAAATTCTGAATCAGATTTCCGAGGGACGAAAATCCGGTTTCCAGAATATAAACGGTTTCGCCGCCCGCGAACAGAAAGTACGCTAACAGGATAAAAAACAGACAGGTGCAGGCGGCGGCCAGTCTGGAAATTCCTTTCATGCCGAACCATACTGTAAAGGTATAGACTCCGGCGATCAGCAGCAGAATGATAATGGTCAGGGCGGTATGACCGTTAAAACCGAAAATCCTGCTGACGGAAGCGGAAAGAAGCGGTGTCGCGAGCGAAAATGTGGTAGCGGTGCCGGCGATCAATGCCAGAATAGCAATCAGATCGATCAGTCTGCCGGGAATACCGTCCACTTTGCTGCCGAGAAGCGGCCTGCATGCTTCCGAGAATTTCTGCTTTTCCCGGCCTCTTACATGAAGCATAAAGCCGAACGAGACCGCGAGAATGATGTAGAAGCTCCAGGCAATCGGCCCCCAGTGAAACAGCGGATAGGTAGAAGCCCATTTCTGAATTCCGCCCATGTCCGCAATATGTGTTTCATTGGCATATAAGGCCCATTCGCATAACGAATAAAACAGAATATCTGCGGCCATCGTAGAGGTGAAGATCATGGTGCCCCATTGAAAAGACGAATATTCCGGGCGGGAGTCCTTTCCGAGACGTATTTTTCCGAATCCGGAAAATGCCATATAGAGTGTGCAGGCGAAGCAGCCGACACCGAGGAGCGCATAATAGATGCCGCCTTCGTCGCCAAGAAAACTTCGTATCGTCTGAAGGACAAGCGTGGACTGACCGGGAAGCAGGACGAATACGATGCACAGGGCGGTGACGCCGATGAGCGGGACGATGATGGAAAACCAGTCGATCTGTTCTTTTAATTTCGTTTTGTCATTCATAATGTTTCTCCTTGCGATGGTATAATTTTCTGGGATTCATATAAGTACCGGTATTCTCTGTCCCTGTAAGAGAATAATACGCCGGCCGCATTGTCCGCGGATGCTTTCATGGGAAGAAGATTTAGGATATCGCCTTCGGAGGAATGCAGGGCTTCAGCCAGCCGGGCCATAATTTCGGAGCCGGAATCAGTCCGGTATTTTTCATCAAAAAGACGCAGTTCATCCAGCGTATCAAATTCGTAAATCTGATCTTTTTCATAGCGTCTTATTTTCAGTCTGAGACGGTCCGTATGCTCCAGATAAACCGATTCCCATAACTTCCCGTAAGTCTCTTCCTTTTCATATTCCTGTTCGAGAATTGAAAGAAACTGCCGGCTGAAATCCGCGCTCCAGAAGACCTGTCCCAGCATGTACCATTGTCGGATTCCGCCGATGCTGACTCCCGTAATATAGTCGTCCGAATCCGTCCGTAAGCACCATTCATCCGTTTTTCCCGGCGCGAATACGGCGGCGTAATAGGATTCCTCAACCTCTGCTTCAAAGGGATTTTCCAAAAAATAATTATCCGAGGAACAGATATAAGTATTTCGCAGATAATCTCTGGCGGTATAGATAGTCGAGTGATTGTTTCTGGTGCGGTATTCCGGGTTTTCCAGAATGATCAGACCGAATTTGTCTTTCAGGTAGGAAAACTGTTCTTTTTTATAGCCGGTTACGAGAATAATCCGGTCGATTCCCTTTTCCAATAGCTGGCGAATCTGCCGTTCTATCAGAATTTCTCCCCGGACTTCGAGCAAAGCCTTTGGTTTTTCATAGGAAATCGGGGCAAACCGATTGGAAAATCCGGCTGCCATGATAACTGCATTGTCTACTTT
>ERZ779637.1323-NODE-1323-length-10553-cov-7.477901_pt1 | contig 10553 bp, 8 predicted proteins | sample MGYA00514196_ERZ779637 | MGnify/ENA primary metagenome ERZ779637 (study PRJEB29562, sample SAMEA4376700) | mouse gut metagenome | isolation source: Cecum | study: EMG produced TPA metagenomics assembly of the A DSS colitis mouse model was used to assess the... | reverse complement strand
GAACCACCTGAAGAACCTCCTGGAACATGGTCTGTATTCCATGGATTTCTAGTTATGCCATATGCGGAAGTTTCTGTTGTGGAGCCCATCGCAAATTCATCCATATTGGTTTTACCAATTATCACTACACCTGCCTTTTCAAGATTAAGTACTGCCTCCGCTGAAAAAGTTGGAATAAAATTTTTCAATATTTTTGAGGAACATGTGGTTAACATTCCCTCTGTGCACATATTGTCTTTGATGGCAACTGGCACCCCAGCAAGAGCTCCTGTCAACTCGCCTTTTTCAATCTTTTTCTGCACATTTGTTGCTGCCTGCAATGCCCGTTCTTTGTCAATCGTCACATAGGCGTTGATGGTGCTTTCCTTCTCATCAATCTGTGCAATCACCGCTTTCATCGCCTCTACTGCGGTGATTTTCCCTTCCTTAATTATCGTGGAAAGTTCCACCGCGCTGTATTCTAAAATATTCATCTTAATCCCCCATGCCGCCGTTTGACGGCTCAAATAATGATAAACTGCTAAATACTCACGACAACAGTATCTTGAAAATAGTTTTTGGACAATTTCTAATCAAATGTTTTTGGTACCACAAACATATTGTCTTTCTCGACGGGCGCATTCTTCAAAATTTTTTTGCTCTCGTCACCATTTGTCACCACATCTTCTCGGAATACATTCTGTACTGGAAATACATGAGACATCGGTTCAATATTTGTCGTGTCCAACGCAGCTAACTTGTCAATATAATCCAACATCCTGCTCATATCTTTCTTTGCTTGCTCCTTCTCCTCTGTAGAAAGCGCAAGCTTAGTAAGAATCCCCACATGCTCGATGGTTTCATCTGTAATCACATTTGCCATATTCAACCTCCTGTTCTTGTAATACTTCTTTTTAAATTTAATGATAGTGAAATCTTTAATTTCACACGAACTCCCATCTGCCTGCTTCAGCAGGCATACTAATCAGGATTGTGAAATTTTAATTTCACACGAACTCCCATGATTCCGCTTTGCGGAATCATAAATCCAGATGAGAAATGCCGTATTTCAGGCATTTCTTGGTGTGAGACATAGTACTTCTCCACGAAACAGCCTTTGCTGTGAGTGGAAATTGCCACAGGCAGTTAGAAGTACTTTTCACGCTAACTCCCATCTGCCCGCTTTAGCGGGCATACAAATCAGGAGGTGTGAAATTTTAATTTCACACTAATCCCTTATTTTAATATGTACTTCACGTAACTGCTGTTCTGTGACATCGTTTGGTGCACCGCACATCAAATCCTGCGCAGAACCACTCATTGGGAAGGCTATCACTTCCCGAATATTTTCCTCATTCTTCAAAAGCATCAACATTCTATCAATTCCTGGCGCCATGCCTGCGTGTGGTGGTGCTCCAAACTGAAACGCCTGATATAATGCGCCGAATTTTGATTTTAGCATCTGTTTGTCATACCCTACAATCTCAAATGCTTTCACCATAATTTCCATATCATGATTTCTAGCAGCACCACTTGACAATTCAACGCCATTACATACGATATCATATTGATACGCTAGAATATCTAATGGATTCTCACTATTCAATGCCTCAAGACCACCCTGTGGCATTGAAAATGGATTGTGTTTAAAACCAATCTGCTTTGTCTCAGAATCACACTCAAACATGGGAAAATCATTAATATAACAAAAACGATATGCATTTTTCTCACAAAGCTCTAACTTCTCCCCAAGCTCAGTGCGCAATTGCCCTGCATAGTAGCTTGCGCGTTCTTTCTTGTCTGCAATAAAGAAAATCGTATCACCTGGTGTAAGTCCTGCAATTTCAGCAAGTTCTGATTTAAGCACATCTGGAATAAATTTGTCAATTGGTCCCTTATAGTTCATATCATCATCAACTTCAAGATATCCAAGTCCACTCATTCCCATATCAGTTGCAAAACACAAAAGCTTTTCATGGAATCCCTTTGACATCTCAGCATGTACTTTGATTGCTCGTACTATTTTACCGATAAAGGGCTTAAATAAACACTTCTGGAAAAAATCTGTCAAGTCAATAATGCGCAGCGGATTCCTTAAATCAGGCTTATCTGTGCCAAATTCCAATATCGCTTGTTCGTAACGAATAACTGGATAAGGTGCCTTTGTCACTACAAAACCCTCTGGCGCAAATTTCTCAAATACTGCTGACAGCACTTCTTCGCCAACTTTAAATACATCCTCCTGTGTCGCAAAACTCATTTCAAAATCAAGTTGATAAAATTCTCCTGGAGAACGATCTGCACGCGCATCCTCATCACGAAAACATGGTGCAATCTGAAAATATTTATCAAACCCTGACGCCATCAAAAGCTGTTTATACTGTTGTGGTGCCTGCGGAAGTGCATAAAACTTCCCCTTATATTTTCTTGACGGAACAATATAATCCCTTGCGCCTTCAGGTGATGATGCACACAAAATGGGTGTCTGAATCTCCAAAAATCCCATCTCTGTCATTTTTTGTCTTAGAAAGCTGATTACCTGCGAACGAAAAATAATATTATCCTTTACTTTTTTATTTCTAAGGTCTAAATAACGATATTTTAATCGTACATCCTCTCTTGTCTCTTTTGATGTCATTATCTCAAAAGGAAGTTGTTGATATACCTTTCCAAGTATTGTTACCTTTTTTGCTTCAAGTTCAATCGTTCCTGTTGGAATTTTGGGATTGTATGTGTCCTCATCTCTCTTTTCCACAGGTCCTTCGATGGAAACACACATCTCCTTTGTAATGCCATTTAAGAGCGTTGTATTTCTCATAACCACCTGCAATACACCATACATATCACGCAGATCGATAAAAGATACACCGCCATGGTCACGAATATTTTCCACCCAACCTGCAACTTGCAATATTTGACCAATATGCTGTTCACTGATTTCTTTCATTGTAATATCTCTGTACATTTCATATCCTCCTATTTTTTCTCTGCGTTTATACGCAATTTGCTGCCTTAGTGACTTATTTCCTCTTGCGTATGGACGCGGAGGCTGCTTTCGCTGCATAGCTCCTCTCCGCGTCCGTATGCAATCGAGTAGGAAAGGTTTATCTTCCCCCTACTCGCACGCCGGGCACCCGTCAGCGAACCGATAAATCGGTTTGATGACAAATTTCACTTGGGTGCCCGTGTGCATAAAAAAATCCCAGAATACAAAATGTATTCCGGGACGGATAATTGAAATATACCCGCGGTACCACCCGCATTGACAAAACGTTCAACAATATAATCTTATCGTTTTATCCTCTCTTGCATTTAACGCACGCTCACGTATTACTCTACTAAAATTGTTTTATTTTTTCGAGTAATCTGCTCCAGAGTGTTCCCTTCGTCAGCTTCCGCGGACAGCGCTCTCAGTCGGTGACGCCGTCTTCCTGTCGTTTTCATTGACAAGAGTCTCTTTCATTGCATTTTCTAAAGTCTATATCATTCTCATTTCTATTCCAAGATTTTTGATGTTTTTAGAATAGCATATGCGAAAAATCATTGCAAGTATTTTTTGTAAATGTTTCTGATTATTAATTATTTACTGATAATTTATCCCTATCTCCATAATTCCGCTTTGCAAAATACCAAATCTATGTGAAAAATACACACACTTTAAACATTCTTTGGCATAAAGCTTTAAAAACGTTTAATCTTTTTTGTTGTATTTTTCTCAAACTCTGTCTCGCGCACTTTCAATTTAAACACTCTTTTATAAAGCGGCGCTGTTTTATTATATGCATCAATAATGTTTTGTAGTTCATTCTGCATATCCTTAATTTTCTTTTTACCCGCATACTCGTAATCTGGGAAAATTTCTGCCTCAATCGCTCCATCACTCTCGCGTACTAATACCTCTTGCACAAGACGATTCTCACTAAGTTTATTCTCAATTTCCTCTGGCGATACATTTTCGCCATTTGGTGTAATAATCAAGTTCTTCTTGCGTCCAGTAAGGAAAATATAACCGTCCTCATCCACATATCCCAAATCACCTGTCTTTAACCAACCGTCACAAAGAGTCTCCTCTGTCTCATTAGGCATTTGATAGTAACCTTGCATAACACTTGAACCCTTCACCCAAAGTTCTTCATCCACTACCTTTGCCTCACAGTTTGGCATCAACTTTCCAACAGAACCATCTTTCATAAACGCGCCATAATTTGTACTAATTACTGGTGAGCATTCTGTCATACCATAACCTTGCCAGATAGTAATACCATACTTCTTAAACATCTCCAAATATGATGGGTTAAGATATGCACCACCACTGCACACTGTATGAAATTGCTTACCAAATACTTTTGTTTTGACAAGCGGCGCTGGAATCCATGATGCCTCCTCGAGCTTTTTGGCAAGTGTCTCAATCATTAGCGGAACCATCAAAATCATATTCGGCTCAAAAAGTTTAATATTCTTTGCCACGCGCAACAGTGAATCATTAATACAAATAATGGCGCCAATTGAAATTCCCTTTAAAATATCCATGCTAAGACAATATGCGTGATGAATTGGCAGTACAGACATAATCACAATTCCAGATTCTAGCCCCATATCTAGGCAAGTTGCGTTCTCTGCTAAATTTCGATGTGTGAGCATTACCCCTTTGCTTTTTCCAGTTGTGCCAGATGTAAACATAATTGTCGCAAGTTCTTCTGGTTTTGGCATATAGTCAAAACCTGCACTTTGTTCACCAATTAAATTCCATAAAGATAACCCATTTTCAATTCCCTGTGACTCACCCATACAAATAATATGCTTTAGTCCTTCACAGCATTTTTCTGCCATCTGTGCCACGCTAGATTTCGCCTCGTCATATATAAGTGTTGTTACATCTGCGCGATCAATCAGCTCGCACAAATCCTTGTCAGGTAGATTTGCGTCAAGTGGCACCGCGACACTTCCGCTGCCCACAACACCAAAATATGTGACTACCCATGAATAAGAAGTCGGTCCAATAATTGCAATATGTTTTCCCTGTTCCCCAAGAGATGCCAACACAGCCGAGAAACACTCTGTATCATTCTTTAACTGTGTGTAGGTCTTTGCGGCAATCTTTACTTCTTTTTTGCTGTTGTCCTCACAATTCTTTATCTTGTAGCGAAATGCATCCTGCGCGCCAAAATTTCGCTCAGCAGCCACTAACAACTCTCGTATTGTATGATAAATCTCTCCCATATCTCTAACCATGCCTTTCTATATGTTGCCGGGAATTTCTAGTACTTCCCAACCATTCCATTGTTTCTCTTTGATCGTTTCTTGTCTTTTATGCCAACACAACAGTTTTAGCTGCACTGGTATTTACAATTGATATTCATGCACTCCATATGCTACTCTAGCAATATATTTCTCTGTATGTTTGGTAATCGAATAATAAAAATTACTTCCGCCACTCGCAGCGACTACTATGTATAACATATTTTCATTGCACCAGCGTGCATATACAAAGAAATTGTGCAATATTCTTTTTATATTGCACAATTTCTCTGTCTTGTTTTACAGCTTTTCCAGATAATTCACTGCTTCCTGAACAGTGCGAATATCCGCAGCTTCCTCAGGATTAATCTCAATATCAAGTTCTTCCTCTACCTCACCGAGCATACTCATAAAGTCAAATGAACTAAAACCCAAATCTTCCATAAAACGAGATTCTGGTTTTATATCCTCCTTCTTTACCTCGACATAATTTGTAATGATGTCTGCCAATTTTTCAAACATTGTGAACCCTGCCTTTCTTTGTAATAGACTTTCAAAATCTTTTGTACTTAATACAATTATAAATTTAAATCAATTTTATTATAGCGTCAATCTTAAGATTTGGATTCTCGATTCCCTTAAACATAATCTTGCACATATAATAATAGAACAATTCAAGAGTCTCTCTACTGTATGCTTTTACTTGATGTTCAAAACTAAAATCCAGACCATTATCCTCTGGCCTGTGCATTACAGTCAGATAGAGACCATCTGCATAATATCCATTGCCATATCGCTTTGTCTTGTAACGAATATCTCCCAAATCAACCAAACCTTTCTCGCGCAATGTCGCTGGTTGATATGTGAGTGCCACGGTCTCATATCCCATACCAAGTGGCGTCTGATAAACCTCTTTCTTGTAATTCATGCACTCTACAGGATCAAAATTCACATATCGGAAAACTTCATTCTGCTTGTCTCTAATCTCTAAAATCCCTTCTATAAAAGTCTTGTCTTCAGAAATAATTGTTCGGAACGGAAAACTATGAATACGTGTTCCACCAGATTTCTTTTCAAGCAAAGTCGCTCTGCGAGCATATGCAACCATCATAGAAACATCATCACAACTATTCATTTTCTGTAAATAAGTACGGATTCCCATGATAAGCAAACATTGCAATGAAATATGTTGCTCCTCACAAAATTTCATCAATCGCGCTGTTGGCTCACCTTCCAGATGGAAAACATCAATGTCTGCTACAAAGCTATCAGAACCAGTTGGAGCCGCTCTAAGGTTCGGATTCTTCATTTTGCGTCTTGCATCATCCAGTCTTTTTCTTCCCTCAATTCCGTTGTAAATAGGTTCTGGCGCCTCAAACATTTTGTGGAAATACGCTCTGTCTCTTGCCTGCGCTTTGCTGCCAGCCTCATAGGCAAAATCCTTTTCAATCTGTTCAATATAAGAACGCGTATCAGCCGGATATGGCACATTTTCAAAGTTAGCGTTACAGTACAACTCAATAACATCTTTCATAAAGCCAATCAAGGACTGTGCATCCAAAAATCTATGATCCCCCACAATAAACATACCCTCAAAATTGTCTGGTGTCTTGATAATAACAATTTTATTCATAGGTTCATCCTGACCAAAAGGAACGCGTGTCCATGCTGTCATCTCTGCGTCAGCTTCCTCCATAGTTTTACCTGTGAAATCCACAAACGCAATCTCGCGATCCTCTTTATCCACAATGTATTGATACCATGTTTTCTCTTTCTCATCATACACAAGCCTTGCACGCATGGATTCATTGCGCTCATATGCCTTATAAATTGCCTTTCTAAGTTCGTCAATATTTAGTTCAAACTCGATGGTAAGGCTGCTGCCAACATTGAGAATCTCCTTGCCAGGGCAATAATCTGCATAATAAAAATGGTATTTCTGTGCAGCCGTCAATGGGTACGTCTTATATCCTTTTCTTGTTTTCATGATAATCTCCCTATATCTCTAATGAATCCTGCACTACCAATGAATCAAAAAACTCATCGAGTGCTTTCTCATAGTTCTCAGTATCCTTATAATAGCTCTCTGCATGTGCAGCGCCCTCCACAATCAGTTTTCTTTTTGGTGACGCGCAACAATCATAAATCTCATCGCACATATATGCTGGAACAAAAGTATCATTGGAACCATGAATAAACAGAATCGGAACCTTCGCATGTGCCACCTCACGCTTTGCATTACACTCATCCATGCCATAGCCAGCAAGTTTTTTATTGAGCGCATCTGCACCCGGAATCACTGGAAATGCAGGCAAATGATACATTGTATGCAATACATGTGTAAAGACTTCTTTCGGAGAAGTAAAGCCACAATCGGAGACAATTCCTTTCACTTGTGCAGGAAGGTCCAATCCACTCGTCATCAACACAGTTGCACCGCCCATTGATGTGCCATGCAAAATAATTTCGATGTCTTCTCCAAGTTCTTGTATCACCCAATCAATCCACACAAGCGCATCTTTTCTGTCCAGACAGCCAAAACCAATATATTCGCCCTCACTCGTGCCATGTGCTCTTGCATCTGGCAGCAGCATTGCATATCCTTTGTTGAGATAATAATCTGACAACCCAATATAATCAGACATTCCTTGGCTTGTATATCCATGAAAACAGATTGCAACTTTTTTTCCATTCTGTTTGTCATTGATTGCCGGAAAATAGGTCGCGTGAAGCTTGAGCCCATCAAATGATGTCTGTGTGACATCCCTGTGATTCTGTTCAAGCATAAATGCTTTTCTTTCCTGCATCATTGGTGCATACTGACTCCAGTCGGTTCCTGACATTTTTATCGTCCGCTCCACCTTTGCATTGTTTCGCTTCATTGTCCGCCTATAAAAATAAGCGGTTTCCCCGATGCCCGCGGCTGCAAGAACACCCGCACATGCCATCGCTTTTTTCATCATTCCCATTGTCTGCGCCTCCACACTGCACTGAGTTACCTCGTTACTTTTTATCCAAATTACGATTTTTTCTCAGCTTTTTTTTCTTCTTTAAGGGCCCCTTTTGCGGCTTCTTTCTCAGCTTTTTTTGCTTCCTTTTCCGCTTTCTTCATCTCTTTTGCTTCTTTTTTCAACTCTTTCTTCTTGCGCTGAATAATATCATTTAATTTCAACGCCTTATCAATGTTGCCTTCCACACGAAGCTTCTGTGTTGTGAACGCCCATACAGGGTCCATCTCACCATCTGCAATCTTGCGAAATACCTCTGGTGTACTGATAAACATTGCATCTCGATCGTAATACTCATATGGTTCTACATAGAGCACACCATCTTTAACCTCCACGTAAAACGCTCCGCCTGCTTCTTCATCCTCAATATTAAACTGATATGCTAGATGCTCATGAATATCGCTCACATCTGCTCCCATAAATTTTCCCTTAACCTCATAAAAAAAATCTGCGTATGTCATATCTTTCCTCCATATAAATAGATATTGAAACTGAAACTTGATCTGAAGTGAACTGCGGTTGAGTGAACATTTTCATTCGACATATTTCGACCGCCAGTCGACTTTTATTTCTTCTATCCTATCACATTTTTCGACCGTCGGTCAAGCATATTTTTCCCAAAATTTATCCCTAATTTTTGTAGCTTTTTGTGACATTTTTCATTGTTCCCAAAATATAATTGTGATATACTTGTATTGTATTCGCGACTAATGAAACTGATCGTGAATATCACGCCGGCCGCGGCGACAAAGTGGTATATTTCCTTATGCGACTGTATGTATGATTTTATACGAAATGTCCATTTTTTGACCATTTGGTATAATACCCAAAAGAAAGGTGGCATTCTTTATGCCCGGCACAAAAAAAAGCGAAAAAAAATATAACCTGATATTGGACGCACTTCAGCAACTTCTGGAAGAAAAAAAAATACAAAATATTTCTGTCAGCGAAATTGCGCAAAAAGCAGGTATTGGAAAAGGAAGTATTTACTATTACTTTCCTTCCAAAGAAGCAATCCTTGATGCCCTGATAGAACGTAGCTATGAGAAACCACTCCTCACTGCCAAAAATCTTGCTGCACAGACAGAGGTTTCTCCCTTTGCACGTATGGCAATGCTATTTCAGGCATGTCAAAACTCGTCCACAGCTTTTATCAAGCAAAATGACAATTCCACAAACAATGCCAGCGCACAAGATCTTGCATTTTTACATCAGAAATATCTGTCACATGTTGTGTCAGAATTAAAACCAGACCTGACAGAAATTATCAAGCAGGGTATCAAAAACAATGAAATTCATTTTGACAATCCCGCCGCACTTGCAGAGATTGCATTGATTATAATTGCTGTCAAATTGGACAACACTTTAATTCCATCTACTCCCAAAGAGACAGCAGAAACCCTACAAGGGTTTATTTCCTTGTTGGAGAGAGGAACGGACGTTTCTCCCGGAACACTCAACTATCTATCTCTAATGTCTATCGAGTAGAGAAGATTCATCTTCCCCTACTCGCGCGCCGGGCACCTGTCAGCGAACCGATAAATCGGTTTGATGACAAATTTCACTTGGGCGCCCGTGTGCATAAAAACAAGTAGGAGAATCATGATTCCCCTACTTTTTTTAAAATTTCTACAATTATTATACTTCTACAATCCACCCTGCAGGTGCATCTATACGTCCCATCTGGATACCTGTCAATGTATCATAAAGCTTTTTGGTAATAGGTCCCATCTCATGCATACCTGATGGCAGACAAATTTCATCCTCTTTATTTACAATTTTTCCTACAGGAGAAATTACCGCAGCGGTTCCACAAAGTCCACACTCCGCAAAATCCTTCACTTCGTCAAAGAAAACTTCCCGCTCCTCAACTTCCAAACCAAGATACTCCTTCGCAACCACCATCAAAGAGCGCCGTGTGATTGATGGCAGAATGCTGCTTGACTTCGGTGTGATAACCTTTTTATCCTTCGTCACAAAGAGAAAGTTTGCACCACCTGTCTCCTCAACCTTAGTGCGCGTTGCTGGATCAAGATACATATTTTCATCAAACCCGTCCTGATGCGCAGTTACAATCGCATGTAAACTCATCGCGTAATTTAAACCAGCTTTAATATGTCCGGTTCCATTTGGTGCCGCCCTGTCAAAATCACTTACTCTGATTGTTAAAGGTTTCGCACCCCCCTTAAAATAAGGCCCTACCGGAGTTGTAAAAATTCGGAACTGATATTCGCTGGCTGGTTTTACGCCAATTACAGGATTTGTACCAAACATGTATGGTCTTACATAAAGAGTTGCCCCAGAACCATATGGAGGTACATAAGCCTC
>ERZ779637.1320-NODE-1320-length-10583-cov-10.588241_pt1 | contig 10583 bp, 8 predicted proteins | sample MGYA00514196_ERZ779637 | MGnify/ENA primary metagenome ERZ779637 (study PRJEB29562, sample SAMEA4376700) | mouse gut metagenome | isolation source: Cecum | study: EMG produced TPA metagenomics assembly of the A DSS colitis mouse model was used to assess the... | reverse complement strand
GCGATCAAGAGATTGAATGGGCTGACAAGTGATAACCTGAGCATCGGACAGGTGCTGCGGATTCCGGTTTAAAAGTACAGTGGCTCGGAAGATTCTCCGGGCCACTGTACTTTTTCCTGGTAGGGTTATTTCTTCTTGACAAATAATTAAATAAGTGTTTAAATGTTCATATAAAACAAATAAAGAGCAGGCAGTGTAATGCGTACTCCTGATTGACAGGTTACTTCTACAGTAATATCTGTGTATTGTGCTGCTATAACAGGGAGGTAGATCATGACTAAGAAACAGAAGAAGGTATTCATACGGATTATTATAGCGACGGTCTTGACGGTGGCTTTCTGTCTCCTGCCGCTGGAGAACCCCTATATTCGACTGGCACTTTTTCTGATTCCGTATCTGGTCATCGGGTATGATATTTTGAAAAAGGCGGTTCTGGGTATTGTGCACGGTGAGGTGTTTGACGAAAATTTCCTGATGGCGGTAGCGACGGTGGGAGCGATTGCGCTGGGGGAGTATGTGGAAGGCACGGCGGTGATGCTTTTCTACCAGATCGGAGAGTTGTTCCAGAGTTATGCTGTGGGCAAGAGCCGTAAGAATATCACGGCGTTGATGGACATTCGTCCGGATTATGCCAATGTGGAGCAGGACGGGGTGCTTGTGCAGGTGGATCCGGAGGACGTGGAGACGGGAACGGTCATCACCGTGCAGCCGGGAGAGAAGGTGCCGATCGACGGTGTGATCGTGGAAGGGACGTCTACGCTGAACACGAGTGCGCTGACCGGCGAGAGCCTGCCGCGGGAGGTGGCGGAGGGCGATGAGGTGATCAGCGGATGTGTGAACATGTCCGGCGTGATACGTATGCGCACGACGAAAGGATTCGGTGAGTCGACCGTATCCAAGATCCTGGATCTGGTAGAAAATTCCAGCATGAAGAAGTCCAGATCGGAGAATTTTATCACCAGATTTGCCAGATATTATACACCGGCAGTCTGTATCGGCGCATTGGCGCTGGCAGTGGTAGTGCCAAGCGTGAATCTGCTGACGGGACAGGCGGCTGACTGGCAGCAGTGGGTCATTCGGGCGCTCACAACATTAGTCATCAGCTGTCCCTGTGCCCTGGTCATCTCCATTCCGCTAAGTTTCTTTGGCGGCATCGGCGGGGCGTCAGCCAAAGGGATCCTGATCAAGGGATCCAACTATCTGGAGGCGCTTTCTCATACATCCTGCCTGGTATGTGATAAGACGGGGACACTCACAAAGGGTGTTTTTGAAGTGACACATCTTGCGCCGGCGACGGACAGCTCTGAGCAGGAACTGTTAGAGGCGGCAGTCTATGCCGAACACTATTCCAACCATCCCATCAGCCGAAGCCTGAAAGAAGCATACGGACAGGCGGTAGACCCGGCGAGAGTCAGCGGGGTGGAGGAGATCGGCGGCCACGGCGTCACGGCGTTGGTGGATGGCCGGAATGTGGCGGTGGGCAATCGGAAGCTGATGGAGAGACTTGCGATCGCGTATGAGATCCCCCGGCAGATCGGGACGGAAGTTCACGTAGCCATTGACGGCAGATATGCCGGATATATCCTGATCGCGGACGTAGTGAAACCGAATGCCAGAGCGGCGGTTTCGGAACTGAAGGCGGCGGGAGTAAAGAAAGTAGTTATGTTAACCGGAGATGCCAGGGCAGTGGCAGATGCAGTGGCCGGGGAATTGGGCGTGGATGTCGTTAAGAGCGAACTTCTTCCGGGAGATAAGGTGACGGAAGTGGAAAGACTTCTGGAGGCGAAAGGACCGAAAGAGAAACTGGCCTTTGTGGGCGATGGTATCAATGATGCACCTGTGTTATCCAGGGCAGATCTGGGTATCGCTATGGGCGCACTGGGCGCGGATGCGGCCATTGAGGCGGCGGATATCGTTCTGATGGATGATGATCCGAAGAAGATCGCCACGGCTATCGGTATTTCCAGAAAGACACTGCGGATTGTATATCAGAATATCATCTTTGCGCTGGCAGTCAAGTTTATTTGCCTTGGGCTGGGCGCGGTGGGTACACTCAATATGTGGTGGGCTATCTTCGCGGATGTGGGGGTGATGGTCATTGCAGTGCTGAATGCCACCCGTGCGTTGTACTATAAGGATCAGTGCAGATAATGAAAGAGGACAGAGACAGGGGCATGGGCAGGAAGATAGAAGACAGAGAAATTAAACTAAGTGAATGCAGAGAAAGTAAAAGCGGTGAGAGCGCGGGCAGACTAGTCAGGAAAGATCTGCTCCATGACCACGGAGAGAATATCGATAAGATTCTGGAGAAGCTGCCGGCACAGGATGAGTGCATCCAGGCCGCGGAGATGTTTAAGCAGATCAGTGACGGTAGCAGGCTGCGGATCTTCTGGTTTCTGTGCCATTGCGAGGAATGCGTAAGTAACATTGCTGCGATTATGGAAATGAGCGACCCGGCTGTGTCGCACCATCTGAAGCTGCTGCGCAAGAGCGGACTCATTGTCAGCAGAAGGGATGGCAAAGAGATATATTACAGGATGGCGGATTCGCAGCAGGCCCGGCTTGTACACAAGGCCTGTGAGGATATGTTCCGGATTTCATGCCCGTCAACTCTTATGAGTTAAGAAGGCTGGTTTCATCACGATGCAGGAACGTTAGGGCGAGACTGAATTAGCTATGGTTATGTTATATATAAAAAATATTGATTTTACTTATAAATGGGCATGCTATATAATCAGGAAGGATTACAGAATCTGAAGAGCTTATTTGGAGTAAAAGGAGGAGTTACAATGGTTAAGGCAGTAGTAGGAGCCAATTGGGGAGACGAAGGCAAAGGGAAGATCACGGATATGCTGGCGGAGAAGGCGGATATCATCGTCCGTTTTCAGGGAGGCGCCAATGCGGGACATACGATCGTAAATGATTATGGAAAATTCGCACTTCACACATTACCGTCGGGCGTCTTTTACAGCCATACGACGAGCGTGATCGGCAACGGTGTGGCGCTTAACATCCCGATCCTGATGAAAGAGATCCGGTCGATCACGGACAGGAATGTACCGACACCCAGAATCCTTGTATCCGATAGGTGCCAGATGGTGATGCCTTATCATATCCTGTTTGACCAGTATGAGGAGGAAAGGCTGGGTGGCAAGTCGTTTGGCTCTACCAAGTCGGGGATAGCCCCTTTCTATTCGGACAAATACGCGAAGATCGGGTTCCAGGTGAGTGAACTGTTTGACGAAACACTTTTGCAGGAAAAGGTTGACCGCGTCTGTGAGACAAAGAACGTCATACTGGAGCATTTATATCATAAACCGGTGATAAGGCCGGAAGAACTGCTTGCCACGCTGCATGAATATAGAGAAATGATCGAGGCCTATGTGTGCGATGTGTCCGCATATCTGGCTCAGGCTTTGCGGGAGGGGAAGACGGTTCTTCTGGAAGGACAGCTTGGCACGTTGAAGGATCCGGACCATGGCATATATCCGATGGTGACTTCCTCCTCTACGTTGGCAGCGTTTGGTGCCATCGGTGCTGGGCTGCCGCCGCATGAGATCAAGGAGATCATTACGGTATGCAAGGCATATTCTTCGGCAGTAGGGGCAGGGGCTTTCGTGTCGGAAATCTTCGGAGACGAGGCGGATGAGCTGCGCAGGCGTGGCGGCGACGGCGGTGAGTACGGTGCGACTACCGGACGGCCCAGACGTATGGGATGGTTTGACTGCGTGGCTTCCAAGTATGGCTGTCGTTTGCAGGGCACCACGGATGTGGCTTTTACAGTGCTGGATGTGCTGGGATATCTGGAGGAAATCCCGGTATGCGTTGGTTATGAGATAGACGGTGAGGTGACCACGGACTTCCCGGTCACCTGTAAGTTGGAGAAGGCAAAACCGGTATTAAAGAAGCTGCCAGGGTGGAAGTGCGATATCAGAGGTATCAGGACCTACGAGGAGCTGCCGGAAAACTGCCGTAATTATGTGGAGTTTATTGAGGAGCAGATCGGGTATCCGATCACTATGGTCTCCAACGGACCAGGCAGGGGAGATATCATTTACCGTAGAAGCCCTTTACAGAAAAAGTGATGGAAGTGCTTGTAGAATGAATGCTTCCTTTTGCGTCGAAAATATGTGTTGCGGACAGGATTTTATGCTATACTATAGTTAACGACATTAGAAATTTCGTTTTTGGCCTTGCAGGTGCTTCCGTATATGGCTCCTGTAAGAGCCGGAAACAGAATTTTGTTATGTCGTTTACTATAAGACATGGGATATACTCAGGGGGCAAAGGATACCGCCTGCGCATATCTGTAACATCGCCGGAGAATTTGCGATACAGGTAACTAAGCCGGATTTAAAGGAGGGTAATTCTATGCTATTGGAGAACAAGGTCGCGGTTGTGACAGGGGGAAGCCGTGGTATCGGGTATGCGACAGTGGAAGCATTTATCAAAGAGGGAGCGAAGGTAGTGCTGTGCGCGAGCCGCCAGGAGACTGCGGACAAAGCAGTGGGTAAGCTGAAGGAAGCCTGCCCGGATGCAGCAGTGGAAGGCATCTGGCCGGATCTGTCTGATTACAGTGCGGTGAAGGCGGCCATTGACGCTGTTGTGGAGAAATATGGCCGGATCGATATTCTGGTCAACAATGCGGGCGTTTCGGAGAGCACGCCTTTTGCGCAGTATACGGTGGAGAAGTTTGCGGAGGTCATGGATCTGAATGTGAAAGGTGTGTTCAATTGTTCCCGAGCAGCCAGTGAACATATGGTCGCGGCGGGAAGCGGTGTGATCCTGAATACGTCTTCTATGGTGAGTCAGTACGGACAGCCTGCAGGTATCGCTTACCCTACTTCCAAATTTGCAGTGAATGGGTTTACGCTTTCTCTGGCGAGAGAGTTGGGGCCAAAGGGCGTGAGAGTCAATGCGGTGGCGCCTGGCATCACTTATACGGATATGATGCGTTCCGTGCCGAAGGAAGTGATCGAGCCGATGATCGCGCAGATTCCGCTGCGCCGTATGGGACAGCCGGAAGACATTGCCAATGCTTTCGTATTTCTGGCATCAGATATGGCGTCCTATATCAGCGGTGAAGTACTTCACGTAGACGGACTGGCAAGAACCTGAGAATGGTAGTCCCCACATGTGAGCACGATCCAGGGCAGTCGGGATCATAACGCTGAGGGTAGAGTAGGGCTGTCTGTCGTCAGGCGATAGAATTGAGGGTATGGAAACAGTGAACAATCTGGAATATTATAAAGTATTCTATCATGTGGCCAGAGCGGGCAGCCTGACTGTGGCGGCCGGAGAACTGCATATCTCCCAGCCGGCAGTCAGCCAGTCCGTAAAGCAGTTGGAGACGGCCCTGGGGGTGAAGCTTTTTGCCAGAGCGGCCAAGGGCGTGCGGCTGACGACGGAAGGTGAACTGCTCTACGGCTATGTGTCGAAGGGATATGAGCAGATCGTACTGGGGGAGCAGAAGCTTAGGCAGATGTTAGACCTGGAGCTGGGAGAGATCCATATCGGCGCCAGTGATATGACACTGCAGTTCTATCTGCTCCCTTATCTGGAGAAATTTCATGAGGAATATCCGGAGGTACGGGTGGTAGTCAGCAATGCGCCTACACCGGAGACCCTTTCAAATCTGCAGGACAATAAGATCGATTTCGGCGTAGTCAGTACGCCTTTTGAGAACAGGGGCGGCCTGCAGACAAATGTCGTGCGGGAGATCGAGGATGTCTTTGTGGCAGGGCGGAAATTTATGCAGTACAAGAATCGCATGCTGGATCTGCAGGAGTTAGAGCAGATGCCGCTGATCTGTCTGGAAGGGGTCACCAGCACCAGAAGCTGTATGGAAGCCTTTTTACACAAAAACGGGGTATGGATACGGCCGGAATTTGAACTGGCGACCAGTGACATGATCGTTCAGTTTGCATTGCGTAATCTGGGTGTGGGATGTGTGGTCAGAGATTTTGCAAAGGCCTGTCTGGAGGATGGCCGGTTATTTGAACTGCGATTCAATCAGATCATTCCTAAGAGACATTTCTGCGTGGTGACTAATCCGAAAAGCCCTTTGTCGGTGGCGGCGGAACATATGTTGAGATTATTTGCGATAGAGAAGTGTGAGACAGCATAGATGAGAATGCGTGATAAGACTGCCATAGAGTACAGCCATACTGGGATATACGGGTTACCGTACATAGGGCAGAAGAAGGATATAGATTATAAGAAAGGGATATAGGTAGAATGATCACGACGATTATATTCGATATCGGAAATGTGCTGGCCGGCTTTTGCTGGAAAGAGCACTACGAGCGTTTTGGTTATGATGACAAGATGGTGGAGCGCATTGCGAAGGCGACAGTGAGGCATCCCGCATGGAACGAATTCGATAGAGGGGATATGCGCCTGGAGGAGATCGTACAGGCTTTCATAGAGTCAGATCCGGAGATTGAGCAGGATATCCGGAAGACACTGGAAGATGTGAGCACCATGATCAAGCGATATGAGTATGCGATTCCGTGGATCAGGGAGCTTAAGAGTAAGGGATACCGGGTACTGTATCTGTCAAATTTTTCTGAAAAAGCAGAGACAGATTGTGCTCATGCACTGGATTTTATCCCCTATATGGACGGTGGCATTCTCTCTTATCAGGAGAAGATCATTAAGCCGATGCCGGAGATCTACCAGCTGTTGATCGACCGCTACAGCCTGGTGCCGGAGGAGTGTGTCTTTATGGACGATACGCCGGCGAACCTGACCGGGGCAGAGAAGTTTGGTATTCACACGATTCACTTTCAGGATCGGGAGCAGGCGATCGAAGAGTTGCGTAAGCTGGGTGTAGATGCGTGATAAGTCCCAGATGATCTTGGTTTGGGATTTTTCTTGTTTCTTCTGCATTGAAATCTGCTAATAAAGCTGATATTCCGGCTAAATATGTTCTTTTCGACAGCTGGTTCTCTTTTCCAAGTTCTCTTCATGCTGTATTCTGCTTTGCGTTAACAAATGGGAGGGATATACCCCATTTGAATGGCTTTTGTTACAGCTTCAACAGATGAGGTAACATCAAGTTTTTCAAATATATGCTGCAAATGATTTGATAGAGTGCGCTCGCTGATATAGAGTGCAGATGCAATCTCCTTCCGCTTCATACCATCAGCTATAAGTCGGAGGATTTGTTTTTCGCATTCAGTTAATTCCTCTAAGAACGGAATTTCCCTGTTAAAAATAACTGAACCCTGTGATATTTGGGAAAGGAAGGATACCAGTTTTTCAGGTTCTATGTTTTTGTTGATAAATCCTTTTGCCCCGATTTTTTGTGCTTCGCTGCGGTATACTGGCAGATCGTATCCGGATAGAATCACTATCTTTTGTTCCGGATATCGGCACAGCAGTTGTTTTGCCAATTCCAAACCATCTTCGGATGCTATATTTTTTAAGTTTATATCCATAAGCAGGATATCCGGCCTGTTGGTATCAATGAAGTGGTCCAACCGGGAAATATCACTGATGCTTTCAAATGATGTGATCTCAGGATAATCCGATAGGGCAATCTCCAAGCTTTTTGAAAATAGGGCGTGGTCATCGACTAATAAAATATTGATAAGAAACATCTCCTTTCATTGGCAGGGTGATCTGTATACAGACCCCGTGCGGAAAGTTATTGGTTATCTTTACAGAACCATCCATATTATTGACACGCTCAGTGATCAGCGCAAGTCCTCTGTGCTTCGGTGGATCAGCGGATAAGAGGACGCCCGCATCAGCAGTGCCATTGTCCCTTATACACAGCGCTATAATTCCGTCGTCCTGTGTAATGGTTATCCATGCTTTTTCACCTTCTGAGTGCTTGTAAATATTTGTGACAAACTCTTTCAGAAGACGGTATATGAATATATCATATGGGGCAGCTAAAAACAAGGAGTCCGAGCACTCAAAAGTAATACGGATATTACGGTGCGGAAAGGACTGTGATATATAATCAAGCAGGCTTTGGTAATTCTCTTTCATAGTGAGCTTGGGGAGCATTGCGGGATGGTAGTCCTGCATTCGCTCACGGATATAAGTGTTCATGTTATCAAGGGTTTTTGTGATGATTTTCTGGATATCGGGGTGGCATGCCTTTTTCATCATGTTCTTTATGGAAAGCAGGTCCTGAAGAATGTCATCATGGAGGAAATTTGCAAATTCGAGGTTTAGTTGTTCTTCTTGCTGCATCTGTTTTAATGCGGCTTGGTATCGGCTTTCCCTGACCATCGCACTTTTCCCGTGCTTTAAATTAAAATCTAATGCAATGTTACAGGCATATACAAGGACAAACATGGCATCCAGCATAAGGAAAAACAGTGCGAGGCCGATGCCTGAAGCCAGGGCGGACAGACCACAGGTGGCTGCCCCGGCAAGCAGGATCAATGCTGACTGGCGACTGCTGAATATGGTTGACAAAGGGACGCTGCTATGTTCTTTTCGTATAATGCCGTGTATGCTCATAGAGAACAGCAGGACAGGAAGATATATCCCAAAATTAGAAAGATGTCCATTGATTCCCATTGTAGAAAAGTAATAGGCAAGGAATAAAATGATAACCGTTACAAGGGAGAAAAGGATACACTTCCATTCCGCCTTAAAGACAAAGGCAGTTCTTTTTCTATGGAAGACAACAATGAAAATGAAACAAAACCAGCCTGCCAGAAACTGTATGCCATAAAACAGGGCAAATATTTCATTTGACACAAATAGGCCAATAAGGGAGCAGATGCAGGTTCCGGTCAGACAGACGTTTACTGCTTTCTTGAATTTATATCCGCTGCCCTGAAACAAAAACATGAGTATGAAATTTATGGAGACATACCATATGGCCGGGCTTAAAGCAGAGAAGACCATACCCGTCCGGGCATCGTCCTGCGCAGACAGGAGTATATACCAGCTATGGAGTGCCAGCAGACCGCAAAACAGGGAGATGACTTTGTTTTCCCTGACATTGCAGGAGCTTATATAAGTAATGTCTATGAGCATCAAAGAGGACAGGAACAGGGATACGGTTCCTGTGGCGTTAAATGCTATATTTCTGTTCATGGTCAATCCCATATACATAATGAGTAAAATGGAATTTGCACAAAGCAGAAGGTTTAGTGTTATATGCTTCATATCCGATCTCCCTTTTTCATGCTTCATTATACCATTTATCTGTGGGTATACAAGCAGGAGTCTCTGGGTGAATTCTAATTTGATATAAAGGAGTATGGAACCGCCGGGCATGAAACCGCGGCGGTTTTGTATAGCATCTATTTTGTCAGGACAGCTTTACAGCAGGTATGGACGGTCATATGGTAATAGGCCAGATAAATAATGAATGTCAGCATAATGGCAGCCACTGTGGGTGCATATAACACAAGGCTGTTTTTCAGAATGTTCTGCATAAGGGCAGACTTGTACACAATCGTGGCAAAGATGCAGTCCGTCAGTCCGAATAGAAATGGGATGATGAAAAAAGCTGCCGTCTGTTTTTGGATGATCCTTTTAACCTTCTTGTCTGTATACCCCATTTTCCGAAGAATATCATAATCAGATTTCGAGTCGGTTATGGCTGAAACATTGTTAAAGTAAAGGATACTTCCGGTTGCTATAAAGAACAATACTACGAGAAAACCGATCAACAGGAATGTGGAACTGCTCAGGGAAAATATTTCGTGTATCCTGTGCGAGTTTCCCTGCAGGTAGGGGCTTCCCGAAAGATATTCTGACAGGGTCTGGAACAGGATCTCGTTATTCTCAATGGATTTACCATTTATGCTGAGGACTTTTGTTGCCGGAATTGCCTGCTCTGTTATCATATGGTATAAATCATCACTCACGATCAAAGTGCCGACGCTGTTTGCAAATGAAATGGGATTATCCAAAGTAACAGCGGTCACTGTGACCGGTATTTCATGATTGCCTATGAGCAATGGATAAACATTGCCTGTTTTATCATTGTCAGAATCTGGCTGGTACTTGATTAAAATACACTCATTGCCATTTAAAGCGGTAAGGTGTTCCAAAATTTTCTGCCGACCCTGTGCTTCCAGAAGGGCTGTATAGTTTGAAAATGAGATACATTCAAACCCTGCCTTCCGCAGAATTTTTTCGTTATCCGCATCCCCTTTAGAAGTTCCGATGCTATACTCGATAGGGAGCTGTTCCGAAGAGGAAGTGACCTTATAAATATCGGTCTGCAGGAATATGACATCCGCATCTGATGAATAGGTGTTTACGATCTCTTTGATCGCCGTTATTTCATCTTCCTCTTCAATCCTGCATTCTATTTCCGATGGCGCCATACGGGATACCGCGGCGATTGGATAGTATAACGTCAGAGCCATAACGCTTGAAACAGTCAATGTTGCGGCTGACAATAATGTAAGCATGATCAGTGTCCTGGAGTTTGAATGGATGCGGTATATAAACCCGGGCGCAGTGATGATCTTTGTTTCCGTGTAAAATTTTCGTTTGTTTTTCTTCCCTGCCTGTACCGCAAAGGGAAGAGAGGATGCGATAAAAAGCACTGTTCCTGAAAGGATGAGTGCAAATGTCAGCATGGCAACCGGATAAAA
>ERZ779637.1319-NODE-1319-length-10588-cov-28.218551_pt1 | contig 10588 bp, 10 predicted proteins | sample MGYA00514196_ERZ779637 | MGnify/ENA primary metagenome ERZ779637 (study PRJEB29562, sample SAMEA4376700) | mouse gut metagenome | isolation source: Cecum | study: EMG produced TPA metagenomics assembly of the A DSS colitis mouse model was used to assess the... | reverse complement strand
TCACCTCATAACAGAGGTGACAGATACGCTAAATATCAATGATACAGTACACTAGGTATGCGACGGATGGGAAGGGCATTTTAGCGGATGAAAGGAAAGGGCAGAACAGGACAGGCAAGAACGGCGGGGAACTGTCCGTGGTGACAAGCGGAAAGAGCGGCAGGATTGCCAGCAACGAGATGTGTACGTTTTTGATTTTGAATATTTCCTCGTTGCAGCTGATACCTGTGAATATGATCGCTTACAGGCAGCAGTACGGGAGTGTGAATCCGGCAGGGATTATTGCGCCGGCGATTGTTGCAACGCTTATTAGTACGCTGGTGGCGGTGGTGTATTGCAAAATGAAGGATAGTAGGAAGCGGAGAGAGTGAAAGCCCTCCGCTTTTATGTCGCTTTTATATTCGTGCCACTGTTATATCTGCAAATGTCATTGACAATATATAAAAATTAAATTAGGATGAAACTGAAAATTCAACTATATTTTTAAGATAATATTTTGACTGGAGGAGTGAAAATGGATGTTATGTAAAAATTCAAAAATGAATTTTTTGAAGAACGTAAAGATCTACTTAGCAAAAATCATGTTTATCGCAATCATATCAATAAATTTGTTAATTATTTAAGCCTGCCAGATGTACAGCTATCAAACGCGCCTGCCAGAATTAATATAAATATAGTTGAGGAATGTATCAGATATTATCATAATAAAGGCGAACTTAATTCCAGATCGACCATGGAGTCGCAGCTTGAATCGGTTAAAAGTTTTTATGACTACTTAAGTGAGACTGGTAAAACAACTGATATTTTTTCGGATTACAATTACAGTAAATTTAAAGATGACATCGTTGATAAATATAGCTTGTTGGAACCTGTAGAGGGAGGAAGAAAGACATCTTCAGAGAATAATCTTAAGACTGTTTATTAAGCTGACATTAATTGCACCAGCCTAAAGAGGTGTGATTACAAGTATAAAAAAATCAGATATCACAAAAGATTATAAAAAATTGCTTATAAATGGTATAGCTGTCAATATACCTTGTGGATTGTCAAGGGATTTGTGTGCGGCATTAAAATATGCAGAATCTAAAAATAAGGAACCCCTTAAGGAAGAGGATATTTTTTTTGAGTATTTATACAAATATAAGGGCAAATTTCGGCTGGAAAGTCTTAATACATGGTTTTATAATGCAGCGCAGGACTTTGGGGTAATGGAGGATGAGTGCAAAAATAAAAAGACATTGGCTGTAGAGCCGATTAAAAACATGGTTATTCAAATGATGGTTGATAATATGATTAATCCTGTATTTATTTCAAAAATAGCGGGACTTACACTTACCATGATTGAAGCGACATATTATCCCAAGGATTGGTATGCTAAACGCGAGGAAGATATCAATAAGTGCATTAATAAGAGTATTGCACAAAATGATTATTACTGTTATGTATAGAATGCCTTTTAAACAGTAGGGAGTGTATAAGTATGGGAATATATTTAAATCCGGGAAATGAACAGTTTGCGGTTTCTGTTAATTCTGAATTATATGTGGATAAGACGGAACTAATTAAATATACGAATAGCCGTATCGGAAAAGACAGACCGTTGATTTGTTCCAGCAGACCAAGAAGGTTTGGGAAAACAATGGCGGTAACTATGCTGGCAGCGTATTACAGTAAAGGATGTCATTCTGAAAAGCTGTTTGAAGGACTTCAAATAAGTCAGAATGAATTTTTCAAAGTGCATTTAAATAAGTATAATGTAATCTTTTTGGATATCCAGTGGATGTACGGAAATGCGCTTGAGGAAATGAAGAGAGATTCAACTCTTAAAGTAATGAGTTATATTCAGGAACAGGTGATAGCCGAGTTAAGGGAGGAATACGCCGAATATGTCCGAGACGATGACATTTCATTGCCGTCGGTATTGGCAAAAATCAATGTTATGACAAAAGAACAGTTTATCATTATTATTGATGAATGGGACTGTCTGTTCCGGGAGGACAAAAATAATGAAAATCTTCAGAAGGAATATATCAATCTTTTGAGAGGATTATTTAAAGGAACGCCGTCGGGAGCTTTTTTAAAGCTTGCTTATATTACGGGAATTTTACCAATTAAGAAATACGGCACACAGTCAGCTTTAAATAATTTTCGGGAGCACACAATGGTCAGTCCAAGACAGATGGCGGAGTATGTCGGATTTACGGAGACAGAGGTAAGGACTATTTGCAAAGAACATGATATGCCATTTAAAGAGATGCAAAGATGGTATGACGGATATTATTTTGAAAAGATAGGACATATTTATAGCCCTAATTCTGTAATTGAAGCTGTAGATAACAGGGAATTTGGGAATTATTGGTCTGGAACTGAGACGTATGAGTCTTTGATGACGTATATTGCAATGGATTTTGATGGGTTAAGACAATTGATTGTAGACATGCTGGGAAATCAGAGATGTAGTATTGACGTGGAATCATTTCAAAACGATATTACTTCATTTAAGTCTGCAGATGATGTTATTACCCTGCTAATTCATATGGGATATCTGGCTTATGATAGTAAGACAAAAAAAGTTTTTATTCCAAATGATGAGGTGAGGAGTGTTTTTTTGCGAGCGATTAGAAATGATGGGTGGGAAGAAGTAATAAAGGCGGTTGATGCATCGGAAGCTTTACTTAAGGCAACTTTGGAGATGAACGAAAAAGCTGTGGCACAGCTGATACAAGAAGTCCATATGCAAAGTTCTTCCAGTCTGATATATAACAATGAGATTTCTTTGAGCAGTGTGATTGCGCTGGCATATTATAGTGCATGCAGGGAGTATACTCTTGTAAGAGAATTGCCGACAGGAAATGGATTTGCCGATATGGTTTTCCTTCCTAAACGTACATCTTTAAATCCGGCATTGGTTGTGGAACTAAAATGGGATAAAACCGCAGAAGGAGCAATCAGTCAGATTAAAAGTAAAGGATATGTGTCTGTTCTTAAAGAGTATAAAGGAAATATTTTGCTTGTCGGAATCAATTATGAGAAGAAAAGCAGAAAACATCAATGTAGGATAGAAAAATTTGAAATGTAATTTTTGCAGTATCAAAATTATTAATAAGTTCGTGTCATTAACTTGAGTGTATGGAGGAAAATAGACAGGCGCTTTTTGAACGGCTGGATACGGACGTTAAGACCAATGTCGGCAGGATTCCCGCGCCCGACTATCTGGAAATGCGGGCAGGCGAATACGGTTATGACAGCTATGCAGAGATGTATGAGGTGGGCTACCGCATTGCCGGATACGAAAAGGTATCTCCCAAAGTGATAGAGGAATGGCACCGCCAGAAAGAACAGGCGCGCCCGTCACTGAAGGAACGGCTTGCCAGAGAACAGGCAAATGCCCCGTTAGACAGCGGTAACCAGAAGAAACTACAGACACATAAAGCGGTGCAGGAGTTGTAACATATCAATCTACTTGTGGACACAGTGACCACAAGTGACGATTCACAGCGATAAGGCAGATACGAAACCAGAACGGTCAAGTATCTGCCCTTTTTTCGTTTCACATGCAAATTTCAAAAATACCGAAGGGAGAAGATTTTATGATGTCAGAAAAACAAAGAGCAGCTGAAAACAGGGATATGGCGGACAAAAAGCAGATGCAGGAGATGGCGCTTTTATCCGGTGCCGACAAATACGGCATCTATCAGTTAAAGGACGACCCGGAACTGAGCAGGCTGCGCTTTAAGGGGACATGGTCGTTAAAGCAGGCAGGGATTCTCAAAGAAAATGCGGAGGCTGTCGCGGTCAAGCCGGAAAATTATGATCTGGTCTATGTAGGGGACCTGTCAGAACTGAAAGCAAAGACTGCCGGACTCTACACACAGGAAGATACGTTGCACGCTCTCTTTGAGGAATTTAATATCTATCAGCCGGGGGATTACACAGGACATCCCCTCTCCGTGGGCGATATCGTAGTGCTGCGGGAAGAAGGGAAGAACAGTGCGCATTATGTCGATACAACGGGCTATACCGAAATGCCTCATTTTATCCGTATGCTGCAGAATAGGAAGAAAAAAGAGCAGGAAACGGACCGTGCCCGGTCGGAGGGCAGGCAGATGAGAAAAGAGTCCCTTAGAGAAAAACTTGCTGAGCGCAAGGATCTTGCGGCGGATGCTGGAAAGAACCATCCTGCCAAGAAACAGGAAAGGTCGTTGTAAGGGAACTTGTGGACATTGTGACCACAAGTATGGAGGCATATATGAAAAGAGTCAATATCCAGCATGAAAGATTCGGTATGCTCACAGCCATTGAGCCAACCGATCAGCGTAACTTCGGCAACGTCATATGGAAATGCAGATGCGACTGCGGGAAGATCGTCTACAAGTCCACCAGCTATCTGAGCAAAGACCGCATGTGCAGTTGCGGATGCTACGCCGAGATACAGCACCAGAAACAACGCCGCGACATCACAGGCCAGCGCTTTGGCAGCCTTGTGGCGATGAAACCCACCGGGAAATCAAATAAGACCAAACAGAGGATCTGGAGATTCCGCTGTGACTGCGGACCGATCATTGAGAGACCTATCTCGGAAGTGACAAAGAAAACAAACCCCACGCACTCCTGTGGTTGCAGCCGGGCGTGGTTCATCGGAAATTCCGAGCATGGGCGAAAACATTATGCCAATCTGGAGAAGAACCGCGTCATGGGGACAAATATCATGGAAATCCGTAGGAAAGACGAGAAACCCACCAAAGCCAACACATCCGGCTACCAGGGCGTAAGCTATATCACCACCCGCGACGTCTGGGTGGCATACTGCCGCTTTCAGGGCTATTACGCCCAAAAGACCTGCCACAGCTTAGAGGATGCCATCCGCGCTAGACAACGGATGCGCCAGATCCGGGACAGCTTTATCAAATGGTACGATTCACCGAAGAAGAAAGACAGGAGGCCATAAAGAAGTATGACAACAATCGAAACTTTTTCAAAAAATATTATAGGGATAGGATGCAGGAGATTATGAGGCAGTAAGCCGCAATAGACTTCCAGAGTGATCGCTTGTGGACACTGTGACCACAAGTGGCGGGAGGATATCTGTAGGCGTAAGCCACAGCGTAACTTCCGTGTCAAGGAAAAGGGTGGAGATTTTGCGTAGCAAAATACTACCCCCTTGACGCGGGCGACAGCCGTACCATAGGGGCAAGGGCAGGGACATACTTGTACCTTGCCCTTGATGACTAACACGGTGTGAGGATGGAGAGAGAGGAAAGGCATGGAAGAAATTTCATGGGAATTTTATTGTAAAGATAAGCATTTCTTTGTATAATTGAAATGTAACAGGAGTAGGATATATCGTATCTTGTGTCATAGATTTTTAGAAATCGGGGTGTTAAATTTGCAGCGAGAATTGCAGTTTTCTGATACAAAACAGGTAGAGGAAGTCATGGCAAAGCGTACAGCAAAAAACAGCGTATTCCTTGACCTTTTTCAAAACAAGAGTTATCTGCTAAAGCTATATAAAACGCTCCACCCAGAGGACACCACAGCGACAGAAGACTCCCTTACAGATGTGACGATCACAAATGTATTGACGGATAATCTGTATAATGATTTAGGCTTTATTGCTAATAATAAGCTGATGATACTTGTGGAGGCGCAATCTACATGGACAGTGAATATTTTAGTAAGAGTTTTGCTGTATCTGGCGCAAAGCTATCACGAATATTTTCAGCGTACCTGCCAAGACTATTACAAAAGCAGGAAAGTAAAAATGCCAAAGCCTGAACTTTATGTGATTTTTACGGGAAACAAAGGGCGGAAACCCGATAAAATATCTTTGTCTAAAGAATTTTTTGAGGGCGCGGATATAGATATTGAGGTAAAAGCAAAGGTTATCTATGAAAGCGATACAGATGACATTATCAACCAGTACATCATTTTCTGCAAAGTTTTTAACGAGCAGACAAAACAGCATGGAATGACGCAAAAAGCAGTTACAGAAACGATTCGCATATGCAAAGACAGGAATGTCTTAAAGGAATATTTGTTTGAAAGAGAAAAGGAGGTTGTGACGATTATGATGAGTTTATTTGATGAAGAGCAGATAATGAAGTCGTTTATCAAGAGCGAAAGGCATGATACAGAAAGAGCAATGGCAGAACAGTTAATAAGAAAAGGCAAAATGACACTTGAAGAAATTGCAGATTGTGTATCTACACTGTCATTCGATGAATTAAAAGAAATTGAAGCCGAGGTTATGCAGTTAGCATAATCGGCAAAACAATTTAATATCAAAATAACAGCGTAAAGGCGCATGGAACAGTAAATTGTAAACCATGCGTCTTTTTTAGCGTTCAAAAGAAAGAGACATAAAGCGGGACAGGGAGTATAGGGACCATCGGTCCAGATCCGCTTGGAAATATCACACGGATCAACCATGTGCTTGAATCGCTGGAGAAAAAACTCGCGGAAGCAAGGATCAAACTGGAGGATGTGGAACACCAGATTGAAAATGCCAGGGTGGAAGTGGCAAAACCTTTTGCAAAAGAGAGGGAGCTTGCTGAGAAACCGGCAGCAGACAGGCCTGCGGTAGATATACCCGCACAGAAACCATCGATACGGGAAAAAATGGAAACCTATAAAAAAGAGTCCATTGGTGGAAAGAATAAGGAGAGCCTTGCGGAGAGGCGAGAAGAGGTAGTTCTGTAGATTGAAAGATGTAAAGTTTCAGGAAGTAAGACAGTCGGATCAGATTGTCTTTTTTGATACAAAGGAGGAAAGATGAGTAAACATACGATAAACGACCTGTACCAGATGCAGGCGCTCCCTCTTTCTCTCAAAATACGGATGACGCAGCGTCGCATTCGGGATTGGGTGGAATATTATGGGAAAGATGGTGTCTATGTCAGCTTTAGCGGCGGGAAGGACAGTACCGTACTTTTGTACCTTGTAAGGGAGATTTACCCGGAGATAACAGGCGTGTATGTAGATACTGGACTGGAATACCCGGAGGTGAAGGAGTTTGTGAGGTAGCATGAAAATGTGGAAATTCTCAGACCGAAAATGAATTTCCGGCAGGTCATTATGAAATATGGCTATCCATTTATCAGTAAAGAGGTGGCGGATTTATTAGGGATAGACCGCAGGGAAGATAAGGAAAATGAAGCCTATAAATGTTTACAGCGCGGGGAGATACCAAGTGCGGCCATAAAAGCACCTGTCAGATACCTGATCCTGCAGGGAAAATATCCCCATAAAGAGAAAGGTGTGGAAACATCGGAGTATTCCAGAATGTACAACAAGGAGTGGTACAAATTCTTTTTGGACGCTCCTTTTGAGATTTCAGCCCACTGTTGTTCGATTATGAAAAAAGCGCCTATGAAGAACTATGCAAAGCGGACGGGGAAAATGCCGATGACGGCGCAGATGGCAAGTGAGAGCCGTCTCCGCACCATGAAGTGGCTGGAAAACGGCTGTAATGGTTTTGATATGAAAAGCCCGATCAGCAACCCCCTGTCTTTTTGGACGGAGCAGGATGTGCTTGAATATATTTACTGCAACCATATCCCCGTTGCCAGTGTGTACGGAAAAATAACGGCGGATTATGGGGTGGAAAACCCACAGGGAAATACGATGGAGCTGGGATTATTCGATGAGGGAAAGCCTCTGTTTGAAACAACCGGGTGTAACAGGACAGGGTGCGTTTTCTGCGGCTTCGGCTGCCACAGGGAGAAATCTCCGAACCGATGGGAGATTGCAGAGCGGTTCTCAAATCCTGCAATTATAGACTACATGCTGAGGGGCGGTGCCTTCGATGAAAAGGGCGTCTGGAAACCGGATGAGAGGGGACTTGGATTCTGGTTTGTCATCGAGTGGATTAATGTACACGGAAATTTGCATATCGTCATGCCACATCGGGAGAAGTATCTGGAACAGTACATAACACAGGATACGGAAAAATTTCTTATGGCGTAAACAGTGACAATCAGTGAAACGGGAGGAAAACAAAATGAAGAGTAAAAGAGTAATTCTTACCTATACGGTAGCAGAATGTGGTGAATATCATAGCTTGGGGAAATATTATGAGGGGATACAGACGCTGGAGGAGGCGGTAGAACTTTACCTGCAGATGCCGACTGAGCGTATGCACGGTATTCCTGCGATCGGGATTAATCTCCATGTGGAAGGAGCGAAACGGATACAGGATTCCCAGGTGGACATCCTTTCTGGCGATGAGATAGACGTGGGAATGATCAGACTTATGCCGGAGTTTTGTGGAAATCCGCAGGTGCTGGAGGCGTTAAATGCCATTATTAAGCGTTTCCCGGAGAAAGAGGTTATTGACTACTGATTTTCAGTTAAGGCATTGAAATGATATGTCCATTAAGTATTACAAACTGATCGTTCTGCTTAATTTGCGATTCTTTTCATAATTTCACACATGACAGCGGGTACCTCTCAGCGTACTGAGCCTTTACTGCGTTTTTGCACGGAAACAGTATTTGGCTCTCGAGGCCTGCAATAGAGTTTACTTTACTGTATGCGCTGACGACTGTTTTGAAGTTTTCGACCAATTTTCGACCCTGCCCGGTTTAAACGGCTGGTAATATTTACATGACACGCCCTAATAGTTACAAAGTGCGTTTTAGGGGAGTTTTTGGTGTAATATGTCTAAAAAAGTCGTTTTAGGATATCAGTGGAGATAAGTATGGGCAAAAAAACATTATGCGCGGTGGCCATATCGCTGATCCTGTTCTGTACAGCATCTCTTAACTGTCAGGCGCAGGAAACCGCGATGGCAAAGGAAGATCTGAATATTGTCTTTGCGGTAGATCACAGCGGTTCCATGAATGAACAGGATGCGGGACAGATGATTCCGAAGGTGCTGCAGATATTTACAGATACGATGCACGGAGAAAATATCAGGATCGGATATCTCGCCTATAATGACACGATTGTTGCCCGGAAAACGCCTGTAGCAGTGGATCAGGAAGAACAGCGTCAGGCGTTGAAACAGACGATCGCAGATACGCAGAACCGCGGTGAGACAGATATTGGCCTCGGGCTTAAGGAAGCCTATCATCTGATGGATGGCTGCAGCGGGAAAAAGATGGTGGTACTGCTGTCTGACGGTGAGACGGATCTGGCCCGGTCTGACACGGGAAGGACGGAACAGGATTCAGAGCGGGATATCGAAGAAACCGTGCAGCTATGCCGGTCAGAAGGGACACCTGTCGTTACGGTTGCATTTGGCAGGGACTACGAGGGAGAAGAGGCAGAGCTGAAAAGGATATCGGATCAGACAGGAGGAGAGAGTTATGAGGCGGGCAGGCCGGAGGAGCTGATTTCCATTTTGTATGACCTGTTCCACACGGATTTCAGCTACAGTGTCAGGGAGATCACCGACAGCGTGTATGATGGCGGCAGCCAGCGGATTAATTGTGGAACGGACGGTATGACCTATGATGAAATGACGGTGCTGTTTTTTTCAGATCAGGAAATACAGGAAGCAGGAGTTATAAGCGGCGGCAGCAGGATATTGTCGGAAAGAAAAGATAATTATGCGGTTGTAAAGCTTCCCGGGACACCGGAAGATCTCGCCATAGAGTTTGAGACAAAACAGAAGCAGCAGATTTCCGTCTTTCTGGTGGGCAGACGAAATATTACGCCTATGGTTGAATGGGATGGTGATATCTATAAGAACAGGGAGGCAGAATTTCAGATTCACTTTGCGGATGACAGTGGGAAACAGCCGTCTTCTTATACAGGGTTTCAGTGGACCGCGGAATTTCAGAGTATGACAGACGATATCTCGGTGCCGGTTGCGCTGGAAACGGCGGAAAACGGACTTTTGGGAAAAGTGACGTTTACCAGCGCGGGTAAGTACAGCCTGTATCTGTCGACAGGTGCAAACACGGAGAATACATATGAGGTTTCGCAGATTTCGGTTCTGAACACCCTGCCGGTCAGCGTTAAGAATGACCGCATTGAAATGCTTACACGTTCTGGCGGACAGACGCTGGATCTGACGGCATATTTTGCGGACGGTGACGGCGATGCACTTACATTTGCACTGCAGGAAGCGCCGTATGATGTAGTGTCGGTGCGCATCGAAGGAAATGATCTCCATATTGTGCCGCAAGGGAGAGGAACAGGGGATATCGTGCTTCTCGTCTCAGACGGAGAGGGCAGCCTGATGGGGCGCATTACGGTGCGGGTGAGATCGTGGATGGAGGTTTATCCCGCGGTGCCGCTTTTCCTCGTATGTCTGGCGCTGTTTGCCATCTTTAAGATTTACCGCAGGAAAAGGAAAGTGATCACTGTCCCGGAAACGGTGGAAGAGAAAAACAGATGCTATTTCACGGGCAAAGTGAATGTATACTTCACGCTGGTTCCGAATGGAACAGAGGAGATTCCGCCGCTTACGTTTATGCTGCATCCGATCAGGGAGGGTAAGATTACCGTTGGGGATATGTTAAAGAATTACGCAGAGTTATCGGCCCTGCTGGAGCTGGATCACATGTTCCTTTACCCGGCGGATAACAGGAAGATCATTTTTTACCACAATTCCAAGGCATCCGTCATGATAGGAAACTCC
>ERZ779637.1318-NODE-1318-length-10599-cov-7.116180_pt1 | contig 10599 bp, 9 predicted proteins | sample MGYA00514196_ERZ779637 | MGnify/ENA primary metagenome ERZ779637 (study PRJEB29562, sample SAMEA4376700) | mouse gut metagenome | isolation source: Cecum | study: EMG produced TPA metagenomics assembly of the A DSS colitis mouse model was used to assess the... | reverse complement strand
GGTGGTGTGAGAGGTCGGAAATTTCTCATTTAGAGAAATTTCCTCCTACTCGATTGTGAAGACCTACAAGAAAGGAGGCGGACATGAGACCTGGTGAAAATATAGAACCTGCTGAATCATGCGATTATATCCATGTTCATGACGAAATTGTGAAAGAAGTCAACGAGCATATGCCGGATGAAGACACACTTTATGATTTAGCGGATTTTTTCAAAATTTTTGCAGATTCTACACGAATTAAAATTTTATATGTGCTGATGTGTTCACAGATGTGCGTATGTGATCTGGCACAGATTCTGAAAATGACCCAGTCGGCCGTTTCACATCAGCTTCGGACATTAAAGCAGATGGATCTGGTCCGCAGCAGGAGGGACGGGAAAACCGTATTTTATTCTCTTGCAGACGGACATATTAAGACGATATTAAGTCAGGGACTGGAGCATTTGGAAGAATAAAAAAGCGGTTAGAAAATAAGACATGTATAATATGAAGAAAGGAAGAAGAAAATAATGAAAAAAATATTTATTTTAGAAGATCTGGACTGCGCTCACTGCGCACAGAAAATTGAGGATGCGGTATCGAAGCTAAAAGGCGTGGAGAAGTGTACGGTAACCTTTCTGACCCAAAAGCTGGTTTTGGAAGCGGCGGACGATAAGATGGACGGTTTGGCAAAGGAAGTGAAGAAAATCGTTAAAAAGATAGAGCCCGACGTAACGGTAGTACAAAAGTAGAGGTATTGCTATGTCAAAAAAATTAAAGAAAAGTCTGGCGCGGATACTGGCCGGCGTTTTTTTATACGCTGCTGCAATTTTGTGTGAAAAGCTGTTTCCGGGTATTTCCGAAAATTTAATTCTGATCCTGTTTTTGTCCGCTTATTTTGTGATTGGCGGGAACGTGGTGAAAACGGCGGTTTCCAATATCGGCCACGGACAGGTTTTTGATGAAAATTTTCTGATGACGATCGCCACGGTGGGCGCTTTTTTGGTAAGCGAGTATGACGAAGCCGTAGCGGTTATGCTTTTTTACCAGATCGGAGAATGGTTTCAGTCTTACGCGGTGAATCGTTCCAGAAAGTCCATTTCCGATTTGATGAATATACGTCCGGATGTCGCCACGGTTCTTCGGGACGGAAAAGAAGCGGAAGTGGAACCGGATGAGGTTGCGGTGGGAGAGTGGATTCTGATCAGGCCGGGGGACCGGGTTCCTCTTGACGGAATTGTAAGAGATGGAGAGACCAGCCTGGATACCATGGCGCTGACCGGTGAAAGTATTCCCCGGGATGTGGTCTGCGGAGATGAGATTATCAGCGGCTGTGTGAATTTGTCCGGTGTGGTAAAGGTGGAAGTGACCAGGGAGTATGGCGAGTCCACCGTATCTAAAATTTTGAATCTGGTAGAAAATGCGACGGATAAAAAAGCCGGGACGGAGAATTTCATTTCCAAATTTGCAAGGTATTATACGCCGGTAGTGGTTTTCTCGGCGCTGGCGTTGGCGCTTATTCCTTCTCTGATTACGGGCAGTTGGAGCGTCTGGATTTACAGGGCGCTTTCCTTTCTGGTTATATCCTGTCCCTGCGCTTTGGTAATCAGTATTCCTTTAAGCTTTTTCGGAGGTCTTGGAGGAGCCGGTAAATGCGGCATTTTAATTAAAGGAAGCAATTACCTGGAAGCGCTGGCAGAGGCAAAAACCGTAGTTATGGATAAAACGGGAACGCTGACAAAAGGCGTGTTCCGGGTGGTTGAGATCGTTCCGGATGAGAATCCCGAAAGGGAAGAAGCGAAAGCGGAGCTTTTGAAAGCGGCGGCTTATGCGGAAAGCTATTCCGTTCATCCGATTTCCCTGTCTATACAGAAAGCATACGGGCAGGAGATTAACAAAGAGCTGGTGGGGCAGGTGGAAGAGCTCGCCGGTTACGGCGTAAGCGCTGTCTGCGAAGGAAAAGAAATACTGGCGGGCAATTACCGCTTTATGGAAAAGCGCGCCGTTGCATGTAAAAAAGTAGAAAGACCGGGCACGGCGGTTTACGTGGCGCGGGAGGGAAGATATCTTGGATATCTTGTCATTGCGGATGAGATCAAGGAAGACGCGCCGAAGGCGGTAAAAGAATTATATAAGCATGGAATTGAAAAGATTGTAATGCTTACCGGAGACAGAAAAGAAGCCGCGGACTGGGTGGCAGATGAATTGGGAATTAAAGAGACGGCTTCCGAATTACTGCCGGGCGACAAAGTAGACCGGGTGGAAGCGCTTCTTAAGGAAACGGCGGGAAAAGGAAAGCTGATTTTTGTAGGCGACGGGATTAATGACGCGCCGGTGCTTGCCCGTGCGGATATAGGGGTTGCGATGGGCGGGTTAGGCTCTGATGCGGCGATCGAGGCGGCGGATATTGTGATCATGACGGATGAGCCGTCCAAAATTGCCCTGGCCATGCGGATTTCAGGGAAAACTCTGCGGATTGTACGGCAGAATATTGTTTTTGCCATCGGAATCAAAATTTTGGTATTGCTGCTGACGGCTTTTGGCGTTACCAGCATGTGGGCGGCAGTTTTTGCGGATGTGGGCGTAGCCTTTCTTGCAATATTAAATGCTATGAGAGCGATGCGGATTAAATGAGCAGGGAGGTAAAAACATGGAACAGTATACGGTAACCGGAATGAGCTGTGCGGCGTGCAGCGCCCGTGTGGAAAAAGCGGTAGGAAAAGTAGAGGGAGTTACCTCCTGCACCGTGAGCCTTTTAACCAATTCCATGGGCGTGGAAGGAACCGCCTCAGAAGAAGCGGTAATTGCGGCGGTCGTAAGCGCCGGATACGGCGCGTCGAAAAAACGCGGAGCGGAAACGGAAAACGGTAATCGAGAAAAAGAAGAAGCTTTTCTGGAAGATAAAGAGACGCCGGTTTTGAAAAGAAGATTGTCGGCATCCCTTGTTTTTTTGCTTGTCCTGATGTATTTTTCCATGGGGCATATGATGTGGGACTGGCCGGTCCCTTCCTTTTTTGAACAAAATCTCATTGCCCAGGGATTGTTGCAGCTGCTTCTGACCGTTGCGGTAATGGTAATAAACCAGAAGTTTTTTATCAATGGATTTAAGAGTCTGTGGCGCCGGTCTCCGAATATGGATACCCTTGTGGCTCTTGGAGCGACGGCGGCGTTTGGGTACAGTACGTATGCTTTATTTGCCATGACGGATGCGCAGGTAAAAGACGATATGGCGGGCGTCATGAACTATATGCATGAATTTTATTTTGAATCGGCGGCTATGATTCTGGCGCTGATTACAGTGGGCAAAATGCTGGAGGCTCGTTCTAAGGGAAGAACTACGGACGCCCTAAAAGGACTGATGCGGCTGGCGCCCAAAACAGCCACGGTTCTGCGCGGCGGTAAAGAAGAAACGGTGCCGGTCGGTCAGGTAAAACAGGGCGATATATTTGTAGTTCGTCCCGGTGAAAATATTCCGGTGGACGGCATCGTACGGAAAGGAAGCAGCGCCGTTAACGAGTCGGCTTTGACCGGAGAAAGTATTCCGGCGGATAAGGAGGAAGGAGATTGTGTCTCAGCCGCAACCCTGAATCAGTCCGGGTTTCTTACCTGTGAAGCGACACGGGTGGGAGAAGATACGACGCTTTCCCAGATTATACGGATGGTCAGCGATGCGGCGGCGACAAAGGCGCCCATTGCAAAGGTGGCGGATCAGGTGTCCGGCGTATTTGTGCCGGCTGTTATCGGAATTGCCGCCGTTACCGTTTTAATCTGGCTTCTGGCGGGAGAAGGCATTGGTTTCGCTCTGGCAAGAGGAATCTCCGTTCTTGTTATCAGCTGTCCCTGTGCTCTGGGTCTGGCCACGCCTGTGGCCATTATGGTGGGTAACGGGATGGGCGCCAAAAACGGTATTTTATTTAAAACGGCGGTGTCTCTGGAGAAAGCCGGAAAAGTAGAGATTGTAGCGCTGGATAAGACGGGTACGATTACGCTTGGAGAACCGGAGGTGACGGATCTGGTTCCGGCGGACGGTATAACCGGAGAGGAATTGCTCAGACTGGCATACGCCCTGGAGAGAAAGAGCGAGCATCCCCTTGCAGGCGCCGTCTGCAAAAAGGCGGAGGAAGAAAAACTGACGGAAGAAGAGGTCGGTGATTTTAAAATTTTTCCCGGAAACGGTTTGCGCGCGGTATGGAAAGGACAACGCCTGTTGGGGGGAAACGACCGTTTCATAGAAACGGAAACGGAAATTCCGGAATCCATGAAAAGTACGGCAGGCAGATTGGCGGAAGAAGGGAAGACCCCCCTGTTTTTTTGCAGAGACGGAAAACTGGCGGGGATTATTGCGGTTGCGGATGTGATGAAAGAGGAAAGCCCCAAAGCCATTCGTGAACTGCAGAATATGGGTATCCGTGTGGTAATGCTGACGGGCGATAACGAGAGAACGGCCAAAGCGATCGGAAAGCTGGCCGGCGTGGACGAAGTGATTGCAGGCGTACTGCCGGACGGAAAGGAAAGCGTAATCCGCACTCTGCAGCAGAAGGGGAAAACGGCTATGGCAGGAGACGGGATCAACGACGCTCCCGCGCTGACAAGAGCCGATATCGGAATTGCCATCGGAGCCGGGACAGATGTGGCGATTGACGCGGCCGACGTGGTCCTGATGAACAGCAAGCTTACAGATGTGCCGGCGGCAATCCGGCTTAGCCGCGCCACCCTTAAGAATATTCATCAGAATCTCTTTTGGGCGTTTTTCTATAATACCGTGGGAATACCGCTGGCGGCCGGATTGTTTATTCCGTTTCTGGGCTGGCAGCTAAGTCCCATGTTCGGGGCCGCCGCAATGAGCTTATCCAGTTTCTGCGTGGTTACCAACGCGTTAAGGCTGAACTGGTTTCAGGTGCATGACGCCGGGAAAGATAAAAAGAGACATAAAAAAGAAAAAAAGGAGCGTAATACTATGAAAAAGACTTTAGAAATCAAAGGAATGATGTGCGGACACTGCGAGGCAAGCGTAAAAAAAGCGTTGGAGGCGCTTCCTGCGGTAGAGCAGGCGGAAGTCAGCCATGAGAAAGGAACGGCCGTGGTAACTTTAAAGGGTGAAATTCCGGACGAAGAACTGAAAAAAGCGGTAGAAGAAAAAGATTATGAGGTGGTATCTGTCAGCTGATGCGGATTAGAAAAGAATCCCCAGATGTTCTAACAGAATTTTGCAGCCCATGACAATCAGAATGACGCCGCCTGCCAGTTCGGCGCGGGATTTGTAACGGGTTCCGAAGATATTGCCGATTTTGGCTCCAGCAGCGGAGCATACCAATGTGGTAATACCGATGAAAGCAACGGCAGAAAGAATTGAAACCTGAAGAAACGCAAAGGTTACGCCTACTGCCAGAGCGTCGATGCTGGTAGCCACGGCAAGCAGAAACATATCCTTAACGGCCAGTGAGTCATCCTCTTTTTCCTCTTTTTTGGAAAAAGACTCACGGATCATATTTATACCGATGAGAGATAGAAGCAGGAAAGCGATCCAATGGTCGACGGCCATAATGCGGGATTGGAGACGGGCGCCCAAAAGGTATCCGATCAACGGCATCAACGCCTGAAAACCTCCGAACCACAACCCGATTACCAGTATATTTTTTAATGTCAGTTTTTTGATGGCGAGCCCTTTGCATACGGATACGGCAAAAGCGTCCATGGAAAGACCGATGGCAATGGTAAAAAGGCTGATAAAATGCATTAGAGTTCTCCTTAAATGATATGGAATTGGATTATCATATAATATATGCAGAAAAAAGTCAATAACCCTCGGAAAAAGTTTTAGCAGAAGTTTTCCGGGGGTTTTTGGAATAGTAATCCGGTTTTAAGCAGAAAATAAAAGTAAAGCAAAAAATGAAACGGGAAGTATCAGGAGGTATGAAAGTGCAGGAATTTGATTTTGTGATTCGGGATGAAATAGGGATCCACGCACGTCCGGCCGGGCTTTTAGCGAGGGAGGCCAGTGCCATGAGCAGCGTCGTTACGGTAGAGTGCAACGGAAAGAAAGCCGAAGCCAAGAAACTGTTTGATGTTCTGGAGCTCGGTGTAAAATGCGGCGACAGCGTAAAGGTGACGACGGAGGGAGAAGAAGAAAAAAGCGATGCAAAGAAACTTCGGCGGTTTTTCGAAGAAACTTTTTAAGGTCAAATAGAAAAATACCAAAATGCATCTTTTCTTTTTTATAAAAAGTGATATAATGAGCGAGTGTGAGATCATTGCTCATCATATTATTATAAGAGAAGCGTTTTGGAGGCGATTATTATGGAAGCTGCTTATTCCGTATTTTTGGATCTGGCATTGATTATTATTTCTGCCAAGCTGTTCGGTCTGCTTGCAAGAAAGTGTAAGATGCCGCAGGTTGTCGGTGAGATTCTGGCGGGACTGATTATTGGTCCCTGCATTTTGAACTGGGTTCAATTGACGGATTATATCGGCAAAACAGCAGAAATTGGAGTCGTTCTTTTAATGTTCGGTACGGGACTGGGAACGAATCTGAACGATTTAAAAAAGGCAGGTCCCAAAGCTTTGGTGATTGCCTGTGTCGGCGTTTTTGTTCCCTTAGTGGCGGGAACCGTTCTGTACGGCGCCTGTTACGGGTTTGGAGCGGTAGGTTCGCCGGAATTTTTTAAAGCCGTATTTATCGGTACGATTATGACGGCGACCAGCGTATCAATTACGGTTGCGACATTGCAGGAGCTTGGCAAAATCAGTTCCTTTGTAGGGACAACGATTGTAAGCGCCGCAATTATTGACGATGTAATTGGTATTTTAGTGCTGACCTGCGTAATCAGTGCGGGAACCGCAAGCGGCGGAATCGGAATGGTTTTTCTTAAGACGGCGTTGTTTATCGTTTTCTCCGGTATTATAGCGTTTGCGGGATACAAGGCAATGAAATGGCTGGATAACCGGTATCCCCATACGCAGAGGGTTCCGATCATCAGTCTGGCGTTTTGTTTTATTATGGCATACGTAGCGGAAGCGTGGTTTGGCGTTGCGGATATTACGGGCGCATATATTGCAGGAGTTATCTTATGCAGCATCCAGGATGCGAGATATGTCAGCAGGAAAATAGACATCAGCAGTTATATGCTGTTTGGCCCCGTATTTTTTGCGAGTGTGGGACTGAAGACGGATATCAGCGGACTGACGCCTGCGATTTTACTGTTCAGTATCGGGTTCGTACTGGTGGCTTTGCTGTCAAAGATTTTGGGATGCGGCGCTATTTCCCGGCTGGTTGGTTTTAAAGGGAAGGATTGTTTTCGGATTGGTATCGGAATGATGACCCGCGGAGAGGTAGCGTTGATCGTGACGCAAAAAGGTCTTGACGTGGGGCTGATCGATTCTACTTATTTTGCCGCTGTAATTTTGCTGATTCTGATATCCTCCATTCTGACGCCTGTGTGTCTGAAGCTTCTGTTTCGGGAATAGGTACATAAACCGGCCGGTTTCTAAGGGAACCGGCTGTTTATATTTTTTAAGGATTGTTTTAATTGTTTTTTTATAAACGGATTCTTGACTTTCAGGAATTATATGTTATATTAACAATAGAACAGATAAAACAAAGTGCCTGGGGAGAGGAGGGCTTTTTATGAATATTTCAAAGTTTACGCAAAAATCAATGGAATCGGTAGAACGGTGCGAAAAACTTGCTTACGAATACGGGAATCAGGAGATTGAACAGGAGCATTTACTGTATGCTCTGCTAACGATCGAAGACAGTCTGATTTTAAAGTTAATTGAGAAGATGGAGATTAACGCCGAATATTTTCTGGACCGTGCGAAGAAGGCACTGCAAAAGCGGGTGAAGGTGCAGGGAGGCCAGATTTATGTGGGCCAGGATCTGAACCGGGTGCTTACCGGAGCAGAGGATGAAGCGAAGGCTATGGGCGACGAATACGTTTCCGTAGAACATCTTTTTCTTACCATGATTAAAAAGCCGAATAAAGAGATCAAAGCTGTTTTTCAGGAATACGGCATAACGGTGGAGCGGTTTCTACAGGCGTTGTCTACGGTCAGAGGGAATCAGAGAGTCACCAGCGACAATCCGGAGGCTACGTATGACACTCTGGAGAAATACGGCCAGGACCTTGTGGAGAAAGCAAAGCAGCAGAAGCTGGACCCGGTAATCGGGCGGGACGGCGAGATTCGGAATGTAATCCGGATTCTTTCCCGCAAGACGAAAAACAATCCGGTGCTGATCGGCGAACCCGGTGTCGGCAAGACGGCGGTAGTAGAGGGGCTGGCGCAGAGAATCGTGCGGGGAGACGTACCGCAGGGATTAAAGGAGAAGAAAGTATTTGCGCTGGATATGGGCGCCCTGGTAGCGGGAGCCAAATACCGGGGTGAGTTTGAGGAACGTTTGAAAGCGGTTTTGGAGGATGTGAAAAACAGCGACGGGCAGATCATTCTGTTTATCGATGAACTGCACACTATCGTGGGAGCCGGGAAGACAGACGGCGCGCTGGATGCCGGCAATATGCTAAAGCCTATGCTGGCAAGAGGGGAATTACACTGTATCGGTGCTACGACCCTGGATGAGTACCGGAAATATATTGAGAAAGATCCGGCGCTTGAGAGGCGGTTCCAGCCGGTTATGGTAGAGGAACCCACGGTAGAGGATACAATTTCCATATTAAGAGGCCTGAAAGAACGTTATGAAGTGTATCACGGCGTTAAAATTATGGATAACGCTCTGGTCAGCGCAGCCGTTTTATCAAACCGTTATATTTCGGACAGGTTTCTTCCCGATAAAGCGATCGATCTGGTGGACGAGGCGTGCGCGCTGATCAAAACGGAACTGGATTCTCTGCCTGCCGAACTGGATGAATTGCAGCGGCGCGTCATGCAGATGGAAATTGAAGAGGCGGCGCTGAAGAAAGAAGAAGACAATCTGAGTAAAGAACGATTGCTGAATCTGCAGAAGGAGCTCGCCGAACTGAAGGGAGAGTTTCAAAACCGTAAGGCGCAGTGGGATAATGAAAAAGCGTCTGTAGAAAAGCTGTCTAAGCTGCGGGAAGAGATTGAGGCCATGAACAGCCGGATTCAGATTGCGCAGCGGGAAGGCGATTATGAATTGGCGGCGGAACTCAGCTACGGAAAGCTGCCCGCCTTAAAAAGCCGCCTTGCGGCAGAGGAAGAAACTATGAAAAAATCCGAACTGTCGCTGATTCATGAGAGTGTGTCGGAAGAAGAGATAGCAAAGATTATTTCGCGGTGGACGGGAATTCCGGTTGCAAAGCTGAATGAAAGCGAAAGAAATAAAACCCTGCATCTGGATGAAGAGCTTCATAAGAGGGTAGTCGGGCAGGATGAAGGCGTTACCAAGGTGACGGAGGCCATCATTCGTTCCAAAGCAGGAATCAAAGATCCGACCAAGCCCATCGGTTCCTTCCTGTTTCTGGGGCCTACCGGCGTGGGCAAAACGGAACTGGCCAAATCACTGGCGGCGGCGCTGTTTGACGATGAGAACAATATGGTCCGTATCGACATGAGCGAGTATATGGAGAAGTATTCCGTATCCCGGCTGATCGGGGCGCCTCCCGGATATGTGGGCTATGAGGAAGGCGGCCAGCTGACGGAGGCGGTGAGAAGGAAGCCGTATTCGGTTGTTCTTTTTGACGAGATTGAGAAAGCCCATGCGGATGTCTTTAACGTATTGCTGCAGGTGCTGGACGACGGGCGTATTACCGATTCGCAGGGCCGTACGGTAGATTTCAAAAACACGATTTTGATCATGACCTCCAATATCGGCGCCATGACTCTGCTGGAAGGAATTAAGGAAGACGGATTAATTAAAGAAGAAACACAAAAGCAGGTAATGAACGAACTGCGCGGGCATTTCCGGCCTGAGTTCTTAAACCGTCTGGATGAAATCATTTTATTTAAACCGTTGAGTAAAGACAATATTGGTGGTATTATTCAATTAATCATAGATGATCTGAACCGCAGGTTAATGGACAGAGAGCTTCGAATCGAGCTTACGGACGCGGCCAAACGTTTTATTGTGGAGCAGGCGTATGATCCGGTGTACGGCGCGAGACCGTTGAAACGGTATATCCAAAAGCATGTGGAAACCTTGTCCGCCAAGCTGATTCTGGCGGATCAGCTGGAAGGTAAGGATACGATTCTGATTGATCTGATGGACAATGAACTTGTGGCGGTGAAGAAAGGAAGTGCGGTATGATACCAAAGGACCCGGTAATGCGGTTAAGCTTTGTGAATTTGAAGCTCAGGGATTATTATAAAAGTCCGGAGGCGTTATGTGAGGATTTGGAGCTTGACTTACAGGAACTGACGGATTCCCTGGCGGCAATCGGTTATCATTACGATAAGGAGAAGAATCAGTTTGTCTAATCAGATTTCGATAACGGTACAACTGAAAGGGCGCAATGAGGTAATCCGGTTTGTATATCAGACCGGACTGCCTTTTTTTGCATGTCTGGCTGAAGTCCTTACCGACGCAGGAGCAGCTTTTTCACTTTGCGGAGGGAAAGGAATCTGCGGAAAGTGCAGAATTTTATTTAAAAATGGAGCGCCCATGCCGCAGCAGGCCGAGCGGCGGTTTTTAACGGCAACAGAGCTGCG
>ERZ779637.1312-NODE-1312-length-10690-cov-6.615515_pt1 | contig 10690 bp, 10 predicted proteins | sample MGYA00514196_ERZ779637 | MGnify/ENA primary metagenome ERZ779637 (study PRJEB29562, sample SAMEA4376700) | mouse gut metagenome | isolation source: Cecum | study: EMG produced TPA metagenomics assembly of the A DSS colitis mouse model was used to assess the... | reverse complement strand
TACACCGACCGGAGTCGGTGTATTTTGGTATCAGCGTTTTCAGGAGGTATGAGTTTGAAGAATAAATCGGAACGTAAGATTTGGTACAAGCTGGATCTCTCGGCAATTGTTTATCCGACTTTGCAGCGCCGGGATTTTTCTTCCGTATACCGTTTATCCGTTGTGCTTAAGGAAGCGGTGGACCCAAAGGTTCTTCAACAGGCGGCGGATCTTGCGTTAAAAAGATTTCCAACTTATATAGCCTCAATACGAAAAGGGCTGTTCTGGCGTTATCTGGAACCCAATGAGCGCCCGGGCCCGTTTGTGCAGCCGGATATTAAGAATCCCTGCATGCCTATGAATTTTAAGTCTAATAACCGTTATTTGCTGAGGATATACTATTACGGGAACAGAATTTCACTGGAGGCCCACCATTGTCTGGGCGACGGTACGGGAGGCATGTATGTTTTACAGACGCTTACGGCCGTTTATCTGAGATTAACGGGACATCCTGTTTCGAACGGAGGATTTGTTCTGGATATTGACGAAAAACCTTCGGAGGAAGAACTGGAAGACGCTTATATGCGATACGCCAACGCGAAGGTCTGTCCTAAGAGACCTGCCGAAAAGACATACCGGGTGCGGGGAACGAGAGAGCCTTTTTATACGTTGAATATTATTGACGGCATTATGCCGGTCAGGCAGGTCCGGGAGGTTGCAGGGAAATACGGAGCGACAATAACGGAATATCTGAATGCGGCGCTATTATCCGCACTGCTGGAAAAACAGGAAAAGGACTGGCATATAAGGCTGCGTCCCGTGCGGATTGCCATGCCGGTGAATTTGCGGCGCTTTTTTCCTTCCGAAACGCTGCGTAATTTTATCACCATGATTTATCCGTCCATAGATCCGAGACTGGGGAACTGGAGCTTTGAGGAAATTATCCGGCATGTGCATAACTATATGAATTACTATATTAATGAAAAATTTTTGCGGGGCGATATCACCACCAATGCCAGTACCCAGAGGAATCCTTTTATCCGGGTTGTGCCGCTTTTTATTAAAGATTTTGTGGTACGTCAGTTTTACACAAGGGTTCAGGACAGGAATTCTTCGGCAGGGCTGACCAATATGGGAGCCGTAAAGGTGCCGGAGGACATGAAGCCTTTTATAGAAAGATTTGACATTTATATGGGACAGCCCTTTTCATCCAGGACAAACTGCGCCATTATCAGTTTTGGAGATATACTGACCGTTAATTTTGCAAGCAGCATTGTGGAAGCCGATGTGGAACGTTACTTTTTCAGAAGGCTGGTAAAGGACGGAATTCATGTCAGGATTGAAAGCAACAGGGATCTGGAGCAGGAACAATTTTAGATTAAGGAGAGTTTACTATGTCTTATTGTGTTAATTGCGGTGTGGAGCTGGATGTGTCTTTGGAGACGTGTCCGTTGTGCAATACGCCGGTAATCAATCCGAACGAGATTCCGTATACAAGATCGACGGTTCCCTTTCCGAAGGAAAAGGGGCAGGTGGAGGTTGTCAAAAGAAAAGATCTGGGGATTCTTTTAACTATCGTGCTGGTTACCACGGCGGTAACATGCGGCTTGTTAAATGTGCTTGTTTTCAACGGAAATCTGTGGTCGGTCCTGGTTGCGGGTGTCTGTATGATTTTATGGGTGCTTTGTATTCCATTTGTGATTTATCCGGCGTTAAACGTTTATGCGGCTTTGTTGTTCGATGGTCTTTCCGTGGGACTGTATCTGCATATGATTACTTTTTTAACAGAGTCCGAAGGGTGGTACTGGGGGCTTGCACTTCCGATTACGGTTCTTGTGACGGTTCTGATCGAACTGTTTGCGCTGGGTATCCGGAAAATTCCCCGCTCCTTTCTGACGACAACGCTGTTTGTTTTTATCGGCACGGCCGTGCTGTGCGTAGGAATTGAATTGCTGATTCACCGTTATCAGGGAAACGGACTGCGGCTTTCCTGGTCGGCCGTTGTCCTGACGGTTTGCGTGATTATCATTATATTGCTGGCAACTTTACTGTCGCGGAGAAGACTGCGTGACGCGGTACGCAGGCGGCTGCATTTTTAAGAGAGGACGGAAAGGACAATGGCGGATAAGAAAAACCAGAATTTGATGCAGCTGATCAAAAAGGTTCATGGTTTTGTGGAAAATACGGATCTGGAAAAGCACCGGCAGTCGCAGAATCATTTTGGGACAATTTTGTCCGACAGCCGCGGCGTGACGTATGAAAATGTGGAAATCGGCGGGATTCATGGGGAATGGGTTCGTGTCGGCCGCGCCCATAACAGAAGGCAGATCATTTTATACTGCCATGGCGGCGGATACTCTACGGGCAGCTGTGTGTATGCAAGAACCATAACGGCCAAGCTTGCCAAAATAACGCTGCGGGAAGTACTGGCATTTGATTACCGGCTGGCTCCGGAACATCCGTATCCCGCCGCATTGGAGGATGCGGTCCGGGTATGGGATTATCTTATGTATCTGGGATTCGGAGCACGGGACGTGATTGTGGCCGGTGACTCGGCGGGAGGAAATCTGGCTCTCGTACTGGTTCATTATCTGAAAAAAGAAAAGCGTCAGCTTCCCGGCGGACTTTTGTTAATGTCTCCCTGGACGGATCTGACTTCTTCAGGACAGTCTTTTGTCGGGAAAGCGGATATGGATCCGGTTTTAAACAAAGAATATATCGATCAGATGGTGAAAGCTTATGTCGTTAATCAGGATCCGGCGGATTTTATGATCTCCCCGCTGTTTGGAGATTTTGAAAAATTTCCTCCTGTGTATATTCAGGCGGGCGAAAACGAAATACTATTAGATGACTCCAGGCGGCTTGCAGACAGGCTCCGGGAGGCCGGGGCGTCTGTGCGCATGGAGGTTTTCCCGGGAATGTGGCATGTTTTTCAGATGTCTCCGTTTAAGACTGCTTACGAAGCAATGGATCATTTCGCAGAATTTGTATATGAGATTGACGGCGGAATGAGATAGGAAGGGAACACACCGATGAAATATATTATTCAGATGGGTATTATAACGGGAATCAGCTTTATTGCGGAAGTTCTTTACGCGGTTCTGCCGCTTCCGGTACCTGCCAGCGTGTATGGATTACTGCTGCTGCTGTTATTTTTATTTACGGGAATCGTAAAAGAGGAGCAAATACGGGAAACTGCAGATTTTCTGATTTCCATAATGCCTCTGTTTTTTGTTCCGCCTTCCGTTGCGCTTCTTACTTCGATGGATCTTCTGAAGGGAAATATAATAAAACTTTTTGTTATGTGTCTGGTATCAACCATTGTCGTTATGGCAGTTACGGGCGGTGTGGCTCAGGCGGTGGCGGGCCGGGGAAGGAAGAAAAACAGAACGGTTATGGGGGAACGGAGGACGCAGGATGAATGAGATTTTTACAGGCTCGGTATTTTTTGGCGTCTGTATTACGATAGGGGCTTATCAGCTCGGATGTCTGATGCAGAAAAAATGGAAACTGTCGATTATGAATCCGTTGTTGATTGCCGCCGTTTTGATTATTGCATGTTTGGTGATTTTTCAGATCGATTATAAAACCTATGAGGAAGGCGGCCGTTATATCAGCGTTTTTTTAACGCCGGTGACGGTCTGTCTTGCGCTGCCGCTGTATCGTCAGATCAGGGTTCTTAAAAAAAATGCGGCGGCTGTTATCAGCGGCGTCCTTTCAGGCTGTATTGCCCATGGAGCGCTGCTGTTTGCCATGGCCGCATTGTTCCGGCTGGACAGGAAGCTTTTCTTTTCCCTGCTCCCCAAAAGCATCACGACGCCGATCGCGGTGGGAATCAGTGCGGAAATCGGCGGTATCGAGCAGGTTACGATTGCCGCCGTAATTGTGACGGGAATTATGGGAGCCGCGGTCGGACCGTGGATTTTAAAGGCGCTTCATATAAGAGAGCCTGTGGCCTGCGGACTGGCAATGGGCAGCGCGGCTCATGCGGTAGGAACCAGCAGGGCTATGGAAATGGGAGAAACGCAGGGGGCTATGAGTTCTCTCGCCATTGTGGTTAACGGTATTCTTACGGTGCTGATTCTTCCTGTTCTGGTTCGTTTTTTGTAAATTTATTTCTCGAATTATAAAAGAAAAAAAGGAAAAATGATTCTTATGCAGAATAATTTATAATATAAGAGAAAACGTGTACGTCAGACCGGATTTGGAGGTGGCTGTATGGGAATCAGAGAGGAGCTGGAGCGATGGGAGACGGAGTACCTGAGTCCCGGAGCTTCTTTTAGCATGAACTCCAGGGGAAGATTGAAGGAGGAAGAGCAGTGTGATATCCGTCCTGTTTTTCAGAGAGACAGGGACCGGATTTTACATTCCAAATCTTTTCGGCGTCTGAAGGATAAGACGCAGGTATTTCTGACGCCGGAAGGCGATCATTACAGAACCCGGCTGACGCATACCCTGGAAGTTTCCCAGAATGCCCGGACTATCGCAAAAGCGCTGCGGATGAATGAAGATCTGGTGGAAGCGATTGCGCTGGGACACGATTTGGGGCATACGCCCTTCGGCCACGCCGGCGAGAGGGCGTTAAACCGTGTGTGCCCCATGGGGTTTGAACACAGCGAACAGAGTGTGCGCGTGGTGGATGTACTGGAGAAGGGCGGACAGGGACTGAATCTTACTTACGAAGTGCGGGACGGAATCAGAAACCACCAGACCAAAGGTAGTCCGGGTACGCTGGAAGGGAAAATTGTCCGGTTTTCGGATAAAATAGCTTATATACATCATGATATGGACGACGCGGTCCGGGGCGGGATTCTGACGGAGAAAGATGTGCCCGTAGAGATAACGGATGTAATCGGCGATACTACCGGAAAGCGTCTGGATCATTTTATTCACGATCTGGTAACGAACAGTTTCGGAAAAAATGATATTTGTATGTCACAGCCGGTAGCGGACGCCATGGCGGCGCTCAGGCGTTTTATGTTTGAAAGAGTATATCAGAACCGGGAGGCGAAAAGCGAAGAGCGCAAAGCGGAGGGGCTGGTAGAGACTTTGTATGATTATTATCTGCATCATTTGGAACTGCTGCCAAAGGAGCTTCTGGCGCTTGTAGAACAGGGGGAGAGGAAAGAACAGGCGGTCTGCGACCATATTTCGTCCATGACGGACCGTTTTGCAATTGCGCAGTACGAAGAAATTTACATACCCAAGACATGGCATGGTTAAGCAAACGGGATAACACGGAAGGAGGAGCCGCTTTGTATTATCCGGAAGAAACGGTAGAGGAAGTCAGGATGAAAAACGATATTGTGGATGTGGTATCGGGATATGTGCGCCTGCAGAAAAAGGGAAGCAGTTATTTCGGCCTGTGTCCTTTCCACAATGAAAAATCTCCTTCTTTTTCCGTATCGCAGTCCAAACAAATGTATTATTGCTTCGGGTGCGGCGCGGGAGGCAACGTATTTACCTTTGTGATGAACTATGAGAATTACACCTTTGGAGAAGCCGTTAAAATGCTGGCCGACAGGGCGGGAGTCAATCTCCCGGAGCCTGAATATACCGAAGAAATGAAAAAAAGAGAAAATCACAGGGCCAGGCTTTTGATGGTTAATAAGGAGGCTGCCAAATATTTTTATTATCAGCTCAGGCGGGGACAGGGGGAGATCGGTTACCGGTATCTAAGCGGCAGACAGCTCACGGATGAGACCATTAAAAAATTCGGTCTGGGTTTTGCCAATAAAACAAGCGACGATCTGACCCGGTATCTGAAACAGCAGGGATATGACGACAGACTGATTCAGGAGGCCGGCCTGGCGTCTTTTGACGAACGTTACGGTATGCATGATAAATTCTGGAACCGGGTTATGTTTCCGATACAGGATCTGAATCACCGGGTTATAGGATTTGGAGGCAGAGTGATGGGAGACGGTTCCCCCAAGTACCTGAATTCGCCGGAGACGCCTGTATTTGATAAAAGCAGGAATCTGTACGGACTTAATTTTGCAAGGACATCCAGAGCCGGCAATATTATTTTATGTGAAGGTTATATGGATGTTATCGCCATGCACCAGGCCGGTTTTTCACAGGCGGCGGCTTCTCTTGGAACGGCGTTTACGGCGGGGCAGGCGAATCTGCTGAGGCGTTATACGGATCAGGTGCTGCTTGCCTATGACAGCGACGGCGCCGGCGTTAATGCGGCGCTGCGTGCAATTGGAATTTTGAAGGAAGCGGGACTGGCCGGAAAAGTAATTAATATGCTGCCGTATAAAGATCCCGATGAATTTATGAAAAATCTTGGAAAGGAAGCTTTTCAGGAACGCATCGACCAGGCGGAGAACAGCTTCTTTTTTGAACTGCGTATTCTGCAGAGAGAGTATCATCTGGAAGATCCGGAAGAAAAAACCAGGTTTTACAGGGAAATTGCCAAAAAGCTGTGCGGTTTTTCGGAAGAAGTGGAGCGGGATAACTATATCGGGGCGGTTGCGCAAAAATACGGAATCGGTTATGATAATCTGCGCAAATTAGTTGTCAGCTACGCGGCGCAGACCGGGCTGGTCAAGCCGGTGGAACGCCCCAGGTCCGGCGTACAGAAGAAGAGCACGCCGCAGGATCATATAAAAAAAGCGCAGCGTCTGCTCATTACCTGGCTGACGGACGAGCCTTCCCTATATGGAAAAGTCCGCAAATATATAACGCCGTCAGACTTTACCGAAGATTTGTACCGGCAGATTGCGGAAAAGCTGTTTGAAGATCTGGAGTCCGGGCAATACAATCCGGCGGCGATTATCAGTCTTTTTACGGATGAAGAAGAACAGCGTGAAGCGGCGGAGGTATTTAACACCAAGCTGGAAGCGCTGTCTGCGAAACAGGAACGGGAAAAAGCCTTTCATGATATTCTGTATCAGGTAAAGAAAAACAGTTACGAATATTATTCCGGCCGTCTGGGCGGCGACGTAAGCGCGCTGCAAAAAGTGATCGACGGGAAAAAGGCATTGGAAGAGCTTGGAAAAACGCATATTTCTTTTGATTAGAGATCATAATATTATTACGTTTCGAAAGGATGGAAACACAAATGGATGAAAACACACAGGCAAAGTTCGAGGAAAAAATCAAAGAACTCTTAAACACGGCGAAGAAGAAAAAAAATATTCTGGAATATCAGGAAGTCAATGAGTTCTTTTCGGACATGCCTCTGGAAGACGAGCAGTTTGACAGGATTCTTGAGACTCTGGAACAAAATAATGTCGATGTGCTCAGAATTACCGAGGACGACGATGTCGATGACGAACAGATTATTCTGACTGAAGAGGACGAAGTGGATGTGGAAAATATTGATCTTTCCGTTCCCGACGGCATCAGTATTGACGATCCTGTCAGAATGTATCTGAAAGAAATCGGTAAGGTTCCTCTTTTAAATGCGGAGGAAGAGATTGAGCTTGCAAAGAAAATGGAGCTTGGAGACCAGGACGCAAAAAAACGTCTGGCAGAGGCGAATCTGCGTCTGGTTGTCAGTATTGCAAAACGGTATGTGGGCCGGGGGATGCTGTTTCTTGATTTGATTCAGGAAGGCAACCTGGGTCTGATTAAGGCTGTTGAAAAGTTTGATTTCCGAAAGGGCTTTAAATTCTCCACGTATGCTACCTGGTGGATCCGCCAGGCAATTACGAGAGCCATTGCGGATCAGGCAAGGACTATCCGTATTCCGGTGCATATGGTGGAAACTATCAATAAACTGATCCGTGTCAGCCGTCAGCTGCTTCAGGAGCTTGGCAGGGAGCCGTCTCCGGAAGAAATTGCGGAAGAAATGAAGATGCCGGTAGAGCGGGTGCGCGAAATTTTAAAAATCAGTCAGGAGCCGGTTTCTCTTGAAACTCCTATCGGTGAGGAAGAAGACAGCCATCTGGGCGATTTTATTCAGGATGATAACGTTCCTGTACCGGCGGATGCTGCGTCCTTTACGCTTTTAAAAGAGCAGCTGGTGGAAGTGTTAGGTACGCTGACGGAGCGGGAACAGAAAGTTTTGCGCCTGCGTTTTGGGCTTGATGACGGAAGAGCGAGAACCCTGGAAGAGGTGGGTAAGGAGTTTAACGTTACCAGAGAGCGCATCCGGCAGATTGAAGCCAAAGCCCTGCGGAAGCTTCGCCATCCAAGCAGGAGCAGGAAATTAAAGGATTATCTGGATTAAGGGGTGCGTATGGAGCTGTCAGAAAGATTAATGGCGGTAGCGCGGATGGTGACAAGAGGCAATGTGGCATGCGACACAGGCTGTGACCATGGTTATGTATCTATTTATCTGGTCAGGGAAAAAATATGTCCGAAAGCGATTGCCATGGATTTAAGACCCGGACCGCTTTCACGCGCCGGCGAGCATATCGCAATGTATGGTTTTGGTGATTACATAGAGACCAGACTTTCGGACGGTGTGGATGCGTTACAGCCGAAAGAAGCGGACACGCTGATTCTGGCGGGAATGGGCGGAAGGCTGATGGAGTCCATTATAACCGGCGGTATGAGTAAGATTTCTCTGATGAAAGAACTGGTTTTGCAGCCGCAGTCGGAAATCCCCATGTTTCGTAAATTTTTGCGCAAAAAGGGATTTATTACATGCCGGGAGAATATGATTTTTGAAGACGGTAAATTTTATCCGGTAATGCGGGTAATACCGGGGAGTACAGAAACACAGGACGTTTCGCCCGATCGGGAATTGGAAGACCGGTACGGCGGAATATTACTGCGGGAGCGGCATCCCGTTTTGGAAAAATATCTATATATGGAAAAAGAAAATCTGGAAGAATTACGGCGCAGGGTGGAATCCGCGGGGATACGGTCCGAAAAGAACAGGCGGCGCGCCGAAGAAATCCGGCGGGAGCTTTCGTTAAATGAAGAAGCGTTGAGGTTATTTCAAAACTGACGGAATAACCGGCAGAGAAAGGTAACAGGGTATGAAAGTAGCGATTGATGGGAATGTGAAAGAGTATCCGGCAGGGACTACGTTTGAACAGATTGCCGGAGAGTATCAGGAGCAGTATGAAGGGCTGATCGCACTGGTGTGCGTAAACGGCAAAATCCGGGAACTGATTAAAAAGGTTGACAGAGATTGTGAGTGCCGCTTTTTTACGTTAAAGGACGCGATCGGTCATAAGACGTATGTACGAACTGCGACCATGATGTTTATGAAAGCGTTGCAGGATGTGGCGGGAAGCGCGCCTTTTAAGTGTACGGTGGAGTATACGGTCGGCCACGGCTATTACTGCAGGCCGGAAGAAGGCGTTACGGTTACGCCTGAATTTGTGGACAAAGTTCAAGCGCGAATGGTTGAATTATGTGAGAACAGGCAGGAGATACACAAGAGATCCTATCCTGTTTCAGAAGCGGTGGAGCTGTTTGAAAGACAGGGCATGCAGGATAAGGTAAAACTTTTCCGTTACCGGAGAAGCTCCTATGTTAATGTTTACGAGATGGACGGTTACTTTGATTATTACTATGGATATATGCTTCCCCATGCGGGATATGTCCGGTATTTCAGGCTGATTCCCTATGATAAGGGAATTATGCTTTTGCTGCCGGAACAGGAAGCGCCTAAGGAAATTCCGGCGTTTACTCCCAGGGAGAAGCTGTTTGCAACGCTGGAAGAATCTACGGACTGGTGCCGTAAAGTAGATATCGAAACGGTCGGCGATTTGAATGATATGATCTGCCGCGGCAACTTGAATGAGCTGATACTGGTACAGGAAGCGGAGCAGGAAAGAAAGATCGGAGAGATCGCCAAGGATATTGCAGGGCGGGGCGGCGTTAAATTTGTCATGATTGCAGGACCTTCCTCCTCCGGAAAAACGACTTTTTCCCACCGTCTTTCCATACAGCTTAAAACACAGGGAATGAATCCCCATCCGATCGCGCTGGATGATTATTTTGTAAACAGGGAGCAGACTCCCAAGGATGAAAAAGGCAACTACAATTTTGAATGTCTGGAGGCTATTGACATTGAAAAATTTAATCAGGATATGTGCGATCTGCTTGCCGGTAAAACCGTAGAACTTCCCAGCTTCAATTTTAAAACGGGAATGCGCGAGTACAAGGGAAATTATAAGACCCTGGGTCCGGAAGATGTACTGGTTATTGAAGGGATTCACGGCTTGAACGATAAGACCTCCTATGCGCTTCCCAACGAAAGCAAATACCGTATTTATATCAGTGCGCTTACCAGCGTGAATGTTGACGATCATAACCGGATTCCGACTACGGACGGCAGACTTTTGCGGCGTATGGTAAGAGACGCCAGAACGAGGGGGACTTCCGCCAAAGGGACAATACGCATGTGGCCTTCCGTGCGGCGGGGCGAAGAGGAGAATATTTTTCCGTTTCAGGAGAGTGCGGACGCCATGTTTAATTCCGTTCTGATTTATGAGCTTGCGGTTTTAAAGCAGTTTGCCGAGCCGCTGCTTTTCGGAATTGAACCGGGCGAACCGGAGTATTACGAAGCGAAACGGTTGTTAAAATTTCTGGATTATTTTCTGGGAGTCAGCAGCGAAAGCGTTCCCAATAATTCCATTTGCCGGGAGTTTGTCGGCGGAAGCTGCTTTCATGTTTGATAAAAGAAAATTTTTGTGGTACAATGTGCAGTGCAAGTAGGATAAATAATCGCGGCCTGCTGCGGCAGGGTGAGGAAAGTCCGGGCTTCACAGGGCAGGATGCCGGATAACGTCCGGTGGAG
>ERZ779637.1310-NODE-1310-length-10738-cov-4.081344_pt1 | contig 10738 bp, 18 predicted proteins | sample MGYA00514196_ERZ779637 | MGnify/ENA primary metagenome ERZ779637 (study PRJEB29562, sample SAMEA4376700) | mouse gut metagenome | isolation source: Cecum | study: EMG produced TPA metagenomics assembly of the A DSS colitis mouse model was used to assess the... | reverse complement strand
TATGATTTTTTGGTGCCCAAATGGTGCCCAACCTTACAAAATCACAATATGAGGACGTGCGGGAAGAAATAAAGAGTAGCGCAAAACCCTTGTATTTCAGCCGCTTTTGCCAAAAGTGTTAAACAGTTATGCGGCTTTATGCGGAGTTTTGCGCTTCAAAAAATTATTTGAAAAAATTTTTCGCTGTGTATAATGGAGTGGAAAGGGTGGCATACTGTGCTGCGTGAGGTGATAACAATGGAAAACCGCAATAACAACTGCCCTGACAACAAAAAGCAGCAGAACTCCGAGAACAAGAAGCAGCAGAACGGTGAGAACAAGAAGAACTCCAACAACCCCGAGAACAAGAATCCCACCAGCCGGGGCTACTGAGTTCGGCGGGAGCGGAGGGCGGTTGTGCCCTCCGCTCCTTTTTGCATGGAGGAGGCAGAGCGATGAGACCAAAAGGCGACAACGACCCGGCGCGGGTGTGCCGGGATCCTCAGTACCGTACGCCGCCCTATGAGGACCTGTCCAGTTTGGTGGCAGGGCGGATTCAGGCGGGGCCCCAATCCACGCCGCCCCGGGTGGGCGCAGAGCTGGACGAGTGGCAGGACCCGGATTTGTTCCACTCGCCGGAACTATAGCAAAGGCCCCCGCTGACGCGGGGGCCTTTGGCTTGCGCCGGTGTGGCTACAGGAGGTTGGTCAGGGTGGGCAGCTCGGCCTCAAAAATCAGCTCCAGCTGGGTGATGAGCCGGGCGTTGACAGCGGCGTATTCTGCGCTTTGGTGCTCTCCGGCCTCCAAAAAGGCCAGAGCCTCGTTGAAAGAAATCAAAATGGCGTCGATGTCGGTGTGGCGCAAGGTGATGTGGAGATAGCCTTCGTGGTTTACCCACCGCTCCTTGGCCTGTTGGGTCAGGTGGGAGGCCTGGTCCCAGTCCTCCCGCTCCGCCTGAATTTGGGCCTGAGTGAGCAGGCCGGTAAGCTGGGTGGTAAAGCGAAGCAGGTGGAAGGTGTGCGCGGCGCACAGGGCCGCCAGCAGCGCCACCAGCCCCAGGGACACATAGAGCCGCTTCATGTGGCCGCCTCCTTTTTGGGGATGCAGTAGGTGGTCCCGGTTTCATCCACCGTGAGGAGAAAGGCCTGCCGGGAGGAGGACAGCCCGTGGGAGGCCAGCTGCTTTTCCAGCCAGATCTCCTCGTAGCCCAGCCCCTTGAGGTTATGTTCCAGCAGCCGCCCGTCGCTGACCAACACCACCGGCAGGCCGGTCTCCTCCGGCTTCAGCCCCATTTGGGCGGCAGTGACGGGCTTTTCTGAGGCATAGGGCAGCACAGAGAGCTGTCCGTTGGTTTCCAATAGGGCAAATTTGATGGTTTGGATGTCAGTATAGCCCTGAATGCGCAGCTCCTCCAGCAGCTCATCGATGGTAAGGTGGCTGCGGGTGAGTTCGCTCTGGATTACGGCGCCGTTTTTTACCACAATAGAGGGTTTGCCGCACAGCAGGGTACGGAAGCGGATGGACTTGATGCATAGCACCGAAATGATGGAAGACAGCGCCAGCAGCACCAAAATGGGAATCAGCCCGGACAGCAGGGGAATGCCGTTGTCCTGCATGGGAACGGAGGCCAGATCGGCGATGATAAGGGTGAGCACCAGTTCGGAGGGCTCCAGCTCCCCAATCTGATGCTTGCCCAGCAGGCGGATGCCCGCCACAATAAAGAGGTAGAGCACAGCGGTGCGTATGAGTACGACAAACACAAAAACACCTCGTTTCGCAGATGGACGCTTGAACATTTTGCCCTTGCGGCGGGGAGGATATGCCATGGGTTTGTCCAAAACCCCAATTTTTGTGAAAAGAGGAAAAAACGGTTGAGATTTTCTTGTCCTTTGGGGGGAGATACGCTAAAATAAACACAGTTATTACGGACGATTTGGAGAGGAGCGCGCATATGAGCCATCAACTTGTGATCGTTTTGGATTTTGGAGGACAGTACAATCAGCTGATTGCCCGCCGGGTGCGGGAGTGCGGCGTGTATTGCGAGGTCAAGCCCTACACCACGCCCCTGGCCGAGCTGAGGGCCATGAACCCCATAGGCATTATTTTTACCGGGGGGCCCAATTCTGTCTATTTGGAGGACGCTCCTCAAATTGATGGGGATATTTATACCTGGGGCGTACCCATTCTGGGCATATGCTATGGATGCCAGCTGATGGCCCAGAGCCTGGGAGGGCGGGTTACTGCGGCCCAGGATGACGCTGCCCGGGAGTACGGAAAGACCATGACCTATTTTGAGACGAAGTGCAGCCTGTTCAAAGATCTGCCCGGACAGGGGATTACCTGGATGAGCCATGGGGATTACATGGAGAAGCTGCCGGAAGGGTTTGTCCTCACGGCCCACAGCGACGCCTGCCCCAACGTGGCCATCGCCGACGAGAGGCGGAGGTTCTATGGGGTACAGTACCATCCGGAGGTGAATCACACCCAGCACGGGGTGGATATGATCCGCAACTTTCTCTATGAGGTGTGCGGCGCCGCCGGGGATTGGACGATGGAGGACTATAAGCGCACCGCGGTGGCGGCGCTGCGGGAGAAAATTGGAGGGGGCAGGGTGCTGCTGGCCCTCAGCGGCGGGGTGGACTCCTCTGTGGCGGCGGCGCTGTTGGCCGAGGCGGTGGGGGAGCAGCTTACCTGCGTGTTCGTGGACCACGGCCTCATGCGCAAGCATGAGGGTGAGGAGGTGGAGGCGGCGTTTTCCTCGTGGGCGATGAATTTTGTGCGGGTGGATGCGGAGCAGCGGTTTTTGCAGAAGCTGAGCGGCGTGTCCGAGCCGGAGCGCAAGCGGAAAATCATCGGCGAGGAGTTCATCCGGGTGTTTGAGGAGGAGGCCAAGCGGGTGGGGGCCGTGGATTATTTGGCCCAAGGCACCATTTATCCTGACGTCATCGAGTCCGGTGCGGGGAATGCTGCCGTCATCAAGAGCCACCACAATGTGGGCGGTCTGCCGGACTGCGTGGATTTCAAGGAGATTGTGGAGCCCCTCCGTCTGTTGTTTAAGGACGAGGTGCGCCAGCTGGGCCGGGAGCTGGGGCTGCCGGAATATTTAGTGATGCGTCAGCCCTTCCCGGGGCCGGGACTGGCCATTCGGGTGATCGGAGAGGTCACGAAGGAGAAGCTGGACACGCTCCGGGACGCGGACGCCATTTTCCGGGAGGAAATTGAAAGGGCCGGTTTGGAGCAGAGTATGAGTCAATATTTTGCGGTGCTGACCAATATGCGCTCGGTGGGAGTGATGGGCGATGGGCGGACGTACGATTACACGCTGGCCCTTCGCTCGGTTACTACCAGCGATTTTATGACGGCGGACTGGACGCGGATTCCCTACGAGGTGCTGGACAAGGTGTCGGTTCGGATTGTCAATGAGGTGAAAGGGATCAACCGGATTGTGTACGATATCACCAGCAAGCCCCCGGCGACGGTGGAATTTGAGTAAGGGTGGGTGTAAAAGGGATACAGAATTTGTCTTGAGAGCCTTCAGCGCACTTGCGCCGGAGGTCTCAGCGGTGTATAATGCATTACAGATACAGAAAAAACTGGAGGATGAAAAAATGGAAAATAATATGCGTCCCGCGGATATGAAGCGGATCAACACCCCCGAACTGGCCCAGGCCTTCATTGATGAGCAGGTGAATGCCGTCCGCGCCCAGGTGGGGGACAAGAAGGTGTTGCTGGCGCTGTCCGGCGGGGTGGATTCATCGGTGGTGGCGGCGCTGCTCATCAAGGCGATTGGGAAGCAGCTGGTGTGCGTCCACGTGAACCACGGCCTCATGCGCAAGGGGGAGAGCGAGCAGGTGATCGAGGTGTTCCAGAACCAGATGGACGCCAACCTGATCTATGTGGATGCCACCGACCGCTTTCTGGACCTGCTGGCCGGGGTGGACGAGCCGGAGCGCAAGCGGAAAATCATCGGCGGGGAGTTCATCAAGGTGTTTGAGGAGGAGGCCCGGAAGCTGGAGGGCATCGACTTTCTGGCCCAGGGGACGATCTATCCGGATATCCTGGAAAGCGACGGCGTGAAAGCCCATCACAATGTGGGCGGTCTGCCCGACGATTTCGACTTCCAACTGGTGGAGCCGGTGCGCTTGTTGTTCAAGGACGAGGTGCGCTGTGTGGGCCACGCGCTGGGTCTGCCCGCCTCTATGGTGGAGCGCCAGCCCTTCCCCGGGCCCGGTTTGGGAGTGCGGTGCCTGGGCGCCATCACTCGGGACAGGCTGGCTGCCCTGCGGGAGTCGGACGCCATTTTGCGGGAGGAGTTCGACGCCGCGGGCTTGGCGGAGCGGGTGTGGCAGTTCTTCACGGTGGTGCCGGACTTCCGCTCTACCGGCGTGCGGGACGGCAAGCGGGCCTTCGACTGGCCGGTGATTATCCGGGCGGTGAACACGGTGGACGCCATGACGGCCACCGTGCCGGAGATCGACTGGCCGGTGCTGAAGAAGATCACCCAGCGGATTTTGGCGGAGGTGCCGGGTGTGTGCCGGGTGCTGTATGATCTGACGCCGAAGCCGGTTGGGACGATTGAGTGGGAATAGTTGACAAATACCCCCCGACCCTTGATTTTCAAGGGTCGGGGGGCTTTTTTTGTTGCCCGTGGCATTAGTTTGGCATTACAATCCCAGATGCTCTTCCGGCTGGCCGTTCCCCTGCTACTACTCCCCGGAGGGCTGCCTGGGGTCCTTCAGGTCCCCTCCCACCATCTCGTCCATCTTCTTCAGGGCCTCCGCTGTCTGGGCCGGGTAAAGGTGGCCGTAGGTCTGAAGCGTCGTTTCGACATTCTCATGGCCCAGCCTCTCCGACACCAGGAGGATGGGGACGCCCATGTGTATGAGCATCGAGGCGTGGGAATGTCTGAGGTCGTGCAGGCGTATCTTCTCCATCTTTGCTTCCCTGCAGCCCGCCTCCATCTGCTTGTGGAAATAGGACTTCGTGAAGGGGTCCAGGCGGGCGGTGGTCTGAAGGTCGTATACGCTTTTCTCGTATGTCTTCAGGGCCTCCACCATCCTGGATGGGAGGGGGACCACCCGGCGGGATTTTTCCGTTTTTGGAGCTGTCACCACTGGCCTGCCCTTTATGAGCTGGAAGGACTTCGACACGGATATGGTCCCGGCGCTCAGATCTACGTCAGCCTGAGTGAGGGCCAGCAGCTCGCCTATCCGAAGGCCTGTCCAAAAGAGGACCGCCAGCCCGACCCTGGCCGGGTATTGGGGAACGTAGCCGATGAACATCTCGAAGTTCTCCGGGGTCCAGAAGTGCTTCTCGGTGGCCCGCTTCTCCCCCATGCTTCCTGCCTGTCTGGCCGGATTGTCCTTCAGGCCGTAGTATCGGCAGGCGTAGTTGAAAATGGCCGACAGCTGATTGTGTATCGTCTTCGCATAGGTGGGGGACGTGCCGCTCTCCAGGATGGCCGATTGCCACCGCCGGACGTTCGACGGGGTGATGTCGCTCAGCTTCATGCTCCCGAAGTAGGGGACGACCTTCTTCGAGATGATGTTCCGCTTTGTTTCCATGGTATTTTCCCTCAGCCTGCTGCTCATGTCCGCCAGGTATAGGTCCACCATGGAGCTGAAGGTCATATCGCAGTTGCCCGCCTCTTTGTGGAGAAATTCCCGTTCGTACTGCTCGGCGTCCTTCTTCCTGGCGAACCCCCGCTTCTTCTTCAGCTTCCTGGCCCCCTGCCAGTCCGTGAAGTAGAACGAGGCGTACCACGTCCCCCGCTCCTTGTCCTTATAAGCCGGCATCTTCTCCCAGCTCCTTCTCCATAGCTGCTACCTTCCGCTTCAAGCCTATTTTGGGGTCAAGGCTGAGGGCGTGGCGGTATGCTGCAAGGGCGGCTACTTTGTTCCCCTGCTGAAGAAAAAGGTCACCCCTGAGCCGTTCGGCCCTTGGAAGTGCATACCCATATAGGCCGTCTGTTATGGCCTGGTCGATAGCTGGTATCAGCCAGGATATGTCTTCGCCTTCCTCCGCTCTGTTTGCGACACCGTGAATGGCCGACATTAAGCTCCAGGGATTATAGCCTGAGAACATACCAGCTTCAAACGATACCCTGTCAAACGGGATGGATGGCCCATCTTCGTCGTCCCCTTCTTCTTCAATCTGTGGATGCTCACGGTCGTAAATGTCCTCGCACCATTTATGTGGGATGCTGAAGTCGAGAATATCCAGCGTCCCGTCCTCTGGATATGGAGGAAGGTCGCACTCGTCCCCCTCCTTTTCGTTTGTGGCCGGGACAATCTGGATGCAGAACGGGTCCCGGTGGTGTCCCTTTGCGTTGTCGTAATAGAAAACGCCATCTATCGGTTTGAGGTACTTCCCGACAAGAGGGGCGCACAGCTCGCAGGGTGTGACCCCTTCCGCCGCTATGTACTTCACAAGCCCGACCCCGTGGCTTGACCACTCCTTCGGCGGCATACACATGAGGTCGCCGAGCGAAAGCCTGGGCCTTCCTTCTTTGGGGTCCTTCACCCTCTGGAGTGCTTCAGCAAGTTGGCGGTCGTCCATCTTGTCAATATCTCCTCCGAGAATTTTCTTCAGGATGCCTCCCATGTTAATACCTGCCATTTCAAAAATCCTCCTTCCGCTCTCTCTGCGCCAGCCAGGAGAGGAAACATAATAATAACTGTCTTATCACTACAGTGTCTTAATTGAATAAAGGTATAAGAGGCTTTTCGTGGCAACGGTTGCCATAAAAAGCTCAAAAAAGGTGGCAACGGTTGCCATGTATTTTTCGGAAAGGTGGCAACGGTTGCCACCTTTTTTTGTTTGTGCTGTGGAGGTGTGGAAAACTTTGTGGAAAGAATGTTGAAAACTCAGGGAGACCTCCCGAGGATGATTAGACGGCCTTTGCGGGCGACGACCCGGAGCTGGGGACTGTGTGGGGGGATGCCTCGTCACCGCCTCCCTGCTGCTCGACCATGTTCTGGAGGCGGCCAATCAAAAGGACCTGGTCACGCTCTGAGAGCTGGACGTATAGGGTCAGCATCTCTGCGGCGTTCCTGGACGTTTCCACTATGGCCTGCTCGACCCCCGGTGTTTGGAGCTGGGGGCTGCGTCCCATGAGGTAATCAACCGAGCAATCCAGCGCATCTGCAAGTTTGGCTATGGTGTCGGCCTTGGGCATGGATGTCCGCATACCTGTCATTATGTTAAAACTGAGGCCCGCCTTCTCCAGGACTGCCTTCATTGTAACCCCCCTGAGCTTTGCCATGTCCCTGAGCTTGTCCGCAACGTCTGACGACTTATACATAAAACGATACCTCCATTTGTGCATAATGATGAGTATATGAATTTTGATATAAATCGCTTGCAATCTCAAAATTTCGCTGTATAATAAAGCCATACTCTCAAAACTGATAGATTTTGAGGGCCTGGGAACCGGGAAGCCCCAGCCCTCTGGAAAAGGAGAAATAACCATGAAAGTCTGCGAATTGCTGGAGATGCTGGAGAGCCTGGACGGGGAAATGGAGGTCAGCATCGCATACCAGCCCAACTACCCCCTGGCGGCCGATGCAACCCATGTGATGGTGAGGGGCGGGGAGGTCTACATCTGCCAGAGGTGCGATGGTGCCAACCGCTATGCCCCCGGCGGGCTGTTCGAGAGCGACTGGAGCGACACCGAGGATGCTCCCGAGGACGAGGAGGGCTGACCATGGACATCGAGTGCGTCTACTGCTTCAGAACCCTGCCTGATGGGGAGCGGCGCAGGATGAAGTACAGCCAGTTCAAGCGGCACTACGCTGACTGTACCCCGGTCCCTGGGACCTACGACAAGGCCATGAAGACCATCGAGGTCGTTATCCCTGATGGACGCATAAAGCCCTCCGGGGTCCGTGGCAGGAGCTTCCACGGCTACGAAATGTTCATGTCCAATGACGCCGGGGAAGTCTTCCGAGCCTGCTACCGGGCCGTGTCCGAGGACAATGCCATGAAGCAACACAGGAAGCTGTGCAAGCTGAACGGATGTGTTCCGTGTGCCCCCCCGGAGGGCCGGGTGGCCCGCATCTACCTCTGAGCTGAGGAAAGGAGAGATAACCATGCGAGTTATGACCGAGAGCGTCCAGGCCATGTTTGAGAAGGCCAACGAGGGGCGCCGCGATGGGACCCCGGACATCTGTGGCCACTACGGGAGGGGCTGCCATGAGATGGGGCGGAAGCCGAGGCGTATGCCCTGCACCCACTGCCCCCTGGCCCGCTACCTGGACGAGGCCAAGCGCATCATCCCCCAGGAGGGGGCCGTCTATGAGAACCGCAACGGCTGGCGCTATCTGTGCGTGGCCTCCCCCACTGAGAAGGACACGGACGACGCCGCCACGATGCAGCGGGTCAGCGATGGGTGGACCCTGAAGGCCCACAATGTCTACCAATACCCCGGTGGCTGCATCGAGTGGGACTTCTCCACCGATGGGCATTGGGAAGTCTGAGGAAGGAGCGAGGAACAATGGCTGAGAGCATCAAGAGAGACGAGGGCATCCGGCTGGCCGATGGCCGGGTCCTGACCCTGAGCGCCGCCTGCATTGGCCCCGGCAAGTATGAGGTCATGCTGCTGGACCCTGAGAGCGGCGACGAGGTGGATGTCGCCCAGGCCGGCACCGAGGCCGAGGCCCTGAGCCACTTCAAGAGGCTGCGGGAGTTCTATCACGTCCCCGAGCCGAAGGGCCGCTACAAGAAGCTGGCCGAGGACCTGGCCGCCGCCCTGGCCTATGGCCTGGAGCGGAAGGGGGACGATGACGGCGGGACCTGCAACTTCGACGCCCCTTCGCTCCATCTTCCCGGGTGGGAGAAGAAAAAGGTCGTGGCCGCCGCCAAGACCGCTGGCCTGGGCTGCTTCGTCTGGAACCTGTGGGGCAGCAAGCTCTATGTCTTCAGCATCCGTGAGGGTGTGCGGCAGGGCCTGACCCGCACGAAGGCCGCCGAGGCCATGGCCGAGTGCCTGAAGGGCCTGGGCTACGAGGCCATGACCTACTGCCAGGCGGACTGAGGGGCGCGACATGGTGGAGCTGTTCATCCTGGACGTGTTCCTGTTCATCCTGGCCGTGGGCGGGCTGATTGCCGACTATGTGTTTCCGCACATCCGGCCCCTGGAGAAGTTCATCGACAGCCTGCCCATTATGCAGGATGAATGGGGGGAGGGCGAGGAAGATGGCCCGCTGTAAGTTCTGCGACCGACCAATCGACTGGATTTACTGCCCAGCGGAAGGGAGGTCGGTCCCTGTTGACGAGGAGCCTGTCTTCGTGGACCTGAGCGGCGGCAGGGTGAAGTTCATCAGCGACGAGGGTGCTGTACTCTGGGGAAGGCTTGCGGCCCAGGAAAAGCCCTCTGCGGACGTTGACGTGGCCTTCATCCCTCATAGCTGTTTGAGGGCAGTATATCAAAATTGAGAGAAAAACACAAGAGCCGAAGGAAGGAGGCAAAGCGGTGAAGAAGCAAAAGTCGCCGTTCGGGCTGGCGGTCTACAAGTTCCTGAGCGACACCGGGATGACAGTTGCCGAGCTGGCGAACCACGCCGGAGTGAAGGAAAACACCCTGCGGGCCGTCGTCTATGGAAAGACCCCTGGAAACAAGGTTGTGCCGGCTGTCCTGGCCTATATGGATGACCGCCGGAAGAAGGAGGCCGCCGGATGAACGTGCCATGCGACAAGTTCTATTCCGTGGAGGATGTCATGAGCATCCTCGGGGTGGGGAAGTCGAAGGCCTATCAGGTCATGAAGAAGTTCAACGACGAGCTGGAGGCTGAGGGCTACTTCACCGTATCTGGCCGGGTCAGCAGTGGCTATTTCGATAGCCGGACGATGTACGAGCCTGGGGTCCGTCCTCCCTGGAGGAAGGGGAAGGACAAGGAGCCGCCCCAGAGGAAGGGGTGAGAACGTGCCGTACTGGAAAGAGTGCCCGAGATGTGGCTGCCACCTGGACCCTGGGGAGGTCTGCGACTGTGGGGACCAGGAGAAGACCGCCAAGAGGCCTGGAGCCTCTGAGGCAAAGGCGGTCCGGCTGAAGTATGAGAAGCCGGCGAGGCTGGAGGTGAAAGGCAGGCCCAAGCCTCCCTGCCTGTTCAGATGATGGGGGCGGGCCTGATAAGCGCCCTCAAACCTGGGGACGTGGTGGACGAGCAGACCGTTGACCGCATCGTTCTGGACCTGTTGCCCACTACATACCGGGATGACCTCCGGCAGGCTGGGGAGGCCTACAGCAGGGCCATTGACCCAGACACCGAGATGCCTGCCAACACGCACATGACCTTCGCCAAGATGGTGAGCCTCGACGGACCCGATTATTGGGTCTACTGCGGTTACTGCTTCGCCGGGAAGAAAGTGGAGCCGCTGGAGGTCAGACAGCGCCGGGATGCCGGCAAGATTTGAAAGGAGAGATAACCGTGTATCGCTATTACATCACCACTGCTGAGATGCCCGCCGAGCTGGAGCTTCCGACCCTGGCCCTGACAGAGAGCTATGGCAAGAACGGGGCCGCCTTCCACGGCCACACCTTCTATGGGTACAGGGAGTTCACCGAGGCCCTGCCCGATGATACCGTGGAGGCCCTGGCCCTGGTCGCTGGCCCCTCCCCCACCTATCACCGCATCGACGAGGCCAGCGCCCGGACAGCGCATAACATGATGTCCTTCAGGGACTATCCCGAGGGCCAGAAGACGTGGGAGTATCGCCTGGAGGTGGACAAGGCCTCCTTCCTGGCCCACTGCCTGAAGAA
>ERZ779637.1308-NODE-1308-length-10769-cov-5.120777_pt1 | contig 10769 bp, 11 predicted proteins | sample MGYA00514196_ERZ779637 | MGnify/ENA primary metagenome ERZ779637 (study PRJEB29562, sample SAMEA4376700) | mouse gut metagenome | isolation source: Cecum | study: EMG produced TPA metagenomics assembly of the A DSS colitis mouse model was used to assess the... | reverse complement strand
ATTCTGTGAGCAACACATTTTGTTCGATAACCATCAATGCGCCCGTTTTTACCTTACCCATCTCAAAACTTGCCTTTACTAAGTCATTGACAGTCTTATCAGAAAAACGCTCATCTGTCGGCTTCTCAAAAGAAATAATATTTGTGATAAAACTTTTCCGACCAAGCTCCTCAAGCGCATGTCGCAATTCTGGTTGCAAAATAACAATCACTGCTGTGACTGCAATACTCAACACATTTTCTACAATCCATATAATGGTATGCATCTTGAAAATAAGCGCTAACAGAATAAACACAATGATAATAATAATTCCCTTCATTAGGAGCCATACTTTGGTGTGTTTTACCCACGCCATAATCTCATACAGCAAAAAGGATATAATGATGACCTCCACTATATCCTCCCACCTGATGTTTAAACTGCGCAATGACAAAGTATCAATATATGAATTAAAGTGTTCAAGAATCATACTCATTTTGATCCATCCCTCTTCTGCTGTCCAACTGCTTTTTCAGGTACTCTTATTGTCTTCACTCTTTTTTGTGGCGCTGACACCGCATTTTTTGGTACAGCTTTCACATAATAATAGTATTCGTCATCTTCAAACTGTACATGCTCTGTGCGGGAATAATCCACATTGAAAACAAAAAATGCAAAAATCTTTGCCAGTATAACAGCAACAACACTACCAATAATCAAACCTATGATGGAAAGATTTGTATTATACATCAAATCTCCAAACAATAAAATCATAACGTCAAGAAGTGCGCCTGTGACCATCGCAATCGTCCATGCATAATCAACACTCAGTCTTCTAATAAAATAAACTGCAATCAATGTCGCCGCAAATGCCACGATCATTATAAACATTTCCTTATTGCCAATTAATCCATCAATAATATAGCGAAATTTTTCTAGTGTACCATCTTCTTCAAAAATATTTAGCATCGATGCGCTACCAATCATGTAACGCACTGTATAATATACAATCACTCCGCTCGCGACAGACACTGCTGAAAATGGTGTTCCGACAAGTCCCATCACAATTGGCATCACATAAGGTATCTTTAAAATAAAACAAAGTGGCGTCAACAATACGGCAATCGTATCATGTGACGAAAACCGAAAATAGAGAATAAACAGTATTAGAAAAACTACCAACACAATTAGAGCACACTCCATGGAAAATTTATACAGATGTCCGAGAGTCACTGCCGCCGCCACAAACACAATAAAATTCATAGGCATAACTGCGCATATTAATGCAAACACCAACACGACTGCTGTCTTCTTGAGTTCACTCATATAGCCAATACTACTATTGATCATCACAAGAGTCATCAGCGCAAGCAAAAATTTAAAAAACGGTGTCAGATACAGTTCATATTTACTGTAAAAATTTTTCAACTGTTCTCTAAAAACCAAAAGAGTCGTCATAATTATTTCCTCGCTAACCTTACCTTTCATCCCTATTTCTTTGTTTCCCTGTCATACAGGTAAGCAAGTTTCTTTAGATTGTTGTAATATGTCTTAAGGCTCTTTTTTGCCTTTGTATACCGATAGGTAAAAACTCCATAGGAAAAAGCTGCATACACCGCCATAAAGATCAGATAATTAATAATCGCCGACTTCGCAAATTGCAACAGATCCATCTTGTAAATATCGGCCATAAAAATCTCAAAATCATAAAAAATATACATTGCAAAAATAATAACATATGCTATTGTTGCACTAATAATAGACTTAATAACCTGCAATCCGATGTAATCTCCTCGGAAATAGCTTCCAATCGCAACACTTTTTTTTCCTTCATTAGACTCATAGCATGCCATTTTCGTCATTAACTTAATTCTTTCTTCGTTTAACATAATAACTCTTTTCCTTGTACAGTCGTATCCGATGGTATTTGTAACAACCTATTGTTGTCTGTCAAGAAACCGCATTTTGTTCCCATTTGACTGTATTTTTTTTGGTTCTGTCAGAACAGCCTTGGGCTTTTCAATCGCACTTGACAGATTATTTGTTATCTCCCGTTTACACTTCTCACAATACTTTCCTGAACGAATCATCTCACCACAATTTTCGCAAGGAATTTTCACAGGAGAATCTGGAGTAAATTCAAGGCGTTCTTCCCGAATCCACTGCTGAATCTGTCCTGGCTCGACATCACATGCCGCAGAAACTTCCTTAATGCCTGACATCCGATTTTCCCGAATGTACTTCTTAACTTCCTGAAACTTTTGTTCAAGTTTTTCCCTACATGCAGGACAAACTGGCATCCCCATTATGTGATTAAAAAGTTTTCCACATTTTCTGCAATTTCTTACATTCATTGAATCCCCTCCACTTACATCATTTCTGTTATTTGTTTTGTATCCAATATGTATCGTATCCTTCTGCCGTCCTACAGTCCTTCCCCTATGCAAAGTGTGATAAAATAAACAGACTCCACACCATGTTTTTTCAGTTCAAGCGCAACGGCGTCTAATGTACTACCTGTTGTATATATATCGTCTATCAGGATAGTTTTATTTAATTTTACAACATCTGCGTTAATATTGAAAGCTTTTTTCAAATTATTTTGTCTTTCTTGAATATTAAGCGCTTTCTGTGGTATTGTCTTTTTAACCCTTCGCACCAAATCTTTATATACTGGAATCCCTGTTAGTCTTGACAGCTCTGTTGCGACAAGCTCTGCCTGATTGTACCCCCTGCTTTGCAATCTCGATTTGTGTACAGGCACAGGCACAATTCCATCTGCATGCATCATGCAAATCTCATCCCAAAATCTTCTGCGAATATCCTCTGCATAAAATGTCGCATATTCACATCTTTTGTTATACTTGAATCGATAAATGCTCTTTCGCATACTCTGATAATCATATAATGCATACCCATAGTCAAATACATGTCTGCGCTGTGTACAATCTTTACAATACATACCAGTGTTCTCGGTCAACTGTTTACCACATCGTCTGCACCGTGGTTCCATAATATATTGTGGTCTTGTTAGGCATTGTCTACAAATAAGTCCCTCTCCGACTGGAACAATATCATCACATACTGGACACCTTCTAGGAAATACCAGATTTATCAGAGCTTCTTTCACTGTAAATCTTGATTCATTATCTCGCATATTCTCTCTTTCAATCCTGTGTATCGTTTCAATTCATTTTCATTTGCAATCATCTGTTCTATTGCTGTTCTACTGCCCAATATCGTGACACAACTTTTTGCCCTTGTCACACCTGTATATAACAGATTCCTATTTAACAGCATTTTGGGTCCAGTCAAAATTGGAATAATCACTGCTGGATACTCACTGCCTTGCGACTTGTGTATTGTAACCGCATAGGCAAGTTCAATCTCGTCTAATCCAGACGTAGGATACGTAACTCTGCGTAAATCATCATACTCCACTACCACTGTTTTTGTTGTCACATTGATTTCTTTTATGATGCCCACATCACCGTTAAATACACCCTGACCACTATCAATCGCAATTCCATATTTGCTCACAATCTCCCAGGTTAACTGATAATTATTTTTAATTTGCATTACCTTATCACCCAGTCGAAAAATGCCTTCGCCATGTGTCATCTCTAATTTTTCAGGAGATGGCGGATTCAAATATTGCTGTAAAATTCCATTTAAGGTCTCCACGCCAAGCGCGCCCTTACGCATAGGAGTCAATACCTGTATATCGTAGATACCTGCTTTCACATATCGGGGAAGCTTTTGTGTAATAAGTACTATCAAATGCTTATAAATCACATTGACATTATCCCGTTCCAAAAAGAAAAAATCCTTACTTTTATTGTCCAGCTTAATCTGTTTTCCCTCATTAATATTGTGTGCGTTTACCACAATATCACTCTCACCTGCCTGGCGGAAAATTTTTGACAGCACTACTGTTGCGATACATCTGCTCTCCATCAAGTCTTTAAGAACCTGTCCTGGACCAACCGATGGAAGCTGATTTCTATCCCCAACCATTACCAATCGCGTTCCCGGTGCAATTGCTTTTAACAGCGATTGAAACAAATGAATATCTACCATTGACATCTCGTCAATAATAATGACATCCGCCTCAAGTGGATTCAATTCATTTTTCTCAAAATGTGCTGCCGAAGCTCTCTTGTCATCTGACACATCTCCATTTAGTTCCAAAAGTCGATGGATTGTCTTTGCCTCAAAGCCAGTTGCCTCTGTCATACGCTTCGCTGCCCTTCCAGTCGGTGCCGCCAAGAAAATGTCCATACCTTCCTGCTCAAAATAACGAATAATCATATTGATTGTCGTTGTCTTTCCAGTTCCTGGTCCTCCTGACAAAATAAAGATACCATTTTGAATTGCCTCCATAACAGCTTTTCTCTGAAGCTCATCCAGTTCCAAATGGCAGTTCTGTTCCATCTGCTCAATCTGTCTCCTAAGATGCTCCATCTCCTCTGCTGTAAAACGCTCTGCACCATCAAAAGCTTGCTGAAGCTCAAACAGCATTCTGGCACAATTCAATTCTGCATAGTAAAAACTCAAACTATAAATACAAGTCAACTTTTGGTCAGCTGAAAGTTTTTTCTCCTTAATTACAAGTTTCTTGTCAATTGCAAGATTCATAATTTGTGGCGCAATTTGTTCGGACTGCAAGCCAAGCATTCCAGCAGCTTTCTCTAAAAGTTCCTCCTCTGGCAAAAATACATGTCCCTCTGCCCCTGCCTGCAACAAAGTATACAGTATTCCGCTCCGAATACGAAAATCTGAATCTGTATGGATTCCAATCCGTCCAGCAATCTCATCAGCAATGCGAAATCCAATTCCAGATACATCTTCCGCAAGCTTATAAGGATTCTCCTGCATAACCTTATAAATTCCCATTCCATATTGCTTGTAGATTTTTAACGCCAGTGTATTTGAAATGCCATACTTTTGCAGAAATAGCATCGCCTCTCGCGCATCTTTCTTCTCCTCAATCTGCTCGGCAATCTCCCGCGCCTTTCGTTCACTAATTCCCTTAATCTCTGCAAGTCGATGAGGTTCCTCCTCTATAATGCGAAATGTATCGTCCCCAAAACGTTTTACAATGCGAGCTGCAAGCGCAGCGCCAACCCCTTTGATTGCTCCTGATCCAAGGTAACGTTCCACAGCAATTTTGTCCTCTGGTGCAGTCATTTGATAATGCTCTACCTTAAACTGTGTTCCATACACAGCATGTTCTACATAGGTACCCTCCGCCTCAATGCACTCTCCCTCGTCAAGATTTGCAAAAAAACCAGTGCAAGTAATCTCTAACTCCTCAACCATAAGACTAATTACTGCGTAACCATTGTCAGGATTCTTATAGATAATATGCTCCACAAAGCCTTTCAGTTTCTCCAAGCTATGCCTCCTTATCCTCAACAGGAAACAGCCGACCCGTTTGTACAAACAAGGTCGGCTGTCCTTCATGCTCACAGACACCCATAGGAAAACTATCAGTAAAGCTGACGGGTATCCAGTGCGTGAGTAAGGGAGATGATTCTTCCCTACTCAATTTCCTCCGAAAGCTCCTCCGGCTGCACCACACCAATGCCGTAGTTGCGCTTCATCTGCTCGTAAAGGGTATTTGCCAATCCAAGTCCCTGTCCCTCTGTCACTTTATCACATAACTCCTGAACTGCAAAATCCTTAAAATAATCTACCATTTTCGATGCATATCCATTCTCATCTTCATCAGAAAATGCTTTTGTTGTCTTTAACATTGCGTCGAATACTTGTTCTACAAAATAAGACTCAAACTCTTTGCACGCTTCTTTGAGTTCCGCTTCATCTGCCGCTGCACTACTATTTTCTAACTTATTCTGCAACGTCTCAGTCTTTTTGCTAGAAGCTTGACTCGTCATATAGTCTGCATAAACAGAACCCACTCCACCGATATCCATATCACGAAATCCCTCCTGTTATTATCTCTTTAACTGATTCGCTTGTTGCAGCATCTCGTCTGAAGTTGTAATTACTTTAGAATTCATCTCATAAGCTCTCTGCGCCACAATCAAATTTACCATCTCATCTGCTATCTGTACATTAGAACCTTCCAGATATCCCTGAATCATTTTTGTTTTGGGCAGATTATCATTTTCTGCCTCATTCATTGCCTCACCACTCGCCTCAGTAGCAGAGAACAAACTATCTCCTTCTTTGCTTAATCCTGCTGGATTGTTAAACTGCCACAAACCAATCTGAATATCCAAACTCTGTGGTATTCCATCTTCATCTGGATAATACAACATACCATCTTTCTGACTGACAGTAATCTTACTTGTCACAATATCATCATCTTCTAGTATAATTGGATCACCCTCTGAGTTCAATACAGGAAGACCATCTGTAGTCTCGAGTGTTATTCCTTCACTGCCGACTGCAAACACAAAATTTCCATTTCTTGTATAGTATGTATTTCCATCTGCACCTCTAATGCCAAAGAAACCACGTCCATTCAATGCAAAATTTGCCGGACCAGGTGTTTCAAGCAAACTTCCATCTGTAAAAATCGATGTGATAGCAGAATTTCTAACACCCAATCCTACCTCAGCGCCAATTGGCTTATGCGCGCCATTTGCCGTGGTAGTCTTTGTCTGTATTGTCTGATACAAAAGTGATTTAAACTCCATCACCTCTGATTTATACCCTGTTGTGTTTACATTTGCCAAATTATTAGAAATATTATCTACATTTAACTGTTGCGCAATCATACCTGTTGCGCCTGTCCATAATGACCGTACCATAATTCTTCCCCTCCTGTTACTTTATATCATTCCCTTTATACTTTACTCAATGCCATTGATTTTTCTAATGACTCGTCAAAGGTTGTTAACATCTTCTGGTTTGACTCGTACTGCCTAGAAATTGTTATCATATTTACCATTTCCTTGACAACAGATGCATTTGACATTTCTAAATACCCCTTATAAATCTGAGCATCTTCCGCATCCTGCTGTACTGCACCTTCCTTGGCATCCCACATTGTCTCCCCATAGTGGGTCAGATAATTGGTATCTTCAAAATCTGTTATCTTTAGGCTTGCCACAAGTCTGTTATCCTGGAAAATATTGCCAGAACGGTCAAACACTGTGGTGCCCGCTGTTGTCGAGAGTTGGATTCTACCATTTTCTCCAAGAACATAATCGCCATCTTTTGTCACAAGATAGCCATCCTTGGTAATTGTAAATCCTCCATCTCTTGTGTATTTTGTAGAGGTCTCACCGGCTTTATTCGTAAATTCAATATTGAAAAATCCACTGCCACCGATTGCGATATCATACGTATTGCCAGTGTCTCTCAAAGAACCTTGTGAGAAATCTGTGTAAGTCTCCCCAATCTTTACACCAAGACTCATATTTCCAAGACGCTTAGGCGTATTGGGATTCTCCGATACATCCTTAATCTTCACTGCCATCACTTCTGCATACGCCTGACTAGTAGAACCTTCCTTTTTAAATCCAGTCGTATCTGCATTTGCCAGATTGTTTGACATAATATCCATTCTGTACTGCTCGTTTCGCATGCCAGTGTATGCTGTATATAGACCTCTAAGCATAAGCTCCTCCTAATTCAACTTTATTACTTCACATTTTCAAGAGGCATTTTATAGTCAATTACTCATCTCGATTCCCCGCGAGAAATTCCACATACTTTCCAGTTCCAATCGCAACTGCAGTCATAGGATCTTCCGCAGTCATCGTGTTGATGCCTGTTCTGGATTCGATCAAATCTTCCAATCCGCAAAGAAGACTCCCCCCACCGGTAAGAACAATCCCTCGGTCAGCGATATCTGCCGCCAACTCTGGTGGTGTTTTCTCCAACACACTGTGAATTGTATCAATAATCTGTGCTGTCGTCTCACGTAACGCCTCCTCAGTCTCCTCCGAAGAAACCCGAATTGTCTTGGGCAGACCAGTGACAAGATTACGTCCCCGCACATCCATATAATCTACTTCTGCTCTTTTAAATGCTGAACCAATTTTAATTTTAATATCTTCTGCTGTTCTCTCACCAATTAAAAGATTGTGTTTTTTTCTCATATATCTGACGAGAGCCTCGTCAAAATCATCACCCGCCACCTTAATAGATGCACTAACTACTGTGCCGCCTAGCGAAATAACCGCAATATCTGAGGTTCCTCCTCCAATATCCACAATCATATTTCCGCATGGCTTCGAGATATCAATACCAGCACCAATTGCCGCTGCAATTGGTTCCTCGATTATCTTAACATCTCTCGCTCCCGCTTGGAACGTTGCGTCTTGCACTGCTTTCTTCTCTACCTCTGTGACACCACTTGGCACACAGACTGCGATAATTGGCTTGCGAAATGTCTTTCTTCCCAAAGCTTTCTGAATAAAATGTTTCATCATCTGCTCTGTCACTTTATAATCAGAGATTACTCCCTGCCTAAGAGGTCTGACTGCCACAATATTTCCTGGCGTTCTGCCAAGCATCAGCCGTGCATCTTCTCCAATAGCTTTAATTTTCTGTGTATCCCTGTCAAAAGCAACAACGGAAGGCTCCTTTAATACAACGCCCTTCCCTCTGATATATACTAATATACTTGCGGTTCCAAGGTCAATTCCAATATCTGTGTATTGCATGGCTGTATGCCCCTTTCTTTTAATTTCAAATTTGTTTCAACGAAAATTTAAGTTATTTATCATTAGCTCCTTCAGCATAATCCACTGATAATTTAGTATTCCCATTCCAGATATATCTATGAAGATATACTATAACTAAGCCATTATAACCTAAATTAACCATTTTTCAAAGGGTTTTCATACTTTTTTTACAATAAAAACTTTTGGGACCTTAAAAAATACCATTAAAGTGGTTTACAGTAACTATATCGGCCTATTTTTCGCAATACTTTAGTTATTTTCAAAATATTATGTAAATTTATTAAATTATCTGAAAATACTTATCAGCTCTTTATGAATCCATACTATCAAAGCTGCTCATACCACTTGAAATGGCAGCCGCCATAGTACACCTGCCATCAAAACATGCACCCTCATCAATGACAAGGGAACCCGCTATAATGTTTCCTGCAATCTTTCCAGTAGACAACAGCTCCATTTTCCCTTGTACAGTGATATCACCATCTACTCTCCCTGAGATGACCACGCTATATGCCGAAATATTTCCTTTAATCTGCCCGTCTGCACTAAGAATCAATGTTTTCTCGCAAGTACAATTCCCATTGATCACCCCATCTATTCGTATTGTCTCTGCCGAAGTCAAATCACCATCAAATGTCGTATCCTTTCCAATTACAGTACTGACCTTCTCTCTGTTATCCCCTATCGAATTTCTACCTTTTCCTAACATTATTTTCTCCTCCTTCTACTATCCCTTTGCTTCTAAAACTTGCAGCGGATCAATTGCCTGATTTTGATAAATTACTTGATAATCCAACTGTGTATTTTCTTTGTCAACAATAATTAATGTCTCCTTCATATGTACCTGAGCGCCGGTTGCCACCTGTACTTGTGCTTCCTTTGTACACAGATACTGTGTCATATAACCGTTTCCATGTTCTACCACCACAATCAAAGGATAAGTATCATTTGAGCCAATTGATGCAATTGTTCCATCACCTGCAGCGACAATATGGTCCTCAAGTTGTGTACTGATAGAAAAACATGGATGTTCTTCAGAATACTGCTCTTTTAATGCGCCAACTCCTGTATAAGGATACTGACTTGGAATTGAAGTATCCTTTAATGTCTCATTCTCCTCTTTTGTTTCCACTGGCCCTAGTTGTTTCAACGTTTCGTTTTCGACTGCGAGCATTTCAGTTTTTGCGAGCAAATCTTCCATTTCATTCTGTAGCTGATTAATAAGCTGCTCCTGAGCAGTCAGTTTTTTCCGATACTCGGACTCACTTCTGCGATGTGCACCTGAGCGATAAATATTCCATATCAGTGTGGCACAAATCAATACCATCAATACAATAATCAGACGTATTGAAAAAAGTGAGATATAAAACTGCCTAATATCTTTTCCCGTATTGGAGATAAGAAGGAGCGAAAAGGATTCTTTGCACTTATGTTTTTGTTGTTTCATAAGAATCTCCATTCTGCGTCTTATAGTGAATAGTGACTTTCTAAAATTTTATCACAAATCCGCGAAATGTCAAATCTATCGATAAACTTTCTTATCTTTTATAAAATTATTGGTTACAATTTATACCCACGCCAGCGTTCCTATTCCTTTAAAATAATTTTGTGTGAATTACAATAACACTAGTTTACAACTTTCTAAAAATTTTGCGATTTGCTTTTTAAAATGTAATAATTATTATTTTAACACCTACAAAACATGAAAAAATTGAATATTTATTCAATGTAAACTATGAAAATATAACTTTTACGAAAACTTGTAAACTGCTGTTACAATAATTAATACACATAAAATGACACAAAACAGGTATTTGGTGCCATCTCCGTATCGTGCAGCAAGTGCATGGTGTGAGTGCGAGTATTTTTTCCTCGCCCCACGACCCTTGCGCCGCTTTCGCAACTTATTTCCTCTGTGTGCCTGTGCAATTAGTAAGAGAGATTTATCTTTTTTACTCGCGCCGGATGCGAGCAACCTTTGCTGCATAGTTCCCTTCCGCGTCTGTGTGCACAAAAATAACGAGAATGCCTATTTCTATTTTATAAGCATTCTCGCTATCTCAAAAGCGAACGTGCGTTAGAGGATTCGAACCCCCGACCTTTTGGTCCGTAGCCAAACGCTCT
>ERZ779637.1304-NODE-1304-length-10834-cov-5.101772_pt1 | contig 10834 bp, 12 predicted proteins | sample MGYA00514196_ERZ779637 | MGnify/ENA primary metagenome ERZ779637 (study PRJEB29562, sample SAMEA4376700) | mouse gut metagenome | isolation source: Cecum | study: EMG produced TPA metagenomics assembly of the A DSS colitis mouse model was used to assess the... | reverse complement strand
CGCTTATCTTTTGTGGAAAATATGAAATTTGAAAAAAGTATTGACTTATTTGTGAATAGAATCAAAAATCTAAATTCTTTAATAATACGTAAAATAAAAGACTTAAAGAAAGAGAGGTAGAGAATTATGTTACAGCAGGTTATGACAAAACCCGGAGAGATTATTTTTAATGAGGTTCCGCTTCCTCAGTTAAGGGACGGCCAGGTAATGGTAAAAATCATGAATATCGGCATATGCGGTTCTGATATCCATGTATACCACGGAAAACACCCGTTTACGTCCTATCCGGTAACGCAGGGGCATGAAGTTTCAGGCGAGATTACGGAAATAGGAGCCGGTGTGGAAGGTTTCCACGTTGGGCAGAAGGTTACGATTGAACCGCAGGTATATTGTGGGGAATGCTATCCCTGCCGTCATGGAAAGTACAATCTGTGCGAGGAACTGAAAGTAATGGGCTTCCAGACGACGGGAACGGCTTCTGAATTTTTTGCCGTAGATGCATCAAAGGTAACGCCGATTCCGGAGGAAATGTCCTTTGAGGAGGGTGCAATGATTGAGCCTCTTGCAGTGGCGGTTCATGGGGTAAAACAGGTTGGCGATGTCACAGGCATGAATATTGTTGTGATTGGCGCGGGGCCGATTGGAAATTTGGTGGCACAGACAGCAAAAGGAATGGGAGCGGCCAAGGTAATGGTTACGGATGTCAGTGACCTTCGTTTGGAAAAGGCAAAAGAATGCGGCATTGATATTTGCGTCAATACGATGAATAAGGATTTTGGAGAGGCAATGTTAGAGGCATTTGGCCCGGATAAGGCGGATGTGATTTATGACTGTGCGGGAAATAATATCACGATGGGGCAGGCCATCAAATATGCGAGGAAAGGGAGCATTATTGTTCTGGTCGCTGTTTTTGCGGGAATGGCAGAGGTTGACCTTGCGGTTGCCAATGACCATGAGCTGGACATTAAAAGTACCATGATGTACCGGCATGATGATTATCTGGATGGAATCCGTCTGGTCAATGAAGGGAAGGTTCTGCTGAAACCGTTGATTTCTAAGACATTTGCATTCCGGGATTATTTAAAAGCATACCAGTACATTGACAATAACCGGGAAACCACGATGAAAGTAATTATCAATGTACAGGAGTAAACACTCTGCAATGAAGTCTATATAATAATTGAGGAGGTCAGTATGGAGAGCGGAAATAACAATGGAAAAGTGCCATTGATTAGCAAAATTGCATATGGATTTGGGGATGTGGGATGTAATTTCAGTTGGATGTTTGTCAGCAATTTTTTGATGATTTTTTATACCGACGTGTTTGGCATCAGCATGGCGGCGGTTTCAGGGTTAATGCTTTTTTCAAGGTTCTGGGATGCCATAAATGATCCTATTATTGGCGGCCTGACAGACAAGACAAAGTCAAGGTGGGGACGGTACCGCCCATGGCTGCTGTTTGCCGCACCAATCACAGCGGTTATCCTTGTGCTGAGTTTCTGGGCACACCCGGACTGGTCAAATACAGCAAAAATTATTTATATGGTTATTACATACTGTCTGCTGGTACTTGGTTATACCTGTGTAAATATTCCGTATGGCACATTGTGCGGCGCCATGACGCAGAGCATTGATGAGAGGGCAAAAATCAATACTTCCCGCTCGGTAGCGGCCATGATTGCCATTGGAATTATTAATATTATTACCGTTCCGCTTATAACAACATTTGGAAAGGACAGTCCGAAGACAGGGTATCTTACCGTAGCGATTCTCTATGGCTGTATTTTTGCGGCATGTCATTTCTTCTGTTTCGCAAAGACAAGAGAGGTGGTGCAGATGCCGGAGAAAGAAAAAATTTCTCTGAAGGTACAGTTGAAGGCGGTTCTGCAGAACCGGCCGTACTTGTTGGCACTGGCGGGACAGATATTGTTTGGCTTTACGCTGTATGGAAGAAATGCGGATGTACTTTACTATTTTACCTATGTTGAGGGGAATGCGTCATATTATACGACATACTCCATGTGCATTATTATTCCATCAATCATAGGGGCGGCCTGCTTTCAGCCGGTATTCAAAAAGACGAACAACAAAGGGCGTGCGGCATCTATTTTTGCCCTGCTGACGGGATGTTCCATGCTCCTTTTGTATCTGTTCAGTGTAAAAGACAATCCTGCGGCTTTCTATATCCTTTCCGGTCTGACACAGTTCTTTTTCTCAGGATTTAATACGGCAATTTACGCAATTATTCCGGACTGTGCGGAATATGGCCAATGGAAGACCGGCTTGAGAAATGACGGTTTTCAGTATGCATTTATTTCCCTCGGAAATAAAGTCGGCATGGCAATAGGAACAGCATTGTTAGCCGCAATGCTTGGCAGATTTGGATATGTGGCAAACCAGCAGCAGAATGACGCTGTGCTTGCGGTAATGAAACATGCATTTACGACAATTCCGGGTGTGCTTTGGCTTGTGACCGCAGTGGTGCTGTTCTTCTATCGCTTGAACAAAAAGCATTATAATGAGATTGTAGAGGAACTGAAAAACAGGAAAAAGGCATGATGTTATGGCTCTAGGGCTTCTGGTGGGCTTTGCGGAATCAGAAGCCCGGAGTGGTAATGGTCTGAAATTGTTTGAAAGAATCAGGAGGGATTGTAATGACAACAGTGAGAGTTTTATTAGATAAGGTTGACCATGTAAAGAATTTTGTCAATACCACGGCAAGGTGTGAGGCGGATATAGATTTAGTGGTTGGGCGCTATATCATTGACGCAAAATCCATTATGGGAATTTTCAGCGTGGATTTGACAAAGCCGGTTGAGCTTCAAATTCATGCAGATGGGGAGACCGCTGATAAAATTCTGGAACAGTTAAAGGAATATATAGTGTAGGAGAGGTTTTGCATATGGATACTTTATATGATGTGGTGGCTTTGGGAGAACTTTTGATTGACTTTACACAAAACGGACAAAGCGGACAGGGGAATCCATTGTTCGAGGCGAATCCGGGCGGTGCGCCCTGCAATGTTCTTGCCATGCTGGAAAAGTTGGGGAATAAAACGGCTTTTATTGGCAAGGTGGGGGATGATTTCTTTGGGCATCAGTTAAAAGGTGCATTGAAGGAAATTGGGATTGACACGTCTTATTTATATATGGATAAGCAAATCCATACAACGCTTGCGATGGTTCATACATTTCCGGATGGCGACAGGGACTTTTCCTTTTACCGCAATCCGGGAGCGGATATGATGCTTTCAGCGGATGAAATTCCGGATGGCATAATTTCAAAGTCCGGCATATTTCATTTCGGCACCTTGTCCATGACACATGAAGGTGTTCGTGCCGCCACGAAAAAAGCATTGAAAACCGCAAAAGAAAACAGGGTGCTGGTTTCATTCGATCCAAACCTGCGTCCGCCGCTGTGGGAATCCATGGAGGATGCAAGGGAACAGGTACTTTATGGGCTGGATTTTTGTGATATCCTTAAAATATCGGATAACGAAATACAGTGGCTGACAGGGAAAAAAGATTTTGATGAAGGTGCAGAATGGATACAGGAAAGATATTCCGGAATCTCTTTGATTTTGGTTTCTATGGGAAAAGATGGGAGCAGAGCCTATTACAATGGGATAAAGGCAGAAATGCCGGCATTAATACGAAATGATACTATTGATACGACAGGGGCAGGGGACACTTTTTGCGGATGTGTTCTGCATTATGTTTCTGCGCATGGCCTGGACGGTTTATCAGAAAATAATTTGAAGGAGATGCTGGAATTTGCGAATGCTGCTGCGGCTTTGGTTACGACACGCAAAGGCGCATTGCGGGTTATGCCGTCAAGGGAGGAAATTGCTTTACTTTATTAAAAGGCAAAAAGAAGTCAAAGAAATGGATTTGCCGGGCCTGCCTGGCAAAAGCATGACAAAATATGTAGCGAAGAAAGTAAAATAGGGCATCACAGAATAAATGAAAAATGGCAAGAGGATGGGTAATCAAAAGTTACCTGTCCTTTTGTTTTATCTGTGATAACGAATAGGCTAAATTCTGAAAGGGGCTGGTAATATCGGACGTGTATTAGTGATGGAATTTCAAGAAGAAGATTCTATTGTATTTGATGAGGTGATGATGGTTCTCAAGCGTTATCCCAATATTGAAAAAGTATATCTGGATAGTGAAACTGTGATATCCCTGTCCGGTCTGACTGTCTATCCTGAGCAGAGAAAAGTATACTGTGGGCAGCAGGAAATACATCTGACGGTAAAAGAGTATGCCCTTCTCTGCTTACTGGTATCAAATATAGGGCAGACACTTACCTATGCACAGATTTATGAAAAGATATGGGGAGAGGTTTATTCGGGAAGTGAAAACAAGATAATCAAATACCACATATATAATTTGCGGGAAAAGCTGTATGAGCAATCTTCGGATGAAAAATTTACAATTCGCTGTGTCCGTGAAATAGGATACTGTTTCGAGGAAAATTCCATAAAATCTACATAAACAGTCTGGTTTGATAATCAGGCTGTCTTTCTTTGTCAAAACTTGCGATATTCCTTGACAAAAACTAACGCAACATCCACTTAATCCTAACTTTCTACACGTTATACTTCCCCATATTATAAGTTTTGGTAAATTCTTTTTCTGCCAGATGCCACAGAATAGAGGTAACCGCCACACGGTTACAAGTAACGGGGCTGTGGTCTGTGTTTTTGGGAACGAGGGTTATATAATGCCATTGTAAACAGGGATGGGTAACCGCCATACGGTTACAAAAGTATCCAAACTATGGGCTCTGCAAGCAGGAGAAAAGGTTATACAATGGGATTTACAGAAGTGACCGCCACACGGACACTAAAAGTGTCCGAACTGTGGACTCCCAATCCAATGAAAAAGATTATAAGATAATAATACAGACAGGGATAAGGAAAAAAACAGATAAAATCAATTATGGCAGGAAAAAGAAAAAGGAAGCTGGGCATATCCGACAGTGAGAGGGGGAGCATGGGATGAAAAGAGAGGAATACGGGGCATTGATGGCAGTGGATTTTGGGGATGTGGAGACAGGGGAACTTACGGATATATCTAAAATCAGGATTGACAGACAGCAGCCACTGGAAAAACGCAGACAACAGTATCTGGAAAAGGTAGGAAATCCTTATCTGGTCCGGGTGGGGAATATGAAAGTAAAGATACGGTTTGCCGATAACGGAATTTCAATGGAAGATGCCTTTGAAAATCTTTTATTATCCGTTTGATTTTGGCTTGTGTAAAATTGTCGGTAAAATTAAAAAAACAGCGGACAAACAGAAAGATGTGCGTTACAATGGTTGCAGGACTAAATCTAATGCGGCTCTTTCTATGGGGGAAGAAATCCTTATGGGTTCTTCTGGTAATTCAAAATAGAAGGAGTGGTTATCTATGAATACTCAAAAAATCTACCATGCAGCCATCTACGTCAGGTTATCGAAAGAGGATGGCAGTGCCAAGAATGCGGCAAAGGCAGAGAGCAACAGCATTTCCAATCAGAAAAATCTCATTAAGGACTTCCTAAAGGACAAAGAGGACATTGTCGTTGTGTCGGAGCGTGTGGACGACGGTTACAGCGGTTCCAATTTTGAGCGGCCGGCATTTCAGATGATGCTGGAGGACATCAAAAAAGGCACTGTGGACTGTGTTGTGGTCAAGGATTTATCAAGGTTCGGGTGGGAGTACATTGATTCCGGCATGTATATTGAGCGTCTGTTCCCGGCATTGGGCGTGCGTTTTATTGCAGTCAATGACGGCTACGACAGCCTGGACGGGAAAGGCAATTCCGATGACATTATTATTCCATTTAAGAATTTAATCAATGATGCATACTGCCGCGATATTTCCATTAAGATACGGAGCCATCTGGAAATCAAGCGGAAGAAAGGCGAGTTTATCGGCTCGTTTGCTGCCTATGGTTATAGGAAGAAAGCGGATGACAGGCATAAGCTGGAAATTGACGCTTATGCGGCAGGCGTGGTAAAGGATATTTTCCGTATGAAGTTACACGGCATGAGCCAGGACGGTATTGCGAAGAAGCTGAATGAGTCCGGAATACTGCCCCCGGCGGAGTACAAGGCGAGCAAGGGGAGCAGGTACCATACTTCCTTTAAGGTAAAGGAAAAACCGGAGTGGACTTCGGTGGCAGTCAGGAGGATTTTAACTAATGAGATTTATATCGGAAACCTTGTGCAGGGAAAACAGACAACGCCAAACCATAAGGTAAAGCAGCCCTATGTAAAGGAGGAAAGCGAATGGGTGCGGATTGAAAAGAACCATGAGCCTGTCGTTTCGGACAGGGATTTTGAAATTGTCCAGAGGCTGCTCGCCATGGACACAAGGACTGCACCGGGGAATGGGAAAGTTTATCCGATGTCCGGCCTGGCCGTATGCGGCGGCTGTGGCATGCCGATGGTCCGCAAGACAACAAAGGCAGGCGGCAGAGTGTATTCCTACTATATCTGTGCCACAGGCAAAGAGAAAAAAGAATGCAGCCTGCACAGCATTTCGGTTGAAAAGCTGGAAAGCGCAGTGCTGGGATTATTGCAGAAACACATTGAAAATGTGCTGGATTTACAGAGGATTCTTGCCTTTGTTGGCTCTGTCCCGTTCCGGCAGATGGATATAAGGAAACTGGAAGAAAGGAAAGAGGAAAAACAGGCGGAAATTGAGCGGTGTAAGAATTTACGCAGTACACTTTATGAGGATATGAAGGACGGCATGATTTCGAGAGACGAATACAGGGAACTCCATGCCGCCTATGAGAGCCGCAGGAAAGAGGCACAGCTTGCCGTCCGGCAGATGGACTTGGAGCTGGAGAAGATGCTGGAACGGAAAAGCAGCGGGCTTCTGTGGCTGGATTATTTTACGGAACACCGGAGCATTGAAAACCTGACCAGAAATGTGGCTGTTTCCCTCATACGTGAGGTCAGGGTAATGGATAAAAATTCTGTGGAAGTTATTTTTGATTTTGATGACTGTTACCGGGAGTGTCTGGATAACCTTGAAAGGCTTGGGTATGGATGCCGTTATAATGAAAATGGGAAACCGGTTATCCGACAAAATGATGTGGAAATAACGACAGATAAAGGATGTGAAACTGCCGCATCGGAAAGGAGGGCGGTGTGATATGGCGAGGAAAAGCAGAAAAAATATTCCTTCTGTTATGGCAGAAAATCCTGACAGTATGGAAAAACGGGCCGTGGCAGAATCGGAAAGCGGGCTGGCAGTGCGGGATGGTTTTGGAATGCCGGACACGGGGGAAGAAACAACGGCAGCGCAACCATACTGTGGGATAAAACTATACCATGCCGCCATTTATGCAAGACTGTCCTTTGAGACAGAGGCGAACCGGGAAAGGGAGACCATAGACACACAGATTTGTTATCTGAAAAATTTCATAGACAGGAAGGGGGACATGGAACTGGCGGGCATTTATGCGGATGTATCGGTCAGCGGAATAAATTTTGAACGGCCGGAGTTTACACGCATGATGGAGGATATCCGCTTAGGGAGGATTGATACGGTCATTACAAAAGATTTGAGCCGTCTTGGCAGGAATTATATTGATTCCGGCACATATATCGAGCGGATATTCCCATTATTCCATGTGCGGTATATTGCCGTGAATGATGACTTTGACACAAACCGCAGGGGAACGGATTTTAACCATGCCCCTGAAAAATATCATCAATGAATGGTATTCAAGGGACCTTTCGGGTAAGATGCATGCCAGTTACCGAACCATGTGGAACAACGGGGAATATATCTATGGCCGTCCGCCTTACGGATATAAAAAAGATGCCATGGCAAAGAAACTGGTTGTGGATGAACAGACTGCACCCATTGTAAAAGAAATATTTGAAATGTACCTGGGTGGGATGACGTATTCGGAAATTGCAAAGGCATTACGGCAGAAAGGGGTTGTTTCACCGCCAAAGTACCGTTATCTGGAGCAGGGGAATACGGAAAAGGCAGAGGCAGCAAGAGACTGGTACCACCTGCATGTTAAGACAATCCTGACAAACCGGCATTATGCAGGCGACAGCGTTCATGCCACAAGGGAGGGCGGGTTCAATAACCCGAGCAAAGACAGGAGGGTTTCAGAAGAACACTGGATTATCATACCGGATACCCATGAACTGCTTGTCAGCAGGGAACTGTTTGAGAAAGTGCAGGAGAAAATCAAGGCACAGGTAAAAAGCCTCCATGACCGGGATGCGGCACTGGAACATGAGAAGACGCCGGAAAATTTCTTCTCGGGAAAATGCATCTGTGCGTGCTGCCGGAAAAACATCGGGGTTGTCCGAAGCAACAGCGGCAGTAATTTCTTTTATTACCGGTGCACTACTACCCAGTTTAACCACCGGATGAAGTGTATGGCACATGGGAGGATGAAATACGGGGAACTCCATGATGTGGTATTTCAGGTTATTAAATCCCACATGAAGCTGTGCATGGAAAAAACAAGACAGACGAGGGAACGGAACCGCAGCAGCGATGGTGTCCGGCAGTACCGCTTTTATGCAGATGAGATTGCAAAAATACAGAATAACATCCGTAAGGTCAAATCAAGGGAAAGAGGGCTTTATGAGGATTACAAAGATGGGCTTATCACAAGTGAGGAATATCTTCAGTATCAGAAGAATTACCGGGAGCAGGCGGCAGAACTGGAAAAATCAGCGGAAGAAATGACGGAACGGCAGAAATATTATAATAAGGATTTTTTACTAAATAAAGAATGGGATGCTGCTGTGAAACAATTCATGGGAAAGCGGAAACTCACAAGGGAGATGGCGGATGCATTTGTGGAGAGGATTGTGCTAGATAAAGAGGGGAATGTGGAGGTTATGCTAAAATATGATGATTTTCTCAAAGAACTGGTGCAGACAGCAGATGGGGAAACAGATATGCCGGGTAAATCTTCTAATACAGAAGAAAGTAGCAGTAGTACCCTTTGCAATCACGATCAATGAGAGGAGGCTGTGATGGACAGACAGGTAATCGCTATGTATCTCCGCCTCTCCGGTGAGGATAAGGTGAAAGGTGCTGATGAGAGCAACAGCATAACAAACCAGAGGCAGTTGATACTTGAGTATATTTAGTCCGACAACAGTCTGGCAGAGTGTGAAGTCAGGGAATTTGTGGATGACAGCATCAGCGGGGCAAGGTTTGACCGGAAAGCCTTTCAGGAAATGATAGAGCAGGTTCGGAATGGGGAAGTGCAGATAATCATTACCAAAGATTACAGCCGTCTCGGCAGGGATTATCTGGAAGTCGGCAAATACATGGAGTGTTTGTTCCCATTACTCCATGTGCGGTATATTGCAGTCAATGAACATTATGACAGTGACAATTATGCCGGAAAAACAGGCGGCATGGAAGTGGGAATAAAAAACATTATCAATATGATGTACAGCCGGGATGCGAGTGGAAAGGTAATGGCAGCAAGGAAAGTCCTGGCGGAGCAGGGGAAATTTATCGGTGCCTTTGCACCCTACGGCTATGTAAAATCCCCGGAGGATAAGCACAAGCTCATTCCCGATTCGGAGGCGGCGGAAGTGGTAAAGAGGATATTTACACTGGCGGCAGAGGGAAAGAAATACAAAGAGATAGCACGGGTTCTGAATGAGGCTGGTATTGAAACATGTCTGGATTATCAGAAAAGCCACGGCAGGGAGAGAAACTATGGTACGGATATCAAGGTACACCAGTGGTCGGCTACTACGGTTATGGACATTCTGTATAATGAGGTTTATATCGGAACGATTGTCAACAACCGCATTGAACAGAATCAGAGGACGGGTTACAAAACAAAAAGAAGAAGTCAGGCTGAATGGACGGTTGTGGAAAACTGCCATGAACCTATCGTCAGCAGGGAACTGTACGAGGCCGCCCACAAAAAGCTGGGGAGAATAAGCCATGCAAAAAAAGTGAGGCAGGGCAATCCCGCGGCAAGGCTTTTTCTCTGTGGGTGCTGCGGACATGCACTGGTAAAACGGCATGGAAAATATAAATGCCCCGCTAATCTGAACCCGGCAGAGTTAAACTGCAGCAAGGTAAAGCTGGATGCGGAAATTTTTGAAAATACAGTGCTGGCATATATTCGTACCACGGCAGAATCCTTTTTGGGGGATTTGGAGAAGAAAAGGAAAAGAGTGCGGGAAACACAGGGAAATGAGCCGAATGCGGGAGTAATCAGGCAGAAAATCGGACATTTGGAGAACAGGAAGTTCCAAGCCTATGATGATTACACGAGGGAGAAACTGTCGAGGGAAGAAATGCGGAAGCTCAGGGATGAGCTGCAGGAAGAAATCAATGCCCTGAATGAAACGCTGGCGGCACATGAGCAGGAACAGGTGGGCTTATCTGACACACTGAATGTTTCGGAGGAGGAATTAAATGTGCTTTCGGGGCTGTCGGAATTTAATGCAGAGGCAGTTCGTGTGCTGGTAAAAAACATCATTTTATATGAAGATGGGAATATCGAAATCATCTTGAATATGGATGACTTTCTGAGAGATTTATAACAGTTAGTGCAGAAATGGATTGGGGAGCGCATGGGGCATGAAGCGGAAAAGATAACTTACCGTTATGCACACCTGTTTCCCACGATACAGACGGAAATGGCGGAAAAATTGGAAATGGAAAGAATGACAAAGGAGGACTAAAAGCATGGAGAAATCACTTGATTACAAAGGAAGATGGCGCAATCATACGGTAGCGTTCTGGGTGTCGGACGAAGAAGCAAAACTGCTGAATGATTTGGTGGCATTGTCGGGACTGACAAAGCAGGACTACATCACAAGGCG
>ERZ779637.1301-NODE-1301-length-10848-cov-10.672102_pt1 | contig 10848 bp, 10 predicted proteins | sample MGYA00514196_ERZ779637 | MGnify/ENA primary metagenome ERZ779637 (study PRJEB29562, sample SAMEA4376700) | mouse gut metagenome | isolation source: Cecum | study: EMG produced TPA metagenomics assembly of the A DSS colitis mouse model was used to assess the... | reverse complement strand
AGGAAATTAACAGCATTATGAATACCTGCATTGAAGGGTGGGAGAAAATCAGTTCCCACAGGTTCGGCAGGTACGGACTGCAGCGTGGCTGGAAGCGAAGAACTGATATGCAGGGATTTGCGTCGCTGCCGGATAATGCACAGACACCTTTTAAGGAGTAAAGCGCAGTATCGTTTCAAATTCTTTTTTAGCCGGTTTACAGGGCACGTTTACATTTTTGTAAACGGTGGGTTTACAGCGGAATATAGGAAAATCAAGGTATTCTGGCATTTGTAAACGGTGTAAACAGAAAAAACTGAAAACACAATAATGAGATTAACAACAATATGGAGGGCATTTATTATGCAGAAATATAACAGCAATACAAAAATAGTCATTGGCTTGGATCACGGTTATGGAAATATGAAAACAGCACACAGGGTATTCCAGACAGGTGTGGAGTGCTTTGAAGAAGAGCCGATAGTCAGCATGAATTATATCAAATATAAGGACAAGTATTATGTAATCGGGGAAAATCATTTGATTTATCAGGGCAACAAGACTGATTCGCAGGATTTCTTTATCCTTACATTGGCAGGGCTGGCGGAAGAATTGAAATTCAGAGGTCTGCATGAGGCGAAAGTGGCGCTGGCGGTTGGACTTCCACTTGCATGGGCAAAAAGTCAGGCGGCGGATTTCAAAAAATATCTGATGCAGGAGCAGGAATTATTTTTCTCATTTCGCAAAGAAAGCTACAGAGTGTATTTATGCGGAGTGGAGGTGTTCCCACAGGGGTTTGCGGCGGTATGCAATGCTGGTTCGATGAAAGGCTTCAACATGATAGCGGATATCGGGAACGGCACTATGAACGTGATGCAGATTGTTGACGGCAGACCGTTAGAGAAAAGTCTTGTGACGGACAAATACGGTGTTTCAATCTGTATGAAAGAAATACAAAAAGAGCTGTCCAAATCAGCAGGGGAAAGCATACCGGAGGTTCTAATTGAGCCGATGCTGATAAATGGGTTACAGGGCAGAGCGGATGCAACCGCAAAGGTGGTAGAGCGAATTGCCGCAGGATATGCAGAGAATATTTTAAAACGCCTGATTGATTATGGATATAAAGAAAATCTGGTGCATCTCTATGTGGTTGGCGGAGGCGGCTGCCTGCTCAGGCATTACAGTAATGCTGCCTCAAAAGGGAATGTGACTTTTATTGAGGACATCTGTGCCAATGCAAAAGGATATGAGTACCTTGCAATGCAGAAACAGCGCAGACAGGCATTGTAGAAATGAGGTTTTAAAATGAGGAAGACCTATAAATGCAGCAATATAAAATTCTGCATGGAAGATGAAAACCAGCGCAGGACTTGGGAATATTTGCAGGGCATTACACGAAAAGATGGTTCTTATGGGAAGATACTTTCTGATGCGTTTGTGGAGGCTGTTGATGGGAAAACAAGGCTTGGCGTGAATAAAGCTGAAAATGAATCTGCTGTTCTGAAAGAAAATGCTGCTGACATTTTTGAAGAAATGCTGGACAGGGTGTTAGAAGAAAAATTCCATGAGATGGTCCCTAAATTACAGGAAGTTTTTGCAACGCAAATCAGCAGAGCCTTTAGAAAATATATTTCTGATTTTCATTCTGGTGTGGATGCTTCTGCTGATAAATCTGATACAGATGGAATGGAGCAGATGCAGGAGCCGGAATTGTCCGAGGATATGATGGCGTTTGCATTTGCAATGGGCGGATAGGCGGTTCCGAATTTTTATATTCGGTACTCAATTCCGAGAAGGGAGCCTGTGGAACGGTGCCGGAAAGTTTTTATTCGGCACTGTCGCCCATAGTGAATGATGGCAGCATTTTGCCAGAATGAGCAGTCTGTCGGATGGTTTTTCCGGCAGACCACGGATGCCGTCAGGCAGACGGTGTTTGCCAGCGGCAAACACTGTCTCCGCTCCGCTCCGCTTCGGTCGGTGCAAAGCGGATGTCCCCCGGACATCCTGCACCCTCGGAGAGCGCCTTACTTCTGATGCGTATGCGTCAGAAGTAATAAGGCGTTACTTTTGACAAAAGTAACAAAACCATAGTTAGTCTTGATACATAAAAATATGAGAAAGAGAGTGATGCATTGGCAGCAAAAACAATTTCTTTTCCAAAAGGGAAAGGACATCTTACGCACAATAACAGGGAATTTGTCTGCAATAATGTGGTGCCGGAAAGAACAGCTTGGAACCGGATTTACATACAGGAACCATTAAAAGATGCTTATGAAAAATGCTTCGGGCAGGCGCTTCGGGATTATAATGCGGCGCAGAAGCGTAAAGACAGGCAGAAAGAAGATTATCTGAAAGAGATAGAAAATTCCGGCAACAAGGAAAAGACATTTTATGAAAATATCGTACAGATAGGCAAAAAGACAGATACTCCGGTCGTAGACGAAAATGGCGTGTTGACAGAGGACGCAAAAACGGCGATAGCGGTCTTGGAGCAATATGCAAGGACGTTTCAGGAACGTAATCCGAATTTGTATTTATTTAACTGTGTGATGCACTTGGATGAGGCAACGCCACATCTGCATATAGATTATATCCCTGTGGCTCATGGATATAAAAACGGCATGAAAACACGCAACAGCCTGACAAAAGCATTCCAGCAGATGGGATTTGCAAAGGCGGTCAGCAGAAAGCAGAATGAAACGGTCGCATGGCAGGAACGGGAGAGAAAATATCTGACGGATTTGTGCTGGGAGCAGGGGATTGAAATAGAAGTTCTCGGTGTACAGCGGGATAACCTGTCACTGCCGGAATATAAGGCGGCAATGCGAGAGATGGAGCAACTGGAACAGCAGGCGGCAGTTCTGGATAAGCGGAATGAGGCTCTTGAACAGCAGAAGGATGATCTTGTACAGAAAACATCGGAACTTTACGTACAGGTGCAGGAGATGGAGGCGCAGAACAATGAGCTGGTCTTACAGGCGCAGAAACTCACAGAGCAGATTGAGGAAGCGGAGATAAAAGAGAAAGAGGCGGGGAAGGTTCTTGCGAAACATGATTTAAGGGCGGAAACATTTAAAATGATTTCAAAGGAAGTGGCAGCGGAAACAAAAAGTATGAAAAGTGTTGCTGTTCCAATAACAAATATTTTTGGCAGTGAAGAATATGTCAAAGTAAAGAAAAGCGACTGGAATAAAATACTGGATGCTTTCAGTAAGGCAGTATCCAGGAATTATCTCTTGGAAAAGTATGAGAAGAAAATTTCCAGTCTGGAGAAAAAGACAGCCGTGCTTACAGATCAGGTTGAAAAATTAAAGAGGTTTGTAGCATCAAGAGGACTTGGAGAGGCATTTGTGGAATTTATAAAATCGCTTGCGCCAAAGACGATGAAACAAAAGCTGGAAGATGCAAAACTGGATGCGGTTGAACATAACCGCCAGAGAAAAAATCAGCAGGCATTGTCTGAAAAGAATAAGCGTGGGCAACAGGAAATGTAGATTTTATTGAAAGAAAGGAACAGAAAATGAACATAACTTATGAGAAATGCGGAGATTATTTGATACCGAACTTAATTCCCGATCCAGAACCGGAGGGGGAGTTGAGGAAATTTGGATTGATGCGGAAGTCTTATCTGAAAAATCACAGGAGAGGAATTTATTCGGGATTGCTACTGTCTGGTGAATTAAAGAAACAGCTGCTTATGATACAGGAACAGGCAGAGGAAAGATTTGATTTGTTGGTGGAACAGATGGCAAAGCGAGAGGAAGTGACAGAACAGTTAAAGGAACGAGATCAGATTCTTTGGGTGCAGAGAATGAATTGCATTAGGGCAAGGGCGGAGGAAATCGTGCTGAATGACATAATTTACAGCTTATAAGATCATTTGGAATATATTTGTAAAAATTGAAGGAAGAGAAAATCTGATTATGGGATTTTCTCTTTTGTATAATAGGGAAAATTTATATATTTTTCTTGCTTTTGTTCGTCCCGTGGAATATAATATGTAAGGAAAGAAGAGGTAATTGGCATGGGATATATGACGGCAAGCCAAGCGGCTAAAAAATGGAATATTTCACAGAGAAGAGTTCAAATTTTATGCTCACAAGGGCGTATACAAGGAACATTTAAATTGGGTGAGGCATGGGCGATACCGGAAGCTGCGGAGAAACCGGATGATAATAGAAAGGCAAAAAAGCAAAATGAAAAATAGTTTGAATGTAATAGATTTGTTTTGTGGCTGTGGCGGCTTGTCATATGGTTTTGAAAAGGCAGGTTATCATGTTCTTCTCGGAATTGATAATGATGAAAAAGCACTGGAAACATTTGAACTGAATCATAAAGATTCACAATCCATCTGCGGTGATATAACGCAGATAACTTATGAAAATGATATTAAACCGCGGATAGCCGGAAAAACGATAGATGTGATAATCGGTGGACCGCCTTGCCAAGGAATGTCGCTTTCAGGACCAAGAAAATTTGATGATCCAAGAAACAAGTTATATTTATCATATATCAGACTTGTAGAGGAAATCCAACCGAAAGCATTTGTTATAGAAAATGTTCCTGGATTAGTTGGTCTGTTTGGCGGACAGATTAAAGACAGCATTATTCAGAAGTTCACAGATATGGGATATGATATTCAATATAAAATATTGTGTGCTTCTGATTATAGAGTTCCTCAAAACAGAAAGAGAGTAGTGTTTGTAGGAATAAGAAAGGGACATTTTGAGTATCCTCCGATAAATGAAGATAAAGTAAGTTGCCAGATGGCTTTGTCTGATCTGCCTGCATTAGAAAATGAGCTTGGCTGTGAGGAAGCAGAATACATAATGGAACCGCAAAACGAGTATCAGAAATTGATGCGTCAAAATTCGCATATTGTAAAAAACCATGTGGCAGCAGATCATTCTGATAAGGTAAAAAAGATTATTTCATTGGTTCCTGATGGTGGAAATTACAAAGATTTGCCGGAGGAATATAGAAATAGTAGGAATTTTCATGTTGCATGGACACGATTTGCAAGCGACAAACCAGCACCAACGATTGATACCGGACATAGACACCATTTTCATTATAAGTATAACCGAGTTCCTACTGTAAGGGAGTGTGCAAGATTACAGTCATTTCCAGACGATTTTATTTTTCTGGGCAATAAAACCCAGCAATTTAGGCAGGTTGGAAATGCTGTACCGCCTTTAATGGCAGAGTGTATAGCAAAACAGTTAAAAAAAGCGTTAGGAGATGGCGAAAATGGCTGAATATCAAATACCAGAACAATATTATTTCAGACTACATCATGTCAGACCAAGGTTTAAAGGAGATATCGAAAACGTCTTGATTTATGTGGCAGAGGAAATAACAAGAGTTGGGGAAAGAGCGACAGATGAGTTTGTGGAGGCTGTTAATTCGGCATTATTCCGTTATCCGGGAAATGCAAATAGAAAGTTAAAAACAATTAATAATTGGCGGACAGAAATTTCAGCTTTATTTGGGTTTATAGAGCATACAGATACGACAGACAAGCCAGGATGGAGGGCAGTCGAATTAGCAGAAAATCAGGATTTGGTAGAAGGGTTTAAAGTTTTCTTGTATAATTTTCAGTATCCAGGTGCGCACATTAAACCCAAAGAAGTTTTGGAACAGATTAAACAGGGAGTTCATTTTAAACCTGCTCAGTATATTTTGAAAATGCTTCGATATGCCAATAGAGAAGAGGGCAATTCTATCGGCATTACAAAACCGGAAGTATGTCACTGTATTTTTAATGATCTACGCGTTACCAGAGATCAGGAAGGTATCGAACGGACATGGAGCAGAATATCATATAACCGCAGGCAGAGAATGACATACGATGAGACGGGTGATGTAATCCGGTATGCAGGCGATATTATAGATTATATGGAAATTGCCAATCTTTTAAAAACATATGACAGTCGGACGTATTATTTGAATACGCTTGAGGAAGATTCAATTGTAAAATTTTGCGAATCTGAGGAGTGGTTTGGCGAATATGATGCAATGATTGCCAATCGAAGCGGCAGTATGAAAGAAGTAAAAGACTGCATCAATGGGTGGTTTTCCTATGTTAATCGCCGTTTGGAAGATACGGATTTTTCAACGGATATTCTTGCATATATTGCAGGCGATTCGGACGAATTGGAAATGTTAAAGGAAAATGCTAAAAATGTGGAAACAGCAGGAATGGCTGATTTCGTGCAGAGGAACAATGTAATAGAAAAACGGATTGCTGCTTATTATGATATGTTTACTACGAAAGATATCGGCGACATAGGAGAAAGTCTGGTGCATGGTCATGAGTGTATGAGAATAAAACTTGGAGGACGGGAAGATTTGATCCATTTAATAAAAAGGATACCAACGCAGTTTGCAGTGGGATATGACATTAGTTCTGTGGAGCTTGATGAGCGTAAAAGGTATATTGAAGTAAAGACAACTATTAGTTCAAAACCATTACATTTCAACAGGATTCATCTGACTAAAAATGAATGGAATACAGCGGGCAGTACACACGATAGGTATTATGTGTATCGTCTGTTGCTTAGCAAATCAGAAAGAAAGCTGTTTTTACTGCAGGACCCTGTTGGTCTATATAAAAGTGATCAAATTGAGATGGTGCCGTCTGACGGAGCGGACATAACATTTGACCCGAAAAAAGTGGGTGAGTTTGAGGAGTTGCTGCCATGGAAAAATTAAGAGTAGCAGCATTATTCTGCGGATGTGGAGGGACGGACGTAGGTCTGTTGGGAAATTTTGATTTTTTAGGAAAGCATTACGAATCTAACAGCATGGAGATTGTTTATGCAAATGATATTGATGACAATGCCTGTAATATTTTTAAAGAGAATTTTAAAATCACACCAGATAGCAGGGATATAAGAGAAGTCAAGTCAGAGGAACTTCCGGAATTTGACATTTTGACGGGAGGATTTCCTTGTCAGTCGTTTTCTATCATTGCCCAAAATCCCAAAAGACTTGGTGTGAAGGATGAAAGAGGAAAACTGTTTTTTGAAATGTGCAGGATTTTAAGGGAACGTCAACCGAAATGCTTTATTGCAGAAAATGTAAAAGGGATATTAACAGCGAATAAAAGGAATGCATTTCCGTTGATTATAAAAGAGTTTGAAGACAGCGGATATGATGTGCAGTATAGAATTTTAAATTCAGCTGATTATGGAGTACCGCAGAAAAGGGAACGTGTTATTATTGTGGGGTTCAGAAAAGACCTGCGTATTTCGTTTAATTTTCCTGAAGCAGAGATAGAGAGTGAGGACGGATATGCGCCATTAAGGAAAGTGATAGAGGCAGATGTTGATGAAAAGTATTTTTTCAGCGACAGGGCTGTAGCTGGAATGATGAAAAAACGTGAAAGTATGAATAAGGGACGTGCGCAGGACATCAATAAACCTTGCAATACTGTTGGAGCACATTTGGCAAAAGTATCTCTTAACAGTACAGATCCAGTTCTGATGCAGGGCAGCCGTTATCGTAGATTTACTCCAAGGGAAGTGGCACGAATACAATCATTTCCAGATGAGTTTGAACTTGTCGGAAGTGAGGCGGCGCAGTACAGGGCACTAGGAAATGCTATTCCGCCTGTAATGTTTTGGCATGTAGCAAGGGCGGTAAAAGAGGGATTACAGGAATGTTAGTATGGCGGATAATTTGACTAAGGAACAACGGCATAAAAATATGTCGCATATTAAGAGCAGGGATACTTCGATAGAAGTCAAGTTGCGGAAAGAATTGTGGAAGAAAGGATACAGATATCGTAAAAACTACAATAAAATTCCAGGCAAACCTGATATCGCAATTACAAAATATAAGATTGCCATTTTCTGCGACAGCGAGTTCTTTCATGGGAAGGATTGGGAAGTGTTGAAACCAAGGTTGCAAAAGGGAGATAATGCAGAATATTGGATTTCAAAAATTCAAAGGAACAGAGAACGTGATGATGAAGTTAATAAAGAGTTGTTATTTCATGGTTGGACGGTTATCCGATTTTGGGGAAAAGATATTATGAAGAATACAGATGAATGTGTGAAGGTTATTGATGAGACTGTGTTTGATATAATTGCATTTTGGGATGAGTAGTATAAAAATAAGAGGAGATTATGGGTTTTATGGGAAAAGGAAGAGATGCAACTGATACTATCATAGGATATTACTATCAGTTTGATTATACCATTCTTCAGTTGCTTGAGTTACAAAATGAGGAGGATGCTGTTACAATTGAAGGAATAGAAGATGTAGATATTCAGACCACAGATAGCATGGAAGCTGTACAATGTAAATATTGTGCGAAAACAGAATATAATCATTCTGTGATCGCTGTGCCAATTCGGTTAATGTTGAGAGATTATGTGGCTAAGACGGCAAAAATGAATGGACTGCGATATAAATTATATGGTCATTATAAAACAGGGCATGAGAAATATCCTGATCAATTAACGGTAGAGTTTGCAAAAAAACATTTATTTACATACATTGAAAAAGGGAAAAGGCATTTTTTATATGATGAATTAAATTTGTCGGATTCGGAAATTGAGAAATTTTTGGATAGATTAGATATAGATATCCATGCAGAGGAATTTGAGGAACAAGAACAAAAAATAAAGCAGAAAATTTTAGGTATTTTTCAATGTGATATGTTTGAAGCAGAATTTTATTTTTATAATAATGCACTGAGAGCGATTAGAAAGATTGCTACATATCAAGATATAAAAAATAGAACTGTTACAAAAAAATGGTTTCTTAAAGAAATAAATCAGAAAAAAATATTATTTGATAAATGGTACATAAAACTGAAAGGCGAACAATCATACAATAAGTCGATTAAAAAGAAGTATTTTACTAAAAACAATATTTCACCATATGAAAGATTTTTCTGGTAGAATGTGATAATTTGGTTACAGATATCGAATTAAAGGAACTGGTAATCAATATATCAAATAAATGGAGCAGATTATCGTTTAGGGAGAAGACCCCATTTTGTCCGTATTTTTATTTTAGCGGATTAACAGAAAGAAGATTACTTAACATAAAAACCATGTTGCATGATGAAGGAATAGGCATTTGGGATGGACACAGTTATCTGAATGCAAAATTTTGTACAGCTGATATTATAAAAGAAGCTAATTACTATAATGGAGTAAAGGCAAAAATTATAAATAGCAAAGAAAATTTGTGGGAAATATTAGAAAATATACATAAGGTGGTGGAAATATATATTTTTTATTTAGAAAAATCATTTTATGAAAATGAAAAAAGAACTTGTTTTGGAATTCAAATTCCCTCAACAAATAGTATTAAAATGATGATATAAAGGAGAAGTTTTATGGAAACAGAAAAAATAAATGCAGAAGTTATAGCAGTTTTTCCAAATAAGGTAAAAATTTTAGTCGACAAGTTGGAAGATTTTCAATTGGCAGAAGAAACATTGAAAGTTGGGTCATATCTTCGCATAGCCGATAATGATAATGCGGTATTGATTGCTGTCATTGAAAATTTTAGCATTGAAGTAATTTCGGGAGAAAAAGTACCGTCAGATAGAAGGTATATTATTGAAGCAAATCCTTTAGGAATTATAAGGGATGGGATTTTTGAAAGAGGTGGAGATACAATTGCGATACCGCCTAAAAAGGTAGAACCAGCAAAAAAAGAAGAGATACAAAAAATTTTCGAGGAGTCTTTGCCCGATAAAAAGAAATTTTGTTTTTCATGTCTATCTACAGATGAAACAATTTGTGTGCCGGTAGATGGAGATAAATTTTTTAATAAGCATATTGCAATAGTTGGATCGACAGGGTCTGGGAAATCACATTCAGTAGCCAAGATACTTCAAAATGCAATAAGTGCGAAAGAAGGAACATATCAAGGATTAAATAATTCACATATAGTAATCTTTGATATTCATTCAGAATACCAAAGTGCTTTTCCGCAAGCACATTTTATAGATATATCTAATTTGATTCTTCCTTATTGGCTGTTAAATAGTGATGAATTGCAAGAACTATTTATTGATACAGAAGCTAATGATCATAATCAAAGAAATGTCTTTAAAGAAGCAGTTATAGAGAGTAGAAAGAGATATTTTAAAGGTTCTGATGAAAAGAAAAATAGAATACATTTTGATTCGCCGCTATTTTTTGAAATTAATGAAGTTTTACAGTTTGCAAAAGACAAAAATGAGGAGATGGTACCAGGACAAGGAACAAATAAAAAAATGGGACCATTAAATGGGAAGTTATCTAATTTTGTAAGCAGATTAGAAAATAAAATAAATGATCGAAGATTGGATTTCTTATTGGGGGAAAAATCTAAAACAATAACCTTTGAGGATACCTTAAAACAATTGATAGGATATGGTGAAGATACCTCTAATATAACAATTATTGACTTGAGTGGTGTACCATTTGAGGTGCTTAGTATTACAGTATCTTTGATTTCAAGAATATTATTTGAATTTGGGTATTATTATAAAAGGCTATGCGCTGTAAAAAGAGCGGACAAGCATATTAATAATGATATACCCCTATTGTTGGTTTATGAAGAAGCACATAAGTATGTTCCGAATAATGAAATGGCAAAATACAGAGCATCCAGAGAATCTATAGAAAGGATTGCAAAAGAAGGAAGGAAGTATGGCGTATCTTTGCTGTTGGCTAGCCAACGTCCATCGGAAATTTCGGAAACAATATTTTCTCAATGCAATAATTTCTTGGCATTGAGATTAACAAATCCAGCTGATCAGAATTATGTAAAACGATTGTTGCCGGATACCCTGGTAAATATAGTAGATAAAAAGCCTTCATTAAAGGCACTAGAATGTTTGATGATTGTGGATTCGGT
>ERZ779637.1300-NODE-1300-length-10849-cov-5.172411_pt1 | contig 10849 bp, 9 predicted proteins | sample MGYA00514196_ERZ779637 | MGnify/ENA primary metagenome ERZ779637 (study PRJEB29562, sample SAMEA4376700) | mouse gut metagenome | isolation source: Cecum | study: EMG produced TPA metagenomics assembly of the A DSS colitis mouse model was used to assess the... | reverse complement strand
GTAGTCTTCTAATGAAATGAAATCATAACGGCCCCGTTCTCTGCGGAAATCATTTTCCTTTTTGATGTATGCCGCAAAATGATTCTTATAAAAAGACTTCTCAAACTCAGCAGCTTTCTTAGAGATTTTCGGGATTACATCCTCACTGAAATTGTCTAATTTATTTTGATAATATACAAGCTGTTCTTCCAGTTCCTGACGCTGGGATTCACTGACAAACTTGAGTTCCTTTTTTAATACATTTGCTTTTGCCTCAAGCTACTCTTTTGAGTAGCAGCATCGTTCATCAGCCATTTTCTGCTTTTTAGACTGATAGCTTACGGTCATACAGACCACCCCTTTCTAAATATATAGCAGCCCCCTGAATACCGTTCCCGTATTAAAAATACCCCGTACAGGCTGGAAACAATATGCAGTGTTTAACCCTTTTCTGTGCTATACCCCATTCTTAAAATTTAGGACTTTTCATCCGTACAGATGGGCAGCTGCCCGTTTCATTTTTAAATTTTTTTAACCCTTTATTAAATTGTAGATCGATTTTTATTGCTTTGCAATACCTTATTTTCTTAGAATTTTTAAGGGTATTCGGTAACCCATATCTGACGAGGCTTTCCGAAAATAAAAAAAATTTTAAAGCGTATTTTATGCCGGGATTGCCGTAAAAATTACTGGATTTATATGATAAAATTTTTTTGTTATTCAACAAGAGAAAAGATTGAGAAGATAGAAAAAAAGATAAAAAGATAGAAAAAAGAATCTCAATATATCCTATATAGAAAAAAACAAGACGATGAATACATCTTTTAATTCCTGAATAACTCCTCTGGGAGATTCTGTAATCATTTTTTTATGGATATTCTATTTTTTTATTCTCTCTTTCCTGTATTTTATTTTTCTTATATCATATCTTTTATTGTATTTCATTTTTTTATATTCTTTTTTTCTATATGGGGTATTCATACCATGCAATAAATTTCCTATAAAGTTTATTCTATTCCCTTTTTAATATATTTTCTTCCATTCTCTCTTTCCCATACCATCTCTTTTTATATCTTTTTTCTCCCCTATATGAAAGAATCATATCAGCAATAAAATTCCTATAAAGTTTCTTCCAATCCTTTTTTCTGATGCCCTGCTTCCAGTCCCGCAAAATCTGCAAAAAATTTAAAAAGAATTCACAAAAAATTCACAAACCAAGAAATATAAAAATTTCATTTTTTCCTCATAAACCAGCATTTTTTGAGCAGGGCAAAAATTCCCCTAAAAGACCGAACATTTGATCTTATGCCAGTGGCATGATATAATAAATACATAGATTAAAGGATAAAAATTTCCATATCTAAATATAACTTATACGGCTAAATCAGCCGGAAAAAGGAGGAATGTTTTATGCACCCTCATGGCAGGTCATATACGCTTTCTTTTGGTATTGTCGATAAATTGACCGAAGATGCGAATAAGATGATTGAATTGCAGAAAAATAAGAATGCATGTCTCCGGGCGATACTTTTCGATTTCGTCAAGGTTAATGGGATAGTAAATAATTATGCCGAAAAAAATGAGAAAGTACGCCTGAAAAAATATTTTGGGTATGCTGGATATTCCGGGTATCCCGGAAATACATTACTATCTGGCAAAAAAGAAGACAGACGTAAATGCCGTCGCCAATTTTATATCTATCTTTCCAGTGCTCCTGACAATCTGCTGGAGGATGTCTTTACAATGCTGTATATTCAGGATGATCAATCGATCTTCATCCGGGAAATGTTCCTTGATTTCGTGAAAGCGAATGGGATCGTTGCGGACTATGCTGATATTCCAGAAATGGAACGCCTCGAACGTTTTTTCGGATATGTAGTACAGGTTGCAGATACTTCAAATCGGCCCTGCAGGCTTGTGAGGATCCTGCAGGAGAAGGACTTTGAAACCCGGCCGCACCATCATGAGGCAGGCACGGCAGGTTCCGACACTGCCTACACGATGCCGGGTGGGATTACTGTCCGTGTCACCGTTGAACAGGCCACCGGTAGTAAAACTAACCAGATGTAAAACAGTGGTAAAACTGGCATGCGTAGGACGCTGCATTACACATACATAACAGTGTAACAACTAACGACCGTCAGTTTTGCCACTGTTATTTTAGAAGATTCAAAAGAGGGAGGCATCCGTGGTGAAAGCATACGGGTATTGTAGGGTCTCAACAGCAAAACAGAATATCGAGCGGCAGGAGCGTAACATCCGTGCAGCCTACCCGGATGCGATCATCGTTAAGGAAGTCTATACCGGGACTTGCTTCCAAGGGCGTAAGGAGCTTGAGAAAATACTTGCAAGGATACAGGAGGGTGACTGCATCATATTCGATTCCGTGAGCCGCATGTCAAGGGACGCGGATGAGGGTTTTGCCCTGTACGAAGAACTGTACCATAAAGGTATCAGCCTTGTATTCCTGAAAGAGCCGCATATCAATACAGATACCTATAAGCACGCCTTAGAAAACGGTATACATATGACCGGCACAAGCGTCGATTTCATACTGGACGGTGTGAACAGATATTTGATGGAGCTGGCACGCGAACAGATACGCCTTGCATTCGGGCAGGCGGAAAAAGAGGTATCTGATCTGCGTCAGCGTACCAGAGAGGGTATTGAGACGGCAAGGCTGAACGGCAGGCAGATCGGGCTTCCCAAAGGGCGGCATCTCGAAACAAAGAAATCGAAAGCGGCAAAGGATTTTATCAAAAACCGCAATAAAGACTTTGGCGGGACACTCACGAACGAGGAAACATGGCGTCTCGCAGGCATTTCACGCAAGACGTTCTATAAGTATAAGAGGGAACTTAAGGGGATGGCAGGGGGAATGTCTATAAACTTAAAACGGGGCTGACACGCTATAAAAGGGATTGATACAAGTGTTTATACTTACAGTATTTGTATCTTTAGACATTAGCGTGGTAGCCCTTTTTTTGAGGAGGGAGATATAAAGATTACCCCAGAGTGTATCTGAAAGAAGCCATTTTGATCTTTCTTAATGGGCACTTTATAGCGTTGTCCCATCTATGTATCTAGTTTTGAACTGCTTATTGCTTGTAATTCTTTATACAGTTTATCTAAATCTATATCCTGATCGATTTTCCCATTCCACAAGCTGTATAGAATTTTATCTGAATCATATCTCATGTCTTTGTTAAAAGGCAACAGGGGAAAATCTTTATATTTGTTAATCAATTCTTCAGATAATTCTTTAAAAGCGGCAGTGGAATACCGCTCTAATATTTCTTGCTGTAGAAGTAAACAAAACAGAAATCTGTCATCAATGGCAAAAAGATCATCAATTACAGGGATTTTTTTATTGTTGCCATAGTTATCAGTGTCTTCATAGAAAGGGGAATATGCTTCAACAAAACCTATAGTCCCTTTCTCTGTTAAATGTTTTAGTATTAACAGGACTCTCCCATAAGTATAATCCTCATTATCTAAAGGGATACCTGTATCTTCTGACTGGTTTAGTCCGAGTATCCAGTCGGCATCAATATCATATACTTTTGCGATTTTATATAGGTGATGTGAAGTCGGTAAATGTGTCTTAGACTGAAACCAGCCAGATACTGTGGATGGTTTGTCGATACCTATTTTTTTCCCAAATTCTCTGTAGCTCATGCCATTTTGCAATGTATATAACTGATCCTTTACTATTGCTGCCAAAGCGTCCTGCGTCAAAGCTTTTGTGGAATCGTCAGTTTTATTTTCATTAGAACGTTTGGCTTTACATTCATCATAATCAGGGGTATCCCCATACTGCTGTATTGGGATATCCATCTGTTGCTTTAATGTCTGCTTCCACTCTTTTTTAAAATTCTTTTTACTCATATTTTTAGCGTGATTGAGAGCTTGGAGCAACTCAATTAAGTGCATATCTTTTATTTGGATATATTTCGGCAATGTTATACCTTCGGCAGTATAGATATCTGTATCCAAGAGCCAGTGGTTAGAATCACCTATCCCGATTGTACCCATTTTAAAAAGCCTGTTTAAAATAAACAAAACATCACCATAGGTGGTTGGCCGTTTATATTTTTTTTCGCTTCTGTGCTTTTCACTGGACAACCCTAACAGCCAGTCAACAGATACCTTACCGGCTATTGCAATTAAATAGAGATTGTATAGTTGGATGTCTGTTTCTGGACGCTGCCAATTTTTCAGAGTTTTAATTTCTGTTTTTTTTGAATCATTATCATTCAGTTTGCCTAAAAAAGCTGTCTCTCCCCCATTTCCGTTAACCAGTTCCTTTAATCGATCAGTTAAGGTATGTCTCAACTCTGTTTCATCTTTATCAATGTTTTTCGATTGGTCTGACATATAATTTCCTCCGAGACTTTGTCAAATTAGTACGGCAAACTGTACCTGATAAATTCATTTGCCGAAGCTGATGTTTCCTTATACATATATTCGATGTTTTCCAAAAAACAACCGACGTTTTCTCATATATCCGATGTTTTCCAAAAACAACCGACGTTTTCTCATATATCCGATGTTTTCCAAAAATGACCGACGTTTTTCCAAATCTTTATCCTTAGAGCCGATGAATGCGGAAGATTTTAACTAGCAATGTACCTTTTCAAACGACATTTTCTGAATTATACTCGTTGCAAGCTTTTTCTTAGATGAGTAGAAGGAGGATAAATCATGGACAAAAAATACCGGAACAGTATAAGGGAACCCCCTATACATTAAAGAATTATAACAAGAACAAAAAATAAAAACAAGGCTAAAAGAGATTTCATGAGCTTTACATACGGCATTATGCATTTGAACACGTTCCGCCCATGTGATTAGGAAAGGTAAATAAGTTTCTTATCTGAAATAGTTAAATTACAGCAGACAGGCTGGCTCAACTAGCAGATAACGGAATGTTTACATGGAAAGAGAAGAATCAGGAGGAAAATATAATGAAGAAATTAAGATTTTATATAGTCCAGTTAGCCTGCGTATCAAGATTATCTGGTTTTCAGCTTCTATTAGCAATTATAGAGCATTTGCAGAGGGCAAACAAGGCAACGGACAGCTTCCTTGCTAATGCCCATAACCAGATGCTGGTTAAAAAGACGGTTGAACATATCAGACGCTATGGATGGATCGAATATGAAGATTTTAACGAAGCATACGGCATCTGTGTGGAGAGGAAGCGTCAGGAGCTGCTTGAAGATATCAATAGGAAAAACGCCCAATTTACGGAATACCTGCGTAGGCAGCAGGAAGCAGGGCTGCCGAATGAAGGGCTTTCACCGGATACGCAGATGGAACTGGCTGTTATGGAGACTTATTATGCGTATCTGGGAGATGATGATGCTTACCAGCAGAAAGCATTTACGCTGTTCTTACAAAAGAGAATGGAAGAACTGGCGGAAAAGAATGCTGATTGCAGCAGGATTAAGTCTTACTTGGAAGATAGACGCAGTCGTTCCTGTTATGAGGAATACATACAGTGCATATCCAGACCTGTAGGTATGCACTTACCGGAATTATGGGCTGAGTTTTTTAGGAGCAGCACAGGATATATGGACTTGATCCCGAAAGAAACGCTACATGTAGCTTATTTTAGCATAGATACAGACATTCCCCGTTTTATCTTCGAGGAGCCTTATACGCATGGATACAGTGAGCAGGAGTTCCGTACCAAGTTTATCAGAGAATGGGACATTACACATTATAACCCGCATTATGACGATGATTCTGATCAGGCAGACTATGCAGATTATGACATGGAATTAGCAGACAGACACCACAATGCGTATCTTAATTACTTGGCTGCTGCAGGCAGGTTTAAGAGTATCCAACAGAGGTTAAGCATGGATGTCAGAGTGGATAAGAACAGCAATTATAAGGAGGAATTATTATGAAACGGTTATTTAGAAATATCAAACAGTTCTGGAAGGAGGGAAGAAGATATGGAAGTAGAATTTAAAAATGGAGAAATTATAAGCTGCTCTGTGAGCAATCCAGTTGAGTTAAATTACCTTAAATCAATTATGTTCCGTAGCGACCTCACTGGGACGCTCAACTTCGAGTTTACAGATCCCAGAGATGAGGCATTGAATGACCTGTGCATGGAGAGATTTGAAATGCTTGAAAACGAAGGAGAAGATCCGGCTAAGGATGGGAATTTCATTCTTTTAGTCCGTGAGCTTTCCAAGTTGCGTGTACCTCATGCGTACTACGGGCCGGAAGAATTCAATGGGCTGCACCACGATGGGAAAGCAATGTACTATCTGCCCGCCGATTTTCATGCAAGGGCCTTAGCAGAGGTTGTAGGCAACGGTCAGTTAGACAATGATGAAATCCTGTATGACGCTTTTGTTAAAAGTGTAGAAGCTTATCAGGAGTATGTAGACGATTGCTGTGCTGCCATGTTTGGATGCCGCGATAATTAGGAGGTAAGGGAAATGTACCAATATATCAGGCCGCCGCCATTAAAATGGCCTCAGGGACGGCCATCCCATGAGACCAGATAAAATAACCCATATAAGTATTTTAACATAGTTATGTATACTAATCAAATTTTTTTCTGTACAACAGGTACTACTCTGTCGGGAGTTGCAAACTTGTTGGATATCCAAAAAAAAATATATATTAGGAGGAATTATCGTTTAGGAATATACAATATTTTTGCAACACTCACAGATAGTTGAATGTGCAGCTTATAAAGAAAGGAGCATTCAATTATGAGTGTTTATGAGGATAATAAAACTCCACTGAGCGATGAAGAACTCAGGGAGATCGAACGTGAAGAAATGCAGAGCTGGCAGGAAATCAATGGGCATGCATATGAAAGTCCATATGATCCCGATGAAAACGAAACAGACATTGCACTGAGGCACACAGAGGATGTGATCCGGGAATGTGGTGATGATAAGGCTGACCTGACTCAGGATGCGAATCTGATTGGCCGGGAAATCCTCACGAGGAGCAACAATGAAATGATGGAACGCAACCTTGCAATTAAGGACAGCAAATTTAAGTATCCCAGACTGAATAAGCTGCCCCCGGCTGCGGTCGCAAAGCTGATTCTGGCAAATCCGAATATCTTTATCAGAAAGGTACAGATCCCTGCGGTACGCATGGAAGCGGAAAGCGAGCGGTATATCACTGCATTGAGAGAAGGCAGTACTTTTTCGTATTTGATGAAGGACGGATCGAATGATAAATTAAACGCACTGATCCGCTGGTTTAACCCGAATGCATCAAAACAGTACATTTTAGAAGTTTATGCATGTATCAGGGACTCGAATGATATAGATAAAGTTGAGCCGACTATGGATACAAATTTAGTCCCGGTGAATAACGGCGTGTGGGATTTTGATAAGTGGGAACAGACGCATGACAAAACAAAAGCGTTTATCGGCAACAAAGATCCTGAATATGATAAATATACTTTTATGACTAAGATTCCGATTGATTACGACCCGGATGCTGAGAACCCGGTGATCCATAACGATGAGGACGGAACCGACTGGGACGTTATGACATGGATCGATGAACTTTTTAACAAGGACGGCAAGCATCCGCTCCACACAAAATTTTTATTAGAAGTTATTCATGCCACCGTGAGGATCTTTACCCCGTTCGGCATGGGCATCTGGTTCCTCGATAACGTAAAATATGGAAAGGGCGGACAGGGGAAAGGCACTTTTGGCGAGCTTCTGCGGAATCTTGTCGGGATTTTTTCCTGCAAGAACTTAGAAATATACGATCTGCAAGACCCGAAGAAGCTCTCCGGGCTGGAGCGATGCAATGCAATTATTGCAGATGAGGCTAATAAACACTATATTAAGAATTCCGCAAACTACAAGCTTCTTATGCGTGGCGAGCCGGTAGTAGTCAAGACTCTCTACAAGGACGAATATTCGGCAACCTTTAACGGGATACTGATCCACTGTATGAATGAACCACTTGCCTTTGGTGACAGTACTGGTTCAATGGAACGTACACGCGTAGTTTTAACTTGGAACACGTCATTCACAGACCCTGCATCCGGCATTAAGGAGCGTAAATATATCAAGAATGACTACGTGAAGCGGCCGGAAGTGCTGCGTTATCTCCTGAAGTACACATTGGAGGAAATGAACATCACAGAATTTTCAAAAGACTGTCTGGAAGCACTGGCACCGAACTTGCAGCTCGTGCGGGATAAGACGAACGCGGTTGCGGAATTCCTGAATGAGCACGAAGAAGAATTCGTATGGGGCCGTATCCCATGCTCATATTTATTCGACATCTTCTGCGTGTGGTATTCAGATACACATTGCCAGAAGCCACAGTATAAGCTTAATGCATTTATTGATAATGTAGCACTCTGGGCAGATAAATCGGAGCTGTTTGAGTTCCACCCGCAGTCGTTCAGGCCGTGCCGTTTCATGGGCAGCCCGGAACCGCTGACGCAGAAGTATAACCTCGGCTATCCGTGGGTAAGAAAGGGGGCACTCGAAAGACACTATGAACGTGGCGAACGGCCTCTTGCAGACTGCGTACCACAGCAGGATAAGGGGAGGCCCTACAATTAAGGTGGGGTGGATGGGAAGGGCACCAAGGGGACTTCAACATACACAGGGTCGGACTGGGACGAATCTGTAGACGATAACCCGGCTCAGTTCCAGTATACAGTGAGTGAGTATAAAGACAGCAAGATAAAAAGGTATAATGTTGATACAATCCTGATCAAAAAGAAGCTTTTCCTGATTAACGATACAGAGGAATGTATCACCCTGTTGCCATTCAACGCAGCCGGTACACAGAGCGGAAGCTGGCCGGTTCGAATCGACAGGAAGCTGTTCGATGTTGAGGATACGGGAACCGAACTCTGCCTGATCCCTTATACAAAAGAGGTTAATGAGGAATACCGCCCAATTAGGGAAGCAATCGTCAGTGTCACAGCATGTGATGAAGAAGATTCAGGGCAATCGCAGGGCTAGCAGGCGTAGTTCACATCAGTACATAGGAAATATGCGGGGAAGGCAGTGTCCTTCCCCTTATATCCTACAATGTTGCATATATAAGATTTTTAAGCAGCTATAAGATTGTTTTTACAGTAATACATCAGAAAAATTTATTTAGAAAGCAGGTAAAATTTTATGCCAAAATTATTAGAAAATGATAATACCCTGCATAGAATGGCAGATGCAATCTTTGTAGCACGTCAGGATGCGGCACAGGCATTTGAAGATATGCTTACAGAAGAAGCAAAGGTTATCCTTAGTGCAGTTCCATATGATGCACCGGACTGGGAGCAGCGGTGTCCCACGGTATCTCTGTGTGACGGCATGCTGGCTGACCCGTTTGGAAAGAGCCGTGATGTCTTTCATGCTGTTCTGTGCTTCCATGCTTGTGCGGTGGAGCTTAACTGCATCATTACTAAGGCAGGACTGACGCAGGCAGAGCGTACCGTGATAATCAGGAAATATATTGATGGAATCAAAGATAACCAGATGATCAATAAAATAGATGGTTATGACAATGCCGGCAAGCTTTTAGAAACGGCTGTCATGAAGATATGCCGTATGATGGAAAAGGAGGACGGGAGGGAGCTTTCATGACGGACAGGGCGAAGACGTCTGCCAGCGTTCAAATAAAATGGAACAGCAGACTGTTTTACTTATTAGGAATAAAAAAGCCGTCCCGGCTTCGGGAGTGATTTAAAAAGCTGTTTTACATGCAGGGGGTTCCAACCCTTTTGCATGGGATGGAAATATAACAAGGGGGTTTATGAATATGGAATTTGATAAAGATTTGCTGATGGATAAGCATCTGGCGGATATTACGGGAAATGCTGTGTCTGGCAGCGTATCAGGCATGAATCCTACAGATACTTATTTAAGAGAAACACAGCCCACTGTGCTGAAATTTGCAGGCACAGACGAAGACAGGGCTGTTGAAAGGCTGAATTATGACAACATCATCGGCACATTCGCTGCCATGATTGAAAAATATGCAGGCACATTTGATTTTGCAGGGAAGGTGGTGCACAATGGAGCTTAATTCAAGGAAAGGCAAGCGGTGCTGCATCTACATACGTGTAAGTTCAGAACGCCAAGTCGAGGGGTTTTCCCTCGACGGGCAGAAACGGTATCTTTCTGACTGGGCTGCATTTGAAGGGATGGAAGTGGCATGTATCTATGTGGAAGAGGGAAAATCTTGGAAGTCGATCGACGGGAGGGACGAATTCCAGAAAATGCTGTCTGACATTGCTACCGGAATGCTACAGGTGGATTTTGTTGTTGTGTTCAAGCTTTCACGGTTTGGCAGGAACGCGAAAGACATCCTGAATTCTTTAAGCTACATCCAGAGCTACGGCGTGAACCTGATCTGCAAGGAGGACGGCTTGGATTCATCCACGAATATGGGCCGCATGATGATCACGATCTTAGGTGCGGTTGCGGAGATGGAGCGTGAGAACATCCTTGCACAGACATACCTTGGCAGGGAGGAAAAGGCAAGGCAGGGCGGATGGAACGGGGGCTTTGCACCATACGGCTATATATTAAACAAAGAAAACGGTGCGGGGAATGGGTTCCTTGAAATTGATGAGAGAACCGCTCCGACAGTCAAGATGATTTTTGAGAAATTCGTCTATGAGAATATGGGGTATTCCACGATTGCCGGGTATCTGAACAAGCAGGGCGTACCGAAGCTGCCAAATAAAAATTCACACGGCAGGGAATTTACGGACTGGGATGTCATGCAGGTCAAACGAATCCTCAAGAACCCTCTTTATGCGGGTAAAATTGCTTTTGGCCGGACAAGAACACAGAAAGTTGCCGGCACGGAAAATGAATACCGCACGGTGCTGTCCGATACC
>ERZ779637.1299-NODE-1299-length-10851-cov-8.581975_pt1 | contig 10851 bp, 9 predicted proteins | sample MGYA00514196_ERZ779637 | MGnify/ENA primary metagenome ERZ779637 (study PRJEB29562, sample SAMEA4376700) | mouse gut metagenome | isolation source: Cecum | study: EMG produced TPA metagenomics assembly of the A DSS colitis mouse model was used to assess the... | reverse complement strand
TTATGTGTATTTGGAATTTCTCATTTTGACTTGTACTATTTATATTCTAACATCATTTCAATCCACACTCCCGCGAAGGGAGTGACACCAACACGTATCTCCAAGCCGACACGTATCACAAAATTTCAATCCACACTCCCGCGAAGGGAGTGACTATGTACAAAATATTAATGTTGATACTGGCGGACATTTCAATCCACACTCCCGCGAAGGGAGTGACAAATCTACAGTACGCAATAAGCCAAATATATATATTTCAATCCACACTCCCGCGAAGGGAGTGACGTATCAGTTAGCGCGAGAAAGATTGGAAAGTATAGATTTCAATCCACACTCCCGCGAAGGGAGTGACCAAAAAGATCGTACATTTTTTCGATATTAGCATCTATTTCAATCCACACTCCCGCGAAGGGAGTGACGGGCTGGATATGTCGGTTTAAGCGTAAAATTATCAATTTCAATCCACACTCCCGCGAAGGGAGTGACACAATGCAACATCAGGAGCTTACAGACCAGGGGAATTTCAATCCACACTCCCGCGAAGGGAGTGACCCATTTTTTTAGGGATAGTCTGGTTAACATGTAAATTTCAATCCACACTCCCGCGAAGGGAGTGACCCAACACGTATCTCCAAGCTGACACTTACCACAAGATTTCAATCCACACTCCCGCGAAGGGAGTGACTTATGTAGGAAAACGCGTAGAAAATTTGAAAATCATTTCAATCCACACTCCCGCGAAGGGAGTGACGCCAAAAATAACTTATATTTATTAAAATAAAGCTTTTTATTTATTCAATATCAACAAAAATCTTATCATCCTAGACACTTATTTTTTAAATTCATCATATAACATCCCTTTTATATGGTGCGAAACTCCTTACTACTGCATGTTCACTTGCTAATCGCACCAGTCACACCAGATCATGTGTCTGTGCTTTCTGACTACCATTTGCTATCTGCCAGGTGCCGTCCAATTCTTACACTGGCGTTTATTATATCATCAAAGTTCCTTCAGCATCATAAGAAGTCTTGCTTCCAAAATGTTCCACTTTTGTTCGATAATTATTTCCCAGATAGTAAAAGCGCAGACTATCTTCCTTATCGTTAATCAGCGTTGTGAGCCGGTCTTTTAACATTAACAGCTGTGAAGCATCCAAAATGCACTCAAACACGGAATTTTGAACGCGCTGTCCGTAATTAACACATTCCTTCGCAACCTTGCGGAGCCGGGTCTTTCCTGCCGCACTCTGGGTAGAAACATCATATGTAATTAATACTAACATCTAAACACCTACTTCCATAAAAACGGCGGATACTCATCTATATCTTTCCGTATCACACGCGCCAGCAGAAGGGCCTGTACATGCGGAACCAGACCCCATTCAATTTTTTCCTTTAAATACGGATGTGTTATGATTTCTCTTTTGTGATTTTGCCATGCGTTAAAAAATACTTTTCTGCCGTCATCATTTAAAAGAACGGCTCCATCCTTTTGCTTTTCAAAATGAGCAGCCTGAATTGCCTTTGTATTAATCAGTGTCAGTATAAATCTATCCGCCAGAACCGGCCTTAACTCCTCCATCAGATCAAGCGCAAGAGAGGCCCTCCCCGGTCTGTCGCTATGCATAAAGCCTACATACGGGTCCAGTCCGACGCCGGACAGCGCATTAGCACAGTCACCGGCAAGTATTGTATAGGCAAACGATAACAGCGCGTTTATATTATCGGTCGGCGGCCTGCGGTTTCTTGTCTTAAATACAAAATCTTCCTTCTGATTCAAAATCATTTCGTTAAATACCGAAAAGTACTGCTCTGCGGCTTTTCCCTCTATTCCGCGAAGTTCATCCTTTTTCAGCGTATTGTCTATTTTGGGAAGCGTATTATATAAAATATTGGATATTTCCTTAAGTCTCCCGGCGTCAACACGGTATGCATGATCACGCAATGTACGCTCTATACTCCATCTGCTGTTAAAAACTTTGCCGATTATCATATTTCTGGCGTACAAAACGCTTCTGTCATCATCATCCGAGATTCGATACTGCTCCTTTCTAAGCAGTACATTCCCATACTCCTTTCCGACAGCCCTCGCCAGAAACGCTCCTCTCGGAGAGAAAAAACTGATTCCTGTGTTCCGTTCCACGCAGGCCCCCATTAACGCCGGACTTGTCCCCTTGTAAGTAAAACATATGATATTCTCCAGTGTGTGAAGCGGGAATCTCCCCAGTGTTTTCTCACCATCCAGTATCACGATATTTTCGCCTTCAAGAGTCAAATAACAATTCTCTGTCATAACATATAAAGTATTCAGTAATTTCCGCACATTAACACTCCCTGTATATTCTGTCTTAAAACGCTTTTTGACATTTAATCATCTGACTTAATACCCTGTCTGATATATTCCCTGACCCTTATTGCCTTTTGCAGCTTTGGAACACACAGATTTTCCAGGGAACACGCCTTGCATTTCTTAGCAGGCTTAACATTGGGCGTATAACCTCTTTGAAATAAATCGTGCATTTCCTTTACCGCCCTTTTTACTTCTTCCCGCAAACTGTCCGTAAATTCCACATGACTGCGGCGTCTGTTTTCACCGTAATACAAATCTCCGTCCGGTATCTGTGTCTGAAACATTTCCTCAAGGCATATTGCCTGTGCGCACAGCTGTAGTTCATCTGCATTATTTTCTTTGGGTACACCATGCTTGTATTCTACAGGCTTCGGACTCCATTTCCCATCATACCCGAATAAATCGATACCCTTCTCATTCTGACGAAATTCGACAACATCGCACTGTCCGCTCAGGCCCAGTTCGCGGGATGTAATTCTCATTCCTCTGACGATCAGTAAATTTCCCCTCTTCTCAAAGGAACCCGCGTCATGGGCTTTTTTGTGCATCAGTTCACCAGCGGTTGTCCTGTAATTATCAGTCCACTGCTGTTCGATATGTATCAGCGCCCACTGCCTTCTGCAAAAAGCAAAATGCTGTATCCCGGAAAGCATCAGATAGTCTTCTTCAAAATACATAATTAAATACCTTCTATTTCTTCCAAAGCCAGATCCGGCAGAGAATCTACTTTTATTTCGTAATCTTCAAACTCCTTGGGATCATCCGTTTTTGCCTCAATCCTTACAAGCTTATGGACCTTTGCCGATGAGTACTGTCCTGCAGGACAATTATGCTTCCACCAGTATACCTTGCAAACTTCCATGCTTCCGTCCGGCCTTGCGGACGAACTGTCGTTTACGAACAAAGTACGAAGCGCCTCTTTGATTTTCTCCGCGTCTTCATCCCCAAACCCTGTCTTTTCGGCAAGCTGGCAGTTGATACTTCCCTTTATAACGTATAAAGCCGAGTATATTTTGTGTTTCATTCCCATGGTGTCGGAGGATTTCTTTCCGCTTTTTTCCGTTTCGCTGTTAACGCTTTTGGTAATCTGCATACTGTCAATGGACACCGGCAATACGCTGAACGCAGAATGAACCGATACGGGACCTCTTACGCCGACGGATACACTGTCGTCTTTAAATGCAAACACCTGACCAAAGCTGCGCACATCGATCCATGTCTCACAGGCCGCCTTTGCATAAGTCTCTTTATCTTTTTCCTTTAACGCTTTCTGCATCAGTTCGTTGCTCTTGGCCCGGTCCGCAAGACTCTTACACCCGTCGTCAGACCGTTCGTCACTCTGAACAAAAATCTTTTCACCCATATCCTGCAGTCGGTTTCTGATTTTTCGTTTAATACATACGTCTGAAATTTCTCCATATCCGTCGTAGGTCTCGCGCGGCCTGTTACCATTTAACGGATCGCCGTTGGGATTCGCATTTTTAACCATTGCCAAAACTTCAAAATCAATTTTGTTTGTAAATTCGCTCATACTTTTATCCTCGCCTTTCTTTTCGTTTGTCAGTCCGCAGACTCCTGTTCGCCTTTTTTCCAATACTCGTTTTTCATCCATTCCATTTGTTGATAATATGCGGGTAAATACAGTTCCGACAGGGGCGTGTTATCATAGATATTTCTGTCCATGCGCATCATAATGCCGCCTGCCCAATCCTCAAACCTTTTCCGATTGTAGTCCTTCAGCTTTTTTTCATAAGGAACCAGATTTTGTCTGATTGCCTTTAACGTTCTTGCCGGCCTGCTGCTATACGCATTCCAGTAACGCTTTGCATTGGTTGTCCGCTGTTCCTTCACCTTGCCGTTTTCGTCATATTCAAACATTGCCTGCTGTTCCATAAAATCATACACTGCCAGCAGCCGCCCGAAAAGAACGCTTCGATCGTTTTCGTTGTCATTCAAAAAATTTTCCATTGCTTTACCTCTCTGCTCATATTTATACCGTATCATTGCGCATACAACGCACAGCACGTCGTTATACCAGACAAATTCGCTCATTGTCTGCGGCATGGACGCCCGCCGCACCGCCGCTTTAATCATATCTTCGGGAATCGGCGTTCCCTTTTTCGTGATGCATGGGAGCAGCCGTTTAACCGTTGCGCGAAGCAGCTTCCCATCCGCCTCCAGCCATTCCGATCTCTGTACACCAAAGGCTGCAAGCGCCATATCCCTGGGGGACGGCGTACACTCGCAGGTAATTCTTTTTATACTTTCTTCCGTCCTTCCCAATTTAATGGTACGGCGCCACTTACAATGCTGCTGCCAGTTCAGTATTGCATCGATATACTGCTTTCCGCCCATTTCATCATAGTACACGGCCGAAAGGCGCCCCGTTGTCGCCGCATCCAGAGCGGCAACGGCAACCCGGTCATCCACCCTGACCTTTCCGGCATAACCGTTTACCGCATTGTTAAACTGCTCCGCAAAATATTTACCCGTATCACGCTTTACAGTCTCATCGGAAGCAATATTGTCAAAGTCAAAGTCGTCTACCGCCTGCCATGCGTTGACGGAGTCCTTCATCATATCCGGAAGCTGCATATCCCGGTTTGTCATCCACCAGACAATCGCCGATTCATCACGCGTATACCCTTGCTTTTGAATCAGCCACCGAAGCGCGTTATGCGCCTTCTGGGACGTGTCATATCCGACCGTAACCGCCTGTTCCTTTGAAGTAAACCTTCCGCGGTATGTAAAACCGGATTCATCATTTCCCGATAACAGCTTTGCCTTATCGCCGCTGTTACGGATCTTGGACGGATGCTTGTCAGAGCAGGATACAATATCGCCGGATATATAACACAGCTGCTTTCCCTCTGATTTTTGTTTATAAAATTCACAGTACCTATTATATAGCTCCTGATTCTTCCACACTTCCTGCGGCATACTGTTTCCTCGGACTACAAACCGTACATTAGCTCCCGTTTGTCCCTGTCCGTGTATTTTAACGTGATCCGTGAGCTTACCGTCTTCGTCCAATTCCAACGCTTTACTCATTACCAGATCCTGTATCAGCAATTTCTTATTTACATATTGGTATACCGCCTTTACCATGGGATGTGTAAACTCAGATTCCGCCCAATCCCGCAGCAACTCAATGTAGGCCTCAAAATACGCTTCCTTATCATCGCCCGTATACAGGGTATAATCTCCCGCCGCATAACAGAGCTTATCACACAGTGGATGCGGCGCAATGCCGCTGCTCCTGGCCGCCGAATCTTCTGTGACCGGGATAATTGTCACCACATCCCTGCCCTTTTCAAGCTTTTTGGCTCCCTGAAAATTACCATCCTGATCGATCGCCACCTCTATCTGGGCATTAAAGGTCGAATGGGAAATCGGCAGCAACACCGGCTGCCCGTTCTTATCGGCTCCCGCCTGGTCGGCAAAGACATCATAGGTATCAGCCAAAGTCTTTAGCAAAGCCAAATAACTCACCTCCTTCAAATTCCTGTAATCCCCTGAAGTTCTGCCCCGGCACAAACCGCTTTTCTTTTGCATCACGCAGAACCTTGCGGATCGTACATTCCTCCGGACGCGGAAAATGCAGAACTCCGTTTTTCATCTGTGCGTTCCAAAGCCGCACCGTCATTTTTCCTTTTTCCTCTTCTCTGACAGCCTCGTCCGGATATGTGATGCCATGCACCATGATGCCGTAGGACATATCCATCCCGTCATACGCTCCTTTTCCTTCCCCAAAAGAACAGGCCTCCACATATCCCTGACATTCTCTCGCGCCCAGGAAAATATCCCTCCGTCCTCCTCTCTCAACCATTCTTCTGGCAATGTCGTAGTGTTTATTTTCATTGCGGTCCTGTGCCAGATCTTCCCGGCTTTCATTCCATTCAAAGTGCGCCCTTACCTGATATTCCACGTTGTGCAGATAGGTATAATAGGCTAAATCGTTGCCGCCGCCGTATTTTATCGGTCTCATTCCTTTCGATTCCGTCCGGATCTGACTCATAATACGGCACTCATCAATAATCCACGTTATGGTAGGTTTCCAATATATGGATTCCGTTATTCCTTTCAGCGCCTGATAAGTAGGTATCTGGTAGCTGCACTTTTCTCCGCCTGTCTTAGACACAGGGTCCGTAAATAATGCATATCTCCCGAATACGCTGTATTCAATGATATTAGGCTTGTCCATGCTTCACCCGTCCTTTCTCTTTATGTTAAAATATAAGGGTCTCCCACTCCGGCGTAATCCCATATTCCAGGCTGTACGATCCCGGCGCGGCCGCCATATAAAGGCCCGGTACGGAATCGCTTACCGCCTGTATCAGTCCGCTGAATTTTTTCAACTGGCTTCCCCTGACATTTACCGTATACCTCTGGGCATTTCTTATATGTGTTTTTATCTGCGCCGTATCCGCCGCCGTCTGAATGGCTTCAATAATCTCCGCCCCTTTCTTATATGGCACAATTACGCCAAATGAATCGTCGTCTATCACCCGGTACTCCCGGCCCGCGGTCTTATACGCCTGATTCATCTGGTTTTTCCTGTCTCCCATGGTTCCCGGCGTACCAAATCCGGCCGACAGGAGTTCCAGTATATTTGTATCCAGTTTTTTGATCGGAAAATTCATTGTGTCCGACATATTACAGTACACATTCCGATAATATGTTTCCATCCATCCGGGCATCAGAAGGCTTTCCCGCTTATCGCTGTTCTCAAACTGGTATAGAACGTTTTCCGCCGCCCTGATATTCTGCTGTAATTCTTCCATATTTCCGGTTTTTTCATCCTCAAGCTGAATCAGGCGGATTGTCCCATAATCCAGTTCGCCGTTTCGGTTGCACCGTCCCGCCGTCTGTGCCAGACTGTCCAGCCCCGCCATAGAACGGTATACACATTCAAAGGAAATATCCACGCCCGCCTCGATCAGATTCGTACTGACTACAACAATCGGCTTCTGCTTTTTCTCCAGTATTTCTTTTATGGACTTAATCTTATCGCTTCTGTGCTCGGCGCATAAGTTTGTGGTAAGATACTCCGCAGGAATCCCCCGCGCTTTTAATATATCATACAGCTTTCTCACCGCCGACTTCGTATTCAGCACCACAAGAATTGATTTGAACCGCTCTGTCCTTTCCAGAATTTCGTCCCCGAGGCTCTTAAAGGTATACTTTTCGTCTATTCCGGGCGTATGTATCCTGACCCGTTCAAACTTATAAAACCAGTCGGCAACATTTTTAATCATGTACTGCGGTTTTCCGTAACAGACAGGGCACTCGGTTTCCGCTAAAGCCGGCTGCGTCGCGGTACACAGAACAATATCCGTATTGCATACTTTATTCAGGAAGTTAATCATATAGTTAAAAGTATGTACGCATTTTAACGGCATCGACTGCACTTCATCGATAATGACAACCGCGTTGACAAGCCTGTGCATACGCCGTACGGACTCGCTTTTATCCGAAAAAAGCGTATTCATAAACTGAACGAATGTTGTACAGATAAACGGTTCTTCCCAGTTTATGTCATACCTCGACAGCTTTTCGGTTTTGTAATCCTCATCTTCTGTCCTTTCATTTCTGACAACGGAAGAATGATGTTCCAATATCCAGTCGTCATTGCCTATGGCTTCGCGGAATACCTGCGCATTCTGCTCCGTAACGCTGATATATGGAGACACATAGATAACGCGTTCCGTTTCGGGGTGAAGCCTGCAGTATTCCAATGCATACGCAAGGCTGCCGAGCGTCTTTCCGCCGCCGGTAGGGACAGGCAGACAGTATATCCCGGCAGGATATTTTGCAAACTGTCTACATTCCTCCTGCAGCGCATTTCTTGCTTCAAAAATGATTTTTTCTTTATCCGTCAGTCCGGAAATATTTATGGACTGCTGTTTTTTCCGCATATATGACGCAAAATTTTCCCCAGCTTTTTTAAAGCGCTCTTTTACAGGAAAACGCGGCTTTTTTGACATTGTGTCCACATTCTCCATAAAATCGGAGGTTGCCTCCCAGTCCGAATCAATTAATATGGATAAAATCAGGCGCTGCAAACAGGAAAACAAAAAGAGCCTGCAGCCGGATAATCGTTCTTTTATATCTCGATTGCCCTTAGATAACAGCGCAGGCTTAAGTTCGTTATATATGATTTTAATTTTTTCCAAAACAGCTTGAAATTCACAAAACGACTCCGCAAATAATTGATCCTGATCATACGCATCCAGATAATCCCGCTTTGCATTGCGGCAAGCTTCATCATAATCGTCAACCGCACTTAATTTTTTTGAAAATCTATCGGTATATTCCGGATCCACACAGTCAAATAACCCGTGATGCGCAGCTGACGCATAAGAAATCATCTCTGTCATCAACCGCATGTTGGCGGTATCGTCACGGAGCAGGTCATAGACATACTTTGCCCCTGTAGAAGCATGGGCAATGCTGCCTTTTAACTTTTGTCTTACTTTTTCATCCGCACGCAGGTATTCGTCAAATTTGCGCTTGTTTTTTCCCATATCATGCAAAATTGCGCATAATGACATAAGCTGGGAAATACCGCACCGCTTCCCTTTTTGATCGCATAACAATCTGGTCTTTTCGGTGTGTTCCGCTACAGATTCTTCTCTTTTAAGTCCGTCTTCTGAAATGTGTGCAATCATATTAATTACAATAAATTATCTCCTGATTTTTCGTTTGTGGAAAATGCAAATAAATAATTTTTATTAGTAATATTGTATCATATTTTTTTGCAACATCAATGGATTTTTATAAGTTATTTAGATTTTTTTCCTATTTTTCACTTTGCAGTATACTACTGCCACCGCCGTACTCACAAATGTCGCCATAATTGCCGGGGCAATGATTCCCGCCGGGTTCACGCTCCCGTACTGCTGCCTGTAAGCAATCATATTAACGGGGATCAGCTGTAACGATGAAATGTTTAATATCAAAAATGTACACATTTCATTACTTGCAATACGCTCCTGCTTTCCACCCGTTCTCTTACTATCACTCAAATACGCCGGATTCCCTCTATCTTGCTCCAGCTTCGCCAGTTCCTCCATCGCCTTCAGCCCCCCTTGTGTCAAGTTAATGACACGAACTTTAAAAATAACATCATTATCGTCCATCAGTATTTGTTTTTTCTACCAGCCTGTTTTGCTGTTTTGCTGCTTTAGCTGCCATTTTTACTGTTTTTAGGTAAGCGTCCTCAACCGGAGAAATTGTGGCTGCCTGATACTTTTGGTATTCTTCTTTTGCTTTTTTCATTGCCTGAGCATGGCTTACTCTGCCACCATCACTGAGTATTTTCTATTTCCTGACGATAATACCGAATCAAGCTGTTCAACATAATCATTCATGTACATTGGGCGATGTTCAATCGCATTAATTTCCGCCAAATCAAAATAACCAGATACCAAATTATTTAGTATCTTTAGTTCATCTTCCTTTAAATAATTCTTTGCAATTCCAATATCTTTAAGAGCAGGTAACTCTCCTGAAAAGGATGTCAATCCCATAAAAGGTTTTTGTGCATCAGCACGCTCAAAAACTATTTCTGCCGCAGTATGTCCATGTGCCGCAAAATGAAGCTTATTTTGTACTATTTAAAAAAAACGAATCGACTCCTCACTATGGGGGTCATAATCTACACTTGTGGCATATAAATCCAAAACCTGACGATAAAGCACTTTTTCCGAAGAACGAATATCACGAATACGGTCTAAAAGCTCTTTCCAATAATTCCCTCCACCATTGCCTTTAAGGCGTTCGTCATCCATCGTAAAGCCCTTAACCATGCATTCCTTTAAACGTTCTGTTGCCCATTTCCTGAATCTCGTTGCTATAAGAGACTTTATTCTATATCCCAAAGATATAATCATATCCAGATTATAATATGGTATCTCTCTTGTAACCTGCCTTGTTCCCTCCTGCCGAACCTGTCGGAAATTCCGACAGGTTGAGACTTCGTCTAATTCTCCTTCTGCAAAAATATGTTTTATGTGTTCTACAACATTTGTTCTCGACGTTTGAAACAGCTCTGCCATTTGTTGTTGGGAAAGCCAAACCGTTTCATCCCGTACAGTTACTTCGACATTGGTTAATCCGTCTTCTGACTGATAGATTAAAACTTCACCTTTATTTTCATCCACAGATTTATCTCTCCCTGTCTGCTCTATCTTCTTCAAAACTCATAATATAACTCTGCCATAACAATTTTATTATTTATAGTCTTTTTGAGTTCATCATCCTCTGTCAAGAGACACCCTTGAATCAGTTTATCACTTGCACCTGTTATTTTTTTAATAACAGAATCACTTAACCCAGCCTTGAGAAGTTGTCCTATTCCATACTTGACAATGCTGGTTACACTTGTAACTTCTATCAAAGTCCCTAAATAGTCGGGAATTCCAGAAGAAGATGTTATCTCCCCCCACGGTTCTCCATTCCCATCCGTAAAAAGCAAGTCCTCATTGCTCTTTACA
>ERZ779637.1296-NODE-1296-length-10864-cov-13.713942_pt1 | contig 10864 bp, 17 predicted proteins | sample MGYA00514196_ERZ779637 | MGnify/ENA primary metagenome ERZ779637 (study PRJEB29562, sample SAMEA4376700) | mouse gut metagenome | isolation source: Cecum | study: EMG produced TPA metagenomics assembly of the A DSS colitis mouse model was used to assess the... | reverse complement strand
CTCAACCTTCTTTCTTGGAATTCCCTATACTTGAATTATACAGGAAGCTCCTTTCCTGTAAAAATTTTTTATGATTTCTTGAACTTCAATATTTATATCTTTTTCATCCACTGTAAGGCTGCGCATTGCAACCATTTCTCTTGCAACAGATACATCTTCACATTGATCGTCTGTTAATTTATGAGTATTTCCCATATCGTATATGCTATCATATACCCCTTCTTTTGCCAAAAGAAATCGTTCAATAAATTCTCCTAAAGACATCGCTCCAAACCCATAACATCCCATTATCCGTTCATTTTCTATTCTTTTATAATCTTCTGTCGTTTTATAATATTTATTATGTATATCTACATTATTAGCTAATAAATATTTTTCTATCTTTTCTTTAAATATATTCATATATTCCTCTCTATAATTAATACTTTATTTCACTAAAGAAACTCTAACGAATAAATACTTATTATTCAAATCTATATTTATCGTTACTTTCGCTTAACTAAAATAGCCCTATCCTCCTCCAATATAAACCTTTCCTTAACCTGTTCTTTTGACTTGGGCGCAAATTAATCATTTTTAGGCGGTAGTTTCTTCAATTTTTCCAGATTAAGATTCGGGTGTCAAAAGATGTTTCCATAAAATTTAACTGGCCGATTGCACAAAATGTTCTCAAAGTTATCTTGCGTAGGAATATGCGATTTTCTAAAATATTCCGTTCCATCGCCAGAAATTTTGGGACACGGATGCCCCGAAGAGACCGTAATAATCCCGGATAGCGAATAGAGTGCGGTTTCACCCGATGACACAACTTTTTCGGAATATTTTACAAAATCCATATGACGAAGCCCGATACAAGAGAACATTTTATGCAATCGGCCATCTCTGTTTATCATTTTCACCTTTTGACACCCGAATCAGATTAACTTTTCTTTCTGAAAATTCATCCATATATTCTATAAACAGCTTCGTATCAAATCTGCAATAATATACGTCATCTCAACAGTTATCCTTTTTTTCATCAAGCCGCCACACCACCGAATCTAGCAGCCCATCAGGAAGTGCCGCATCAAGCGCTTTGAGTTCATACACAATATAATGTATGAACTCCTCCATCTGTTCTTTTACCTGTGATGCAGTCTTGACAGTACACACTTTTCCCATCACTGCAACTCTCGTCTTAAATCTGCAATCACATCAACAGCAGGATGTGACTGATCCGCTTTCGCCTGCAATAGTCCTTTCTCCATAACCTCGTTAGATTCTTTTGTCGTCATAGAATCAAGCGTGGCTGGTTCTTTAGGTAATGCAACTGAAAAGGGAATACTCTTTATCATGATGATCTGTTTATAAAGCATATTGATGACAACATATGCCGGAATACCGAGCTTTGACAATATTTCCTCCGCCTGTTCCTTCACTTCCGGTTCAACGCGCGCAAGTATATTTGCACTCTTCGTAGCCATAATGATACCGCCTCTCTTTTTCTACTCTTATATACTAATGTATAACTATTAACAATACACAATCAAAAAAACTACCTCGATGCAAATATCGGGAATGTACCCTTCTATGATTCAATTTACATATTCTGCTATTCCGCTCAGCCTCTCTATATCATCGTTATCCCAATATTGGTTATTCCAGTGATAATACTTATCTTTTCGCTTCTTGAATATCCGAAAGGGTTCTTTCGTATTATCATATATATGCAGGACATCACAAACCTCAACGAATCTTGGTATCAAAGCGAGTGCCTTATCATATCTTGATCTGATTTTTTCTTCCGGGACGCCATGCCCTCCCAACGCTTCCCTTGCCTGTACTCTTGCAACATTTATATCTACATTGGCAGTCAGAACATAGATTCCCCTGACAAAATATCCCTGTTCTTTCGCTCTTTGTAATAAGAACAGATTCCTATCGGTAGACAGCACTGTTTCAAAAGTAAAATCCTTTTTATTTTCTATCATGTATTCCCGCAATTCTTCCGCTTTTACTGCTGCTTCCAGATCCGTACACAGGGTAGTTCTTTTTATATCATCCGCATTGATATACTCGCCTCTGACCTTTGCCATCTGCGTGATCGTTGATTTGCCGCTTCCGTTTGGTCCGGCAAATACAATGACTTCGGGTAGTCTTACCACATTATTCTCCAACATACTCACGCCTCCCATCCGGATATTCAAGATACGCTCTTTTTGTCTCATCATCATATCCTGCAATGGGCAGCCCTTTTATCTTTCTCACTTCATTATCTATCCTGATTGACTCCTTGAATCTTATTGTCAATTCCTCGTCAGAGATTCCACAGGTGGAATCCAATTCATTTATGACCGTCATTAGCTTTCTCCTCTTCAACTTTATATAAATCAGTACATAAAACAAACAATTGCTTTGCTTATGACATTCACAGTCAAACTTCTTACTTTTTTATTGTACCCTATCTCAGATTTTTCTTCAATCATTCCTATTTTATAGCATATGGCAAAATTCACATTTATACTATATCTACATATTTACCCGTGGTACCGAGTTGTATGGGTGGTATCTGCACACCCATACAACCTATGCCATTACGCGCCAATATCAGGCGCACAGATAATGAATCAATAATAACAGCACAACACGTCATTACTGCGGAAGGTGCATAAGTTCTTCCATCTCCATCCGAACTCTGATCCCATCCTCCATTCCAAAGCGGTATGCCACTGCGCCATATACCGCACCAAAATGGTTGTTTACTGTTATCGCCTGATCGATTGCGCTCCTCTGCTCTTTTGTTAGTCCCATCTCATCCAGCCTGTCAAAAACAATCTGCTGTTGCACAAGCGCATCCTGATAGTCTTTGTCTTTCGCCATGATCTCATCCAGTGCATCCCCCGTCCTATGCGCAGCGATTATCTCCAATAATCCATTTTTCTTCATTCGGTTCACCTCTTCTCATTTGTGTTACTCTCCAAATTCCTATAAAGAGTCGTCATCTTAATACCTGTCAGCCATATTCTGTACTTTGGTACTCACACGCGCATACCCAAATACATAGTGCCTCATAACGTGTTCCTTCCTATATAATAATGTCCCAATAACGTATGGGATACGGGAAGTTGATTCTGGAACAGGTTTTGAGACATCCATTTTTGCCGCTGCCTTCCTGCAGTCCTATATAACCACTTGCCATGAGACGCAGGCATAAAAAGAGCAGGCCATCCTATCTCTGATAAGACTTCCTGCTCTTCATATCCTGTTTATACCACTTATTCCTTTACTGCACCTCATAATAATTTTACAAATTCATCAGGACCGATCACTTTAACCCTGGACTGTTTAAAATCAGCCGGATTCCGCGTGACAATATAATCCACCGCTTCCGCTGCCGCACATTCTTCCTGCAGACAATCCTCAAAATCCAAAAACTGCTCATTATCAATAGCTGAAATAATCTTTTCTGCGTTCAGGTCTGATATCCGAAATATCTCACAGAGATTTCGGATAAATTTCCGTCTCTCATCCTGAGAATAATCTTTCCGCAACACATAAAATATATTTGGGATGCTATGTGCCGCTAGATATCCCGTGATCTCCCGATCCGCACATTTTGTCATTATGGCTTGAGCTGCCTTATTGTGAGGCTCTCTCTTTAGCAGGACATCCAGTATGATATTTGTATCAACCAAGATTTTCATACTTTTCTGTCCTCGCTTCCTCAAGTTCTCTTTCAGGATCAAAATCATCAGGCAGTCGCTTCTCCATACCCAGAATCTCCGCAAGTGCGTTTTTTGCCCTCTTCCTATCCGCCACCCTGTCAACAGACATTGCTTCCAGATTTTGTAAGATATTGATTACATACGTCATATTGTCGTCCGGCATACGCCGTATCATCTCAACCGCTTTTTCTTTCATCAGTGTCATATCACAGTCATCCTTTCTTTGTCCGCCGACTTGCTTATGTGTTTATGATAGCATAAAACAGCCATTCTTACAACGAGATTCCTTCGCGCTGAATGATGTCATTTCTATCCAACCGCCTGTTTATCTTTCTCATGTCTGACCACAAATATCTATTATCACGCAACAATCTTTAACGTCTCCTCACCCCTGCTGTACATATATACGTGATAGGACAGCCGCTCTTCGATATCTACCTGTGTATCATTTACCTCCCGCACCATTCCTGCCAGCCATTCATATTCTGTTTCATCTTTTGGCGGCAGTACAATAATTTCATGCAGAGAACTCGGAAGTATAATAAATCTGTCCCCAACCTTATCCGCGATCATCCGCAGGGTTTTCTTATCAAGGATCTCCGCTGCTCCGAAACGTTTACGGCAGTTTGTCAGTATATACATTCTTGTATCACATGGAACACTACAAGGCGCAGTTGGAAATGTGATATCCGGCGCGATATTCTTTATAACGGTTTCGATAGTGGCAAACACAGCTTCCCCGTCAGCTCGCATATTTATCATTGCTGTCTGGTAAAGGTTTTCTTCTCCCTGCCCCCACATTTCCATATGCCCGTTATAGATAAGGATTGTCCCGATGTCCTTCTGTGCATGGTCTCTTGCCACAGTATAATAGACTACCGCCAGATCCATAAAATTCCTGTGCGGTATCTTTTCAAGCAGTTCCTTATTCTGTTCCGCATTGATGAGTTTCGGATAAACATTTCCCCGGACAGTTTTCCATCTCTTAAATCCCGATATGTCAAAATCTGGCACATCATCATCCTTGTATTTCACAATCAATCTGTAGACTTCATCCACAACCTCCCCAAACCTTATCCCATCAGATTCATACTCCCGGTAAAACTCATCCAGATATACACACGGCCCGATATCTGCTTCTTCTTTCACAAGCACAATCCCGGTCAACTTCACATTATTATTTTTCGTAACATCATGTTTTTTGACCTGAAATACACCATCCGCTTTTACACGGATCTCTTTTAATACATTTTCTGTAAATTCCTCAAAACTCATCATATGTCACCCATCCTCCATTCTTCTGTCCGGTCATCCCGAATCATGCCGCTTCCGTTGATTTCGTCCGTTTCAGCGCGGACATCACCCTGCCGTAGAGTTCCGCGCTCATCGCTCCCGGCTCCTTAATTTGGTATCTGCTCTGTACCGTCTCCATGGTCACGCCCGTCCTGTCAAGCTCCGCCTGTAAGGAATCCATCTGCTCCTTAGAAATAGGCACAGGATCTTTCTGCGCTTTCCCCGCCACATTTTTCTGTGCCGGCTTTTGTACCGTTTCCGCTCTATTACCGATTTCCCCGACAGCTTTCCCTTTACGGCTTCCTGTTGCGCCTGTGCTTTTTTCCTTTAATTCATATACCGTCTGCCCCCTGTCATTTACGATCACAAGGGCGCAGATCTCCCGGTCGTCATTGTACCCGATCGAAGAGACCGAAAAATGGTCATTACAATAAAACCGTTTCACTTTATTCTGGTCTTCTTTATACACGATCTCTGCCTTTGCCGCAGGTATCCAGATAAAAGGCGCGGTATAGAGTTCCCTTCCGATACCCCAGTTGAAGCACGCCCGCTTAAAGCTGTCAGAAGCCTGCCCTTTCTCTTTTTCGGAATAACTCATGGTTCCCACATCCTGCTTCGCTACCCATTCCCCAGTTTCCTTATCATGGATCTCCACCGTACAGTAGAGGTTCCCCTCTATGCTCTGGTGGCTCCGTTTCCATCCAAAAGGACCGAAAGTCTCATCAAGGATACGCTGGTCTACCCTCGCATCCTTATAGAGTAACAGGCTCAAGCCGTTTTCCTTGATAACAGCCCCCCTGCACTCGATCTCATCCGCCTTAAGCAGCCTGATCAGATTCTGTTCCATCTTTTCCCTCCTCTTTTTTGCCCCTATGCCGCCTTCACTTCAAGCCGTCTGGAATGGGATACTTTACCGTAATCGGCGTAAAGCTCCGGCCGTTCTTCCTTTATTCGCTTCGTATCAAGCTTTGTGGAGTCGATATTTTTCCATGAGACGCGAAAGCTGTCACTGCTCGCCAGTTCATTATCCTGCATGAAAAGTTTCACTTCCTGCTCGATCTGTTTCTGCTCCGCCTGCAGTTCGGAGATAAAACCGAGGATTTCCTCGCGCCGTCTTAACTTTTCATCGAACCCGACCAATGCAATCGTGCTCGCTTTCTTTGCCGTATGGAAATACTGTTCTAGCACCTCGTCACAGGCTTTACTACCGTCCGGCGGCGGGATAATGCCCGAAACAACATGATGATTCCAGAAATCTTCTTCTATGGATATGAGCCGTTCAATTAAATCATCATCCCACTCCAGTCTGCGGTAGGTAAATTCCCTTCCCAGGATGACCGCCGCGATATACCACACCCGTTTCCCGGTCACCGCCATGTAATGGTAGCACTGCATCACATAATGGAGCGGGATATTGCCGTCCGCCCATTTGTGCGCATTGTAGGCGCTGGCTGTCTTACATTCCAGTCCCGCATCTTCGCCCACTATCAGCCTGTCCACATCGGCGATCATAAAGGGATGTTCCTTACTGCGGTACATGAAGTTGGACTTCCGCACCTTTAATCCGGTAGCCTCCGTAAACCGCTGCGCCACATAGTCCTCAAGGTCATGCCCAATGCGGATTGCCTCGTTGTCCTGCTCCTCCACGGATTCACTTGTTTTATCCTGAAATACCTTCATGGCACTGCTGTAAGGGTTCACGCCGCAGATCGCCCCTGCATCGGAACCGCCGATACCCGATTTCCTTAAACGGAGCCATTCTATGTTGCTGACTCCTGATAATGATAATTTCTCAAACACGCTTGACCTCCTCTTCCTGCCCGATATCTGTCCCGGACACTGACAAAAGAATGAGGACAGCCGGAGCATAATGCCCAGCCGTCCTCATACATTCTTTATTTTCCCGTGATATACTTATTTCCTTTAAGACCAAAAGGTTAAAACTTCTTCCTGTTTACGCCGCCTTTATGAGCTGATATGCCTTATCAATCAGCGGATTGCCGTCTATCGTGCGGGCAAACAGATTCTCGTTATAATTCGCCGTCCTCCTTAACGGGCTGCTGTGCGTGGCAAAATCTGATACCGCATTGATAAAGCGGTACGCATTATTCCCCACCTTCTGCAGATCGGGAGCCTCATAATACCGCCGTTCCATATCCCGGCGCAGTTTTACGATGTTCTTGCTCTGAATCGGCGTAGCTTCCTCCTCCATGGGCAGGAGCAGTTCAATATATTCCTTGACCTGCGCGTCAGTCATCTTCTGTCTGCGTAACTGCTCAAACTCGATCCCAAGGCTGTCCATGTACCGTTCCGCCATAAAGAGCGTGTCTTTCGCCTCCTGTATCTTATCGTGGATGTTGCCTGTGTGGATCATAGAAAAACTCCGTTTTGCGGTATCAAGCGCAAGGTTGAGGGTATTGTTACACACTACCCTGACCAGCGTAACTGCGACTTTTACAGAACCGGAACCGTCATGAGTATTGGAGAATACCAGATAAGGGCTTATGCGCTCTCCCGCAACGACATACTCTTTAGGCAGTCTTGCGAGCAGCCATACCTTTTTCCCCTCCTGCAGTGATCCGGCAGTCTCGTACCGCACCCCTTTTCCAAGCAGTTCATCAGTAAAGCTGAAAGCATCTGTATTCTGTACTACCTTATAGCGGTCAGACACCACACCCAGTACTTTCCTGTCGGAACTGCGCACATTTGCTTTATACCCTTTCACGATCTCATCATGTCCCGTATACACGGGCTCCTGCACCACCATCCAGTCAAGCCCCGCAAGGCGTAAGGCCTCTGCTGATGTGGGCGCTTCCATGACAATCGTACCTAATCCGTGCCACGGTTTTTCTCTTACAGAAAACATAGATTCAACATTTGCTGCCATCTGTAACATCTCCTCTCTCTTAGCTTTTGCTTCATTAGACAGACATGACAAAATAAGAAAAGATCCTCCATTTGGAAGACTCCTGCCGGCATGTCCTATTCTGTTTTCTGTCTCTTGTTGACTTATTGACGCTTCTTTTTCTCTTAAACCGTTTTTCCGGTATGCGTTACTTATGCCGTCTTATCAACCGGCAGACGGCAGCAGTCACGCATTCGCTTTTTTCCACTTGTTGGCGTTGTCGATCAGCCTGACAATGGACATGGCTGTAGAGATGCTTGAAGCAGCCACTTTTAAAACATTCTCAACTAATTTTAATCTTCCCATAGGTTCCTCCTTTCCTCCTGCCTATCTGTCTGGCGCTATTAAAAGAATATATCAGTATGAATCGTGTATATACGATAGACAAGATAGAGCAGTCTATCGCTGGATTACTTTGCTGATACAGATAACGCTACTATCTCTGCCTGTTCCTTTCATCCTTATTCCATCACTACAGATATTTTTTCTACCAGCCCTTTGTGGAAAATCATATATCTACTCACAAAATAAAAGAAGGCCCTTCTGTGATTTTACTATATCAAAGAAAAACCTTCTGATATTATAGAAGCAGTTTCCTACGCTTCCACTTATTCAACTATAACGCCATCAAACGCACCAAACAAATACATCAATCCATCCCATATCATCTTCCACTGTCATTAAACTTTCCAGATGATGTATCTCTGTTATCCATTGCCTGACGCCTGCCATATCATCAATATCTGCTGTACTCTCAGCTTTGAAAATTTAAGAAACTGCCCCCCCATTTTACTCTTTAATTTTGTATTCTTTTAGGTAATATTCCATCGCCGCATAAAGAATAGGTACCGTTTTAACTGCACATGCATATTTCTCACACCGTATATCCGCTTTCTTCATTTTTACATTACAGCTATATTTCCTGCGTTCGGAGTCAGGCTCTAACGGATCAGGTCTGATATAAATGACTGAAAATAATGTTTCCCTTTCCCCAAATTCGCTACATAACGTGATCTCTTTGCTACCTGTGATATCTATCGATGCGACTGGTGCTCCACCTATCATAAAGTTCAAAGACTGCCGCAGATAACTCCATTCATGAAAATACAAAGACAGATAAGCTAGCTTTTCGTTCAAAAACTGGATAAGTTCGTCCCCATCAATAGGGGTTTCCACCCTACCGGAGAATTTGGCAACATATTTGATCTTCTTAATCTCACCTACTATATGTGCCGCCGAATAGCCCAAGATAAATGCAATAAAAATGAAGCTTAAAATCTTCAGAATAATATTCCCTGAAACTCCTGCGCCGCCTAATAACATAAGAAACACCATCAGTACAGCAGGAACTCCATAGCATATCTGGACGAACCGACTCGACACTTGGCTGCTTAGCAGTTCCTCTGCTGACTGAAACGCCGTATTTTTCCGTATATAACCATTTACAAACTCCCTGAAATCATCTTTCCCAGTCTGTAAATCCTTTGTTATTTCAACATCCTGTTCATCTGTTATGGCACTATCCTGACGTAATCCTTCCTGTAACGCACCATCATTCTGTAACACAAAGGATGGATTTGATGTCTCTTTCCCTTTATTCCCATCCGACATTTTTGTACCACATTTATGACAGAATACCGTGCCATCCGGTAATTCTGTACCGCATTTATAACAAAACATAAGCATTCTCCTTTTCTTCTACTATATTTTTCTGTATAGCTATATAAAATCTTTTTAATCTTCCTACTTTGATGTTGCAGCATTTGATACAGGTTCTCCACTATATACCTGCCCTCCGCACGCCTGACAGAATAACGCACCTTTCAGTAACGGCTTTCCACATTTACTGCAGCGCATAATGTCATCCGCAGCAGTGTCCTCACCATTCTGGTTTTCTTCTGGAATAGGACCTTCTTTGTCCGTCTCCGCATTGTCATCTTCCATTTTATTGGGTTTGATCACAAATATATGTAGCTTGTCATTTATGAGTGATAGAATTTTAGTCATCACCGGCTCGGTCTTTGGCAGTATTTTAGGTAATATTATGGATAACAAAAATCCGACTGCCGCAATAATTGCTAGAACCAATATAACTTTTAAAATAAATTTGATTATGCTAAAAACCACACCAAATACTCCCGTAAATATTTTAAAGACAAACCCAGCCTCAAAGACAGCAATAAAAATTGCCAAACATATCTCTCTAAATATTGCTTGTCCACTAAAGTATATACAAAATACACGCTTATGAAGAATCGATAAGTTAATGCATGTAAAAATTACTATCATGATGACTCCAACCCATGCCATAATGTTTTCCATGAATAAACCTCCTTTGTAAAATGCCGCTACTTGGTATCATTTTTATTCAAGTTCCGTTTCATTTTCCTTCCGGCGCTTACTTAACACGCCCTCTATTACCCTTGCCGAATATCCTCCTGCCCTTGCAATCTTCGCCCTTTCACGCCTGTCTGTCTCATTTTTCGCAAGATCAGCAATAAACTCTGCACGGTACAGCCGCATGGGACAGTCGATTTTATCCCCGTGAAAATGAGTAAACAGTTTCAGCATAGCGTCACGCCCGATCAGTTCAAAAAGCTCCAGATAGCTGTCATTCAGCGCTTCTGCTTCATTCCCGTCCACTTGAAATGCCTCGTAAACGATCTCATCGTTTATATTGTTAAAATCAATATTGACCACCCTATCACCTCCAATCTGTCAAATTATACCAGTATCTTATGACATAAATCCAATCATAAAGCGTTTACTTTGGCTCAATATAAAATGTTTCCGCAAAAAAATGCATAAACTGTATACAATTTATGAAGCACAATATGTATTCAGTTCTTCATCGTGGATTATGCAAATGGATATTGAATTTCTGCTTACAGCAAAACATTCCCACCCCCGTTATGAAGTGACTTTTGTCAAGAGGTAAATTTAAAAAATAACAAACTTTTTT
>ERZ779637.1294-NODE-1294-length-10873-cov-6.921150_pt1 | contig 10873 bp, 10 predicted proteins | sample MGYA00514196_ERZ779637 | MGnify/ENA primary metagenome ERZ779637 (study PRJEB29562, sample SAMEA4376700) | mouse gut metagenome | isolation source: Cecum | study: EMG produced TPA metagenomics assembly of the A DSS colitis mouse model was used to assess the... | reverse complement strand
GAATTTTACCGGAAGGATTTTTCCTCCATAGACACAGAAAAATTTACAGCCTCTTTTAATATCGGATATTTTAATATATTTTCTTAAATATTCCGTTCTATCCGGCGTCAGGGGAACTGCCGTCATGTTCTGTCCGTCCGGAAGATGCGTCTCCGTCGCCGGCAGCTTTGTTTTCTGCCGTATGTTCCGTTGGATGGTCTGTCCCGTTTCCGCCTTCTGCCGTTTTTGCGGATTGGCTGTCTGCGGCATCTTCGGTTCCAACTTCCGATTCTTCTTTGGATTCACCGTCCGATTCGGTATCTTCGTCTTCCGGCAGTGTCATGAGTACTTTGCTGATGCGGTTGTGGCTGATACCCTTTACCTGTAACGTGATGCCGTCGTCGGTGGAAACGGTTTCCCCGTCTTCCGGAAGGCGGTCCAGGTATTCAATCATCAGTCCGCCGATGGAATCGTAGTCTTCCGAATGGAAGGCGGTATCCAGCGCGTCATTGATGTCGTCCAGTTTCATGCTGCCTTCCACCAGATAGCTGTTTTCTTCCACCTGCTGGATGAGTTCTTCCTCGTCTTCGTCATATTCATCGCGGATTTCCCCGACGATTTCTTCCAAAAGGTCTTCCAGTGTAATCATGCCTACCGTTGCGCCGTATTCGTTCAGGACGAAAGCCACGCTGGCGGTGATTTCCCGCATTTCGATTAACAGGTCCGCCGTCTTTTTATATTCATAGGTATAATAGGCTTCCCGCATGATGTTTTTGATGCTGAAATCTTCTTTGCCGGTCAAAAGGATGAAATCCTTAATGTTAATCAAACCGATGACATTGTCCTTGTCGTCTTCATATACGGGGAGCCTTGTGTACATGTGCTCCTTGAAAACCGTTAATACCTCGTCATAGCCCATGTTTTGATTGACGCTTACCATGTCGATACGCGGGATCATGATGTCTTTTGCCACCGCATCGCTGAAATCGAATACGTTGTAAATAATCTCCCGTTCTTCGGACTCGATGACGCCGTCCTCATGGCTGACGTCTACGTAGGTTTTTAATTCGTTTTCCGTCATCAGGCTGCCTTTTTTGCTGGTGTCGATATGCAGCAGCAGGGATATGCCCAGGGACAGTTTATCCACGAGAAAAACAATCGGGGTAAATAGCTTCATCAGACCGAGAATGACCGGTGCGTATATCATGCATATTTTTTCCGAATAAAGCATGGCGGTATTTTTAGGAATAATTTCCCCGAAAAGGAGAATGACTAAAGTGAGGACACCGGTTGCAATCCCTACCGCATAGCTTCCGAATGCTTTCGTGGCAAGGATGGTTGTCAGGGAAGACGCAGTCAGGTTGACGATGTTGTTTCCAATCAGAATGGTACTTAACATTTTGCTGTACTGGTCCAGTATTTTCAGTACTTTTGCCGCCGTATGGTTTCCGTCATCGGAAAGGGCTTTTAACCGCACACGGTTTGCGGTGGAAAGAGCTGTTTCCGCAGACGAAAAGAAAGCCGATAACGCGACTAAAACAAGAATAATGACAAGTTGTATGACACCAGTGGTATCCAAAGTATAATCACTCCTTATGTAGCAGAATTTTTGGTACATAGATACATATGCAATATTACTATATTGGAGTGTGGGTGTCAAGTGGCAGGAAACGCCCTAAAATAACTGTTCCACAAGGTACCGGTAAATTTCCTGGTTTTTGCGCTGCCAGTTGTCGCAGATGGCGGCGGCGGATTCTTTCGTCGGAACGGAAAGGGTGATGTCCAAAAGGTGCAGGTCTTTTTCTTTCGCGACGAGGTGTGCTTCGTATTCGCCCGTGGTGGCTTTGTAGTAGTCGGCGAGAATGGAGGACTCGTTGCGCATTTCGATTTCGTGCTCCATGAAAAAATCCCGAATTTCGTTTTTGATGGCATCGCTGATGCGGTCCTTGAAGTATGCCAGTGTGCTCGTTCCTTCGGCGGTGAGCAGAAGCTGGGTGCGGTTTCCGAAGGGGCGGGCAGTAATGAGGGAGGCTTCCGTCAGCTCGCTGATTGCCTGTTGTAAAGTGAGGAAATTCGTGTATTCCTTTTCCAAAATGAACTCGCTGATCTGTGCGCCGGTCAGCGGGAAATCCACCCGGTCCAGCATGTATAAAACGATTAATTTATAGAGGGTCAGCGATTCCTGCGGCATGGCGTGTTGCTCCTTTCTTAATGATTTTTTGATTTTTGGCGTTCCTTTTTGTTTTTACGTTTTCCTATTCTGGTATTTGCCCTGGTAGGCATCTAGGACTTTCATGCGGTGGTGGAGCGCGTTCAGGACTTTTTTCTTTTCCAGGCTCCATAACGGGGCAACCAGTAAATCCCTCGCGCCGTCTCCCGTAACGCGGTGGAGGACGGTGTCCGGGGAAAGGTGTTCGATGCAGCGGATCAGGATGTTCAGGTATTCTTCCATGGAAAGGGTCCGGAAGCATCCTTTTTCATAGTCGGCGGCGAGGTCGGTACCTTTTAATACGTGAAGAAGCTGCAGTTTCACGCCGGATACGGGAAGGCGGTTTAAGTATTCCACGGTCTGCAGCATCATGGCGGCGTCTTCCCCCGGCAGTCCCAAAATGACATGGACAATTACCGGAACGGACAAGCCATGCAGTGCGTCCACTGCCCGGGCAAAACAGGAAAGGGGATATCCCCGCCGGATATAGACGGCTGTTTGCTTATGGATGGTCTGTAAGCCTAGCTCAATCCAAAGGAATTTTTCCGGGTAATCTTTCTTCAGCCGGTCCAGCAGTTTTAACACTTCTTCCGGCAGGCAGTCGGGGCGGGTGGCAATGGAAATGCCGGCGGCAAGGGGATGTTCCAGTGCGCTGCGGTAAAGCCGCTCCAAACGGGAAACCGGCGCATAGGTATTGGTATATGCCTGGAAATATGCAACAAAAGGTTCCTGGCAGACAGGAGGAAACCTGTCTGCTTTGGCTGTGGGCAGCATGTCCGGGCGGGGAGTCATGGGGGCGGAACCTGCCGGATGCCAAAGGAAAGAGGGAGGAACGGCAAATTCACCGCTTCCCCCCTCACTGCAGAAGATGCATCCTCTGGTATCCAGCGTTCCGTCCCGGTTCGGGCAGGTGAAACCGGCATCAAAGGAGATTTTCCGCAGCCGGTATCCGTAGCGGTTTTTGAAAAACGCTTCCAGGGAATAGTAGCGTTTTCCATGCCATTTCCCGTTTATGGGGGGAGGGGAGCCTTTGCCGTTGCCGCTCATACGATATGCGATTTTACCGCTTCGGCAACTACCTGTGCCACTTTGGGGTTGAAGGCTTCCGGCAGGATGTTATTCTCGTTTAATTCATGGTCCGGCACAAGTCCTGCGATGGCGTTTGCCGCAGCCAGTTTCATTTCTTCCGTGATTTGGGCAGCGCGTCCTTCCAGTGCGCCTTTGAAAATGCCGGGGAATGCCACGACGTTATTGACCTGGTTGGGGAAATCGCTGCGTCCGGTGCCGACCACCCTGGCGCCCGCTTCTTTTGCCAAATCCGGCATGATTTCCGGTACGGGGTTTGCCATGGCGAACAGGATGGCATCTTTATTCATGGAAGTCACCATTTCTTTGGAGACGATGCCCGGGGCGGAAACGCCGACAAAAATATCCGCTCCTTTCAGCGCATCGGCGAGGGTTCCCGTTTCGTGGCCGGGGTTGGTAATCTGCGCCATTTTTTCCTGCATCCAGTTTAACCCTTCGGTCTGTGTGGAAACGATGCCTACTTTGTCGCACATAAGGATATTGGTAAAACCGTAGGTCAGCAGCAGTTTGGTTATGGCAACGCCTGCGCTTCCCGCGCCGTTTACCACGACACGGCATTCTTCTTTTTTCTTTCCCGTCACTTTTAACGCATTTATGATGCCGGCAAGGACCACGATTGCCGTGCCGTGCTGGTCGTCGTGGAAGACCGGGATATCAAGGATTTTTTTCAGGCGTTCCTCGATTTCAAAACAGCGGGGGGCGCTGATGTCTTCCAGGTTTATGCCGCCAAAACCCGGCGCCAGATAGGTGACTGCCTTGATAATTTCCTCCGTATCCTGTGTGTCGAGACAGATGGGAACTGCATTAATGCCTCCGAATTCCTTGAACAGGACGGCTTTTCCCTCCATGACGGGCATGGCGGCGTAAGGACCGATGTTGCCAAGTCCAAGGACTGCGCTGCCGTCCGATACGACGGCTACGGTATTCGCTTTCATGGTATAGGTATAGGCGGCTTCCCGGTCTTTGGCGATGACCTTGCACGGCTCCGCTACCCCGGGCGTGTAGGCAAGGGATAAGTCCTCGCGGGATTTTACGGGGGATTTGGATACGGTTTCCAGTTTCCCGTTCCATTGTTTATGAAGTTCTAATGCTTTTTCGTTCGTAGTCATATTGTACCTCGTTTCTATGCTGCTTCCTGCGCATGTAAAATGGATGTATGTTTCCTGCCGCTTTGTGTGCAGGGGATGTATGCTCCAAGTAACATAATATAATATTCGGGGGGACTCTGCAAGGGGGAAACAAAACAGTTCCTAATGTCCTTCCATGTTGTCTGCAAACGGGGCGGATGTAATTAAGGAAAAGAAGTAGTTCCCATCCTCCATGGCGGTGATGGAACAGCCGGTTTCGTCGAAAGTGTAGTATGCGGACAGCCTGCGTATTATTTCGGTTTCCTGCATACCGGTTGAAAACAGGACGGCAGACAGGCAATCGACATGGTTTCCTGTCCCGGAGGTATTTCCGGTTTCCGTATATACATCCAAAATAATAATGTCCGGGATTTCACGTTGTAAATAGTTCTGCATCCTGTCTGTCTGCCGATTGGCAGCAAGACGGTTTACGCACATGCCGAAGATTTCGTACAAAATAAAAAGTCCGATAAGTATAAATGGTAAGGATAAGAGTGCCAATCCGGCTCTTTTTGATTGTTTCATGTTAGTGTCCGTGTTCCTTTCCTTATTTTGGGGAAAATAATGTGCATACCGGAAAAAAATGTGCCGGCATTTTATAAAACCGGTTCCGGTATGCAGAAATTATAACATATGCCCGTGGATATGGGGAGACGAAAAAAATGCTTCCTATTTTGGAAAACTTATTGTATAATAAAAAACACGTGATAATGTTTGAATGCAATTCCATTAACATATCGGCTTCAAAACCCCAAGGATGAAGAAAAGAGTATTGTATATGTAAGGAAGAAACAGAATAAAACCGGCCGGCAGGGCGGCAGAGCCGTGGCGGGCGGTAAAGATATATCATAGGGAAAACGGAGGAAAGTATGAGAGAAAAGTATGAATCGCTGGCACTTGTTGATTTAAAGGAAATTGCGAAGGCGCGGGGAATCAAAGGCACTTCTGCAATGAAGAAAGCGGATTTGGTGGAAGCCATGCTGCGGGAGGATGAGAAGGATAACGCAAAGGAAAGCGGGAAAGATTCCGACCAGCGGGAAACATATGTCCCAAAAAGGGGAAGCAATAATACGGGAAACAATAATGCGGGAAACGGTACGGCGAGAAAACCGGCGGACAAGCGTGGGGAGGGCGGAACCGATGAGGAGAAATTTCCGGCGGATCTCGACAGCGGGATTACGGCGCATGGTATTTTGGAGGTGATGCCGGACGGGTTTGGTTTTATCCGCAGCGCGAATTATCTTCCGGGTGAGAACGACGTTTATGTGGCGCCCAGCCAAATCCGACGTTTTAACTTAAAGACGGGGGATATTTTGGAAGGAAATACAAGGATTAAGACGCAGAACGAGAAATTCAGCGCACTGTTATATGTAAAAACCATTAACGGTTACACGCCGGATGTGGCGATGCGGCGCTGCAATTTTGAGGATATGACGCCTATTTTCCCGAATGAGCGCCTGAAACTGGAGACATCCACCGCCTCCGTATCCATGCGTATCATGGACTTGATGAGCCCCGTTGGTAAGGGACAGAGGGGGATGATTGTTTCCCCGCCGAAGGCCGGTAAGACGACTCTGTTAAAGGAAGTGGCTAAGTCCATCAAGCAAAATTCACCGGAAGTCCATTTGATTATTCTGCTGATTGACGAACGTCCTGAGGAAGTGACGGACATTAAGGAGGCGATTGAGGGTCCGAATGTGGAGGTGATTTATTCCACGTTTGATGAGCTGCCGGAGCACCATAAGAGGGTATCGGAAATGGTTATCGAACGGGCAAAACGCCTGGTGGAACATAAAAAGGATGTCATGATTCTTTTGGACAGCATTACCAGACTGACACGGGCATATAACCTGACCGTTCCGCCCAGCGGAAGGACGCTTTCCGGCGGTCTTGACCCTGCGGCGCTGCACATGCCCAAGCGTTTCTTCGGTGCGGCGAGGAATATGCGCGGCGGCGGAAGCCTGACAGTACTCGCAACGGCGATGGTTGGAACCGGAAGCAAGATGGATGATGTGGTATACGAGGAATTTAAGGGAACCGGAAACATGGAAATGGTTTTGGACCGAAAGTTATCGGAAAAGAGGATGTTCCCCGCCATCGATATTCCAAAATCCAGTACAAGGCGGGAAGATTTGTTATTGTCCGGCGAGGAGCAGGAGGCGATGAACGTTATGCGCAAAGCGTTAAACAGCTTAAAGCCGGAGGAAGCGGTGGAGAAGATTCTGGATATGTTTTCCAAGACACGCAGTAACAATGAATTTGTGCAGATGGTGAAGAAGATTAAATTCTTTTAAGGGAAGATACGGTGAATTCTTGTAACGGTTCAATCTGGATTGTTGCGGATTTCGTGAAGTTTCGTAAAGTTTTGATAAAAGTGCTTGCATGAAGGAACAAACTGTGGTAAAATAAAAATGCTGTTTGGGTTAGTCCGGCAGTTTTGCCTGCGGTGCAGGCAGAGTGGGATGAGTACAAAACAATAATTTATGTCATAGAGAGGTGAAAAAGATGAAAGAAGGAATCCATCCTGAATACTATCAGGCAACTGTAACTTGCAACTGCGGAAATACATTCGTAACAGGTTCCACGAAGAAGGATATCCATGTGGAAGTATGTTCCAAATGTCATTCGTTCTATACCGGCCAGCAGAAATCCGCAAGGGCTGACGGACGTATTGATAAGTTCAACAGAAAATATGGTGTTAAGTAAGGAACTGTTAATAAAAAGTGTACATTTAAAAAGGTTGAGGTGGTCGCTATCTCAACCTTATTTAAATGTATGGAGTATATGAGGAACCGGCTATTATGAAAAAAAACAAAGGGAACCGTTATTCCGGCATTGGCGGGCAGGCAGTGCTGGAAGGCGTGATGATGAAAAATAAGGATAAATACGCGGTGGCAGTACGTAAGCCGGACGGTGTGATTGACGTGGAAGTGGATGTATACCAGGGCATCATGGAGGGCAGCGTGTTAAAGAAGGTTCCGTTTGTCCGGGGAATTTTTAATTTTCTGGATTCCATGGTACTTGGGATGAGGTCGCTTAACCATTCCGTATCATTTTATGAGGACGGTGAGGCGCAGGAAACGGCGGCGGATAAAGTGATGGGGAAACTGTTCCGTGAGAAGGCGGAAAACGTGATGCTCGGGATGGTCACCGTTTTTTCCATAGTGCTTGCCGTGGCAATCTTTATGGTGCTGCCTTATTTTATTTCGTCTTTATTTGAAGAATATATCAGGAATACTTCCGTAATGGCGATTTTGGAAGGGGTTATCCGTATTCTGATTTTCGTTGGCTATATCGTGGCAATTACCATGATGAAGGATATCCGCCGCCTATACCAGTACCATGGGGCGGAGCATAAGTGCATTAACTGTATCGAAAAGGGGCGTCCGCTGACTGTGCATAATGTGATGCGCAGTTCCAGGCTGCATAAGAGATGCGGGACGAGTTTTCTGTTTTTTGTCGTGTTTGTCAGTATCATTGTGTTCTTTTTTATCCGTGTGGAGCAGCCGGTACTGCGTGTGCTGCTGCGGATTGCGTTGATTCCGGTGATTGCCGGTATTTCTTATGAAATTATCCGGCTGGCGGGGCGGAGCAACAATATTTTCGTGCGTATCCTTTCCGCACCGGGAATGTGGCTGCAGAAGCTGACCACCAAAGAGCCGGACAGGGAAATGGCGGAAGTGGCAATTGCGTCCGTGGAAGCCGTTTTTGACTGGAAAGCATATTTGAAGGAGACTTTCGGATATGAAGTCGACGATTCATGGCTGGTGGATGAGCCGTCAGAAGACGGGGAGGACGAGAATGCCAACGGCGACGGCTATGCGCAGATGGAGGAAACGGAAGCAGCAGGGGAAACGATGGGGAGAGAAACGGAAAGAAAGAGAGTATCAGGAAAAGAAGAAAAAGCAAAAAGGGAAACCTTAGGAAAAGAAGGAAAAAAGGAAGTCCGCATAAAGGAACGGGTCGAGCTGGAGGAAACGGAAAAACATGAAAAACCGGAATTAGAATTGGAAACGGAATTGGAAACGGACTTAGAAACGGAATTGGAAATAGAAGAAATCGGGGACGAGACGGAAGAAGCAGTAATCAGGAAAGAAACGGAATGGAAAGCGGCAACAGAAATAAAGCCGCAACCGGAAAGGAACAGAAAAACGGAAACTGCCGTAACGGAGGCTGCCATGAAAGTATGGCAGGAAGAAAATGTGGCGGAAGAACCGGAAGGCAGACGGGAAGGCGGAAATGAAATATAAGGAAGCGTATGATGCCGGTGTCAGCCGGTTAAAGGAAGCGGGAGTGGAAGAAGCGGCGCTGGATGCAAGGCTTTTGCTGGAGCATATCTGCCATACCAACCGGAATGACCTGCTCGTTCATGGGGACAGGAAGCTGGGGGAGGATTTGTGCAGCGTTTATTTTGAGGGAATTGCGCGGAGGGAAAGCCGCGTGCCGCTCCAGCATATTACGGGGGAACAGGCTTTCATGGGGCTGGTTTTTGAAGTAAACGGTCATGTGCTGATTCCCAGGCAGGATACGGAGATTCTTGTGGAGGAAGCCATGCGTTACCTTCACGACGGGATGGATATACTGGATTTGTGTACGGGTTCCGGCTGCATCCTTTTGAGCCTGCTGCATTATTCCAACGGATGCAGCGGCGTGGGAACGGACCTTTCGGGAGAAGCCCTTGCGGTAGCGGAACGGAACGGGCAGCGGCTGGGAGGGAATTACCGCTTTATACAGGGCGATTTGTTTGAGCACGTGGACGGACTTTTTGACATGATTGTCTCCAATCCCCCTTATATACCGACCGGGGAGATTGGCGGACTGATGGAGGAAGTACGGGTACACGAGCCGCTTATGGCTTTGGACGGGAAAGAGGACGGGCTGTACTTTTACCGGAAGATTGCCGCACAGGCAGGAAGGTACCTGCGGGGCGGCGGATACCTTTTTTTTGAGATTGGCTGTGAACAGGCAAAAGACGTGAAGAATATCATGGAAGGGGAAGGATTCCGGGAAATTACGGTAGTCAGGGATTTTGCAGGATTGGACCGTGTGGTGTATGGATGGAATCCGAAGCCGGAATCAAAGCCGGATAGCGAGGTATAAACCCGTCGGATACCATTTTTAAGATGCGGTGGTTTGCGGACTGTTTGAGAGGAAATGTGTTTTTTATGGAGGAAAGGAACGGAAATGTTTGATAAATTGGAGGATTTGCTGATTCGTTTTGAGGAAATCATGGGAGAGCTGGGGGAACCCACGGTAACGAATAACCAGGAGCGGTTCCGGGCGCTGATGAAGGAACAGAGCGATTTAACCCCCATTGTGGAAGCGTATAGGGAATATAAGAAAAGCAGGCAGGATATCGATGACAGCCTTGCCATGCTGGACGGGGAATCCGATGAGGAGATGCGGGAAATGTTAAAGGAGGAACTTAATTCCGCCAAGAAACGGGTGGAGGAGCTGGAAGCGGAGCTGAAAATCCTCTTGCTGCCCAAGGATCCCAACGACGATAAGAACGTTATCGTGGAAATCAGGGCCGGCGCAGGCGGCAACGAGGCAGCGCTTTTTGCGGCGGAGGTTTACCGGCTGTACGTGCATTATGCGGAGAGCCAGCGTTGGAAAGTGGAGACCATGAATGTGGATGAAATCGGCATCGGCGGCATGAAGGAAGTGAACTTCATGATTAGCGGGCAGGGCGCTTATTCCAAGCTGAAGTATGAAAGCGGTGTGCACCGTGTACAGCGTGTACCGGAAACGGAGTCCGGCGGGCGTATCCATACGTCTACCATCAGCGTAGCAGTCATGCCGGAAGTGGATGAGGATATTGATATCGTGATTGAAGATAAGGATATACGCATTGACGTAATGAGGGCGTCCGGTAACGGGGGACAGTGCGTAAATACCACGGATTCCGCGGTGCGTCTGACCCATTATCCTACGGGAATCGTGGTGTACAGCCAGACCGAGAAATCCCAGCTTCAGAACAAGGCGAAAGCATTTGCATTGTTAAAAGCGAAACTGTATGATATAGAGCAGCAGCAGAGGCATGATGCGGAGGCGGAACTGCGCAGGAGCCAGATTGGTACCGGCGACCGCTCCGAGAAAATCAGGACGTACAATTTTCCCCAGGGCAGGGTAACGGACCACAGGATTAATCTGACACTTTATAAACTGGATAAAATCATGAACGGGGATATCCAGGAAATTATTGATGCGTGTATTGCGGCAGACCAGGCCCGCAAGTTGTGCATCTTAAATCAGGAGACTTGAAAGAATCACGGCTTTATATGGCACAAATCCGGCTTGAAATGGCGCAAGGGTAAATCTAAGGGTAGGGGGTTAAAGGGCGAAAGTTTGGAAGTGTGCGCCTGCGGCCCGGTATCAGATATATGGCGTAGGGCTGCAGGGCAAAGGCTTATTGTTTGCCGGACATGGGGATTTGCAGATAATCAATCAGGGCAGTTTCCAAAAGCCGGGA
>ERZ779637.1293-NODE-1293-length-10874-cov-25.274609_pt1 | contig 10874 bp, 15 predicted proteins | sample MGYA00514196_ERZ779637 | MGnify/ENA primary metagenome ERZ779637 (study PRJEB29562, sample SAMEA4376700) | mouse gut metagenome | isolation source: Cecum | study: EMG produced TPA metagenomics assembly of the A DSS colitis mouse model was used to assess the... | reverse complement strand
GAAAAAATATCCTCGAAAATTTGCACAGGAACTTCAAGTACGGAGTACTAGAATGTTCCGGATCTGACTCAATCTTTTTCCTCAGTTTGCTGATAAAAGACTTCCGTATCCAGCCCGGCAGGAGTATTCAAAGTAGTGTAACGGCGAATAAGAGAATTAATACGTGCCATCAATTCATTCATGCCAAGACTGTATTCACCCTTTCAGGTAATGTGACTTTAAGGAACACGGGAACAAGCGTTGCCACTGGGAGAATACTGACGATCAGCGCCGTCATACTTAAAGTTTTCCGTTTTTTCCATAACCGATTTACCTCATTTCCTTTTTCCCAAATTGTATTGCAGCAATCGTAAGTGCCAATGCCAAAACCAATATCGCAGCCGGCAGGAACGGAAACAGCGAAAATGCCCGTATGTTATCTCCCGCTGTAAAATCATGCAGCGAACAGGATACCAGATAACCGCTGTAACAGTACGGCCAGGCGATCCAGACAGGTGTATTGGAAACCAGTACACCGGGAATCACAAAGAGCAGATTCAGCCCCACAGACAAAAGCGGCTTTTCAAACAGGACTGTGACTGCCCACATAGCCCCCAGGCATGGCAGCATGGTCAGAAACAGGCCGGCGCACCATTTCATCAGATAAAGGACAGGCAGTGTTTCCGTCACGCCCATTGTTTTTGTGGCAACTGTCCCGGCAATCACGAATACCGCAAAGAACACGGCCATCTCCATAAACAGATAAAATACCAGCACACAGAATTTTGCCATAGAGAGCGCATACCGGCTGACCGGCAGGGCCAGCATCTTTAAGATACCGTTATTCCCTGTTTCCCGCCCCGCAATCATCACGCAGACCACGATCATGGACAGCGGCAGTAAATAATAAGAGTAGACCAGTGCGCTTTGAATGAACATGGCAGGCCACGCATTTGTATATTCCGGTGTAAAATACCGGCTTAAATTTGCAACCCCGGAGGAAACTACTAACAACGGGGCAACAAAAATAAGCGGTATCATCTTTGATCTCTTTACTTTCGTAAATTCAATTCTCAAAAGTTCCAAAAAGCTCATATAAAATTCCTCCAAACAGTTGTCTATTCACAGCGCAGATTCTTTGCCATCCACAGCCCCACGCCGAGAAACAGCAGCGATGCAGTCACAGCAACGATGGCAGCCGTTATATCCGGCTTTGCACTCATGGCAACCGCAGGCTTCAGCATAATAACAAAGGGATGGATCAGCAGCAGATCAAAATTTATATTTGCCAGTGCCATGCTGCTCAAAAACCCGGCTACGCCAATCCCCAGCGGCACCCACATATTTTCCGAACGTGACGAAACCAAAACCATAAATGACAGCACCGGCATTGAAGTAAGATACGAATACCCTGCAAATTGAAGCAAGGTTCCCATTTCAAATGCCCCCTTCGGCAGGTCTTTCATACCAATAAACGCAAGCGCCAGATTCTCTAATGCTACCGCCGCCAAAAGCATTGCCGATAAAATCAGGAACTTACAAAGGTACATTCCCGGTACGCTTATTGGGAGCATATACATCTTTCTGACCGCATTCCCTTTAAATTCCATGTGGTAGACCATGCAGGCGGCAACCACAATCCCGAACATATTCAGAACCACAATCATACCATATAGCTGTGTCAGCAGAACATCCATAGGCGGAAGCGGCAGATTCAGCAGGGTATCTTTCCTGACAATAAAATTTGCAAATGCATAGAATGCTCCCAGAATACCAACTGCCGGCAAGACAGGAATCACACCCGTCCGTTTTTCTTTCCGAAGTTCAATCAGAAATGTCCTCATAACCCTGTCCTCCGCTTTCTGTCAGGCAATGCCCGCATTGCCATATTATCCTGATCCACCATGGAGAGGAATACATCCTCCAGATTGTTTGCCGCAAAGCCGGTTTTCACTGCCGTCTGTCTGAGTTCATCAAGGCTTCCCTCAAACAAGAGTCTCCCATGGTTGAGGATTCCAATATCATCAGCCATCAGCTCGATCTCTGACAGCATATGGGATGAGATCAGAATCGTGCAGTCATAAAGGCTGGGCAGTGACTTCACCAACTCCCGGATCTCATGGATTCCGGAAGGGTCAAGGCCGTTGGTAGGCTCATCCAGGATCAGGATAGGCGGCTTCCCAAGAAGCGCCCCGGCAAGCCCTATACGCTGTTTCATCCCCAGAGAATATTTCTTTGCCAGCCTGTCTCCAAATTCCGTAAGCCCAACTAATTCCAGCGCATCCTCCACGCTCTCCTTCGGAAGTCCTAGAATACGGCGTATCACATCAAGATTCTCCCTGCCTGTGAGGTTTGCATAGAAGGACGGGGCTTCAATAAAAGAACCGATCTCCTTCAAAATATCCATCCGGTCTTCGGGAAAATGCTTTCCGTCAATGGAAAAACTTCCCTTTGTAGGTACGGTCAACCCAAGCAGCATTTTCATAGTAGTGGACTTTCCCGCCCCATTCGGCCCGAGAAAGCCATAAATACTGCCCTTGCGGATATGAAGGGAAACATTATTGACGGAAACAAAATTTTTGTACTTTTTTGTCAAATGTTCTGTTGTTATCATGTAATTCATAGGTGCCATCTCCTTTCAACAATTCCATGATACACGCCCAATCTGACTTTAACTTTCCCGTGTCCTTACTTTTACCTTACTTTTGAGGGGATTCGTACTTTTGGCAAAGGGAATATGGTATACTAAGCATGGAGGCGATCACACGATGGATCATTCATTTTTATATACGAAAAAATTACTGCTGGTGGATGACGAGCCGGAACTTCTTGCTCTGGTGTCTGTCATCTTAAAAGAAGAAGGATTTGAGAATATTATTACTGCTTCTTCCGTATCGGAAGGGATAGCTGCCGCCAAAACCGAAAAACCTGACCTTGCAGTCCTGGACGTCATGCTGCCTGACGGAGACGGTTTCTTTCTGATGCAGCAGATACGGGATTTTTCGGATATGCCGGTCATATTCCTGACAGCCAGGGACGAAGCCGCAGATAAGCTGGCCGGGCTGGGGCTCGGTGCAGACGATTATATCGCAAAACCATTCCTGCCTGAAGAACTCCTGCTGCGTGTCTATGCCGTCCTGCGCCGCTGCTACAAAGCGGATGCCCCGGTAATAAAACTGGAGGGCTGCCTGATCGATTTTGAGCGTGCGGAGGTGAACAAAGCGGGGGAGACCATACCGCTTACCGCCATGGAATACACCTTGCTTGAAACCCTTGCACGAAGCGCCGGGAAAATAGTTACTCTGGATGTGCTGTGCGAAGCGCTCTGGGGAGACAACCCTTTTGGGTATGAAAACAGCCTGAATGCCCATATCCGCCGCATCCGTGAAAAAATTGAATCCGACCCGTCAAAACCTGTTTCACTGATCACGATCAAGGGGCTGGGATATAAACTGAATACAAGGAAGTGATATCATGAAATCATTTGTCAGATATATCTCAAAATATTTCGTTTCTTTTTCCGTCCTGATCATCGGGCTGGTACTTTTCAATCTGTTCGCATTTATCTGGACATTCCACCGTATTGTGCTAAATGATTACAGCACATCTTCCCCGCAGAGTATGGTAGCGGATGTAAACGCTGCCGCCGGGCCGGAAGGCATCACGGATGAAATGGCGGACACACTCCGCTCCCTGGACATATGGGCCATGTTCCTTGACAGTACCGGCCGCTGCCTCTGGTCTGTAGAACTTCCCGCAGATATTCCCGCAGACTATTCCGTGCAGGACGTGGCTGCGTTTACAAAAGGGTATCTGCGCGATTACCCTGTCTTTATCAGGTGCCGGGAAGACGGCCTCCTGGTACTCGGTTATCCGAAAGGAAGCTATTTCAAGATTACCGGAAATTACTATCCAATGGATATTGTGAAGATGATTCCTGTTTTTTTCTGCGTGGTGCTGGCCATTGACCTGACAGCGATGTTTCTTGCCTACTGTTTTTCGCGCAAAAAGATCATACGCCTCACAGAACCCATTATTTCTGCCATTGCATCACTTTCAGAGGGAAAACCGGTATTGCTCGACCTGTCCGGGGATCTGTCCGAAATCGCTGACAGTATAAACAGGGCATCCCGAATCTTAAACCGCCAGAACCAAGCCCGTGCCAACTGGATCAGCGGTGTTTCCCACGACATCCGTACCCCGTTGTCCATGATCATGGGATATTCCGGAAGGATAACAGGTGATGCCGCCGCAAATGACAGCATCCGAGCGCAGGCAGAAACCATAAAACAGCAGAGCATGAAAATAAAGGATCTGGTACAGGACTTAAATCTGGTATCCCAGCTGGAATACGATATGCAGCCTGTCCATAAGGAACCCGTGCGTCTGTCCAAACTGCTGCGCTCTTATACGGCAGAACTGTTAAGCACGGAACTTTTCGGGAATTATCCGGTTGAACTCCATATTCCCCCTTCCGCCGAAACTCTCACCTTGAATTGTGACGCCCGTCTCATTTCACGGGCAGTGGGCAATCTGGTTCAGAACAGCATCCGCCACAATCCGGAAGGCTGCAGCATTGATCTTTGCTTAAACTGCACAGCCGACACCATCTGCCTGTCTGTATCAGATAATGGCATCGGCCTGTCAGTCGAAAAATTGAAAGAACTAAAAGAAAAGCCGCATTACATGGAAAGCACCGATGACAGGCTGGATTTAAGACACGGCCTCGGACTGATCCTTGTCCGCCAGATTGTAGACGCCCATAAGGGAACGATGCAGATTGAAAGTGAAGAACAGAAAGGCTGTAAGGTATCTTTGATCTTTTCCAGGTCTGAATAATATAGCGGCAAGACACTCAGCTCTCGGATAATTTTATAAAGCTTGATAGCATTCAAACACTAATTTTCTTTCACAGGCCCCAAGTGATACAGTACCTGCACGCAGTCCGCATAACCCTGAATGCAAACTCTTTTGTTTGTTATATACGCACGGATTAAGTAAAAGCCAACAACCTAAAAATTCACACAAAGCAAAACCTCGAAAAATCAAATTGTGAGCCGTTGAAACTTTTACAAGTGGCGAAATGTAGCTTGCTTCCACAGTCTGCACAGTATACCAAGCCGGAAAACAATCCCTGTCTTTCCGCTTTTGTGGGGCGGCGTTTGTTCGCCCTAAGTTCCTGCACCCGGTTAAAAACAGCGTCCTCTACAATCGCTTCATGGGTATTATAGAAAATTGCCTGCTGTTCCCTTGTGGTTGGAATCCGCTTTTTCAGCTTGTGGGATTTGGAGTAGCTTTTGAAGTTCACCGTATGCCCGCAGTAGTCCATACGCTCCAAAATGCCGACAATGGTACTATCCCGGTTAATCAGATCCACCATGATCTGTTCCACAAATTCCATCTGTTGTAAACCCTCCCATAATTTAAGCCTTCAAGTCGCTTTTAACTTAAAGGCTTTTTCTTATCTTCATTCTCTGAAAATCCTCAGAATCTTTTCCCTGCTGTCCACCAGCATATAGAAGACCCTCAATATGTACACAGTCTGCTCCCTCTCATCAATCAGGAAGTAGATTTTTTAGTTTTTATAATAAGTCTTCCTGATCCCATACCTTGCCAATTCCCTATCTTCATCCAGTTCGTGGCTTTGCGGGAACAGGCTGAGACTGTTTATCACCTTCCGAAAGGCTTTTACCATGTTGACCGCGGTTTCCGGAGACCTCAGCTCAAAGGCGATGTAGTCCGTCTGGTCTGCAATGTCCTCTTCTGCCAGCGGCAGGGTAACCACCTTATACTCTTTCATTGGCATACCTTTTCTCCAGTTCATCAAAAAACTCGTTGCAGTCGCGGCCTTTTCCTGCAGTAATATCCCGGTAGCTTTCCATTACCATTTCCCGTATCTGCTTCTGGCTTTCATCTATCTCTCTCCGATAATCCAAAACCTGCTGTGTTGGGCTCATGCAGCTCACCTCTTTCTTTTAAGTGTATCTTTAATATAACCAAAACGCTCCTTAATACAAGGAACATATTTGTTAAATTTTTTGCCACCGGTTCTCAAAGGCTTCCTGATTCTGAGAAAACCCCATTTCTTCCGGCTCCTGCTGTCCGAGAGAGGCGACTCCTCTTATATCAGCAGCTTTGTCTACATTCTGGTGGCTGTGGTCCTAATCGCATTCATCCTCAATGTGTTCCACATCATTTCCGTAGCAAAGCCTTTTCTTCTTTCTGACGGTCGGACGCTGTAACCGCAATGGCCGAGATCCTTCAGGAAGTCGTTCAGCGTATGCCTGAAATCAATGATTCCCACAATTCTATCATCATCGACAACAAAGAATGTGTCCGTTATAACCCAATTCGGATTCACCGTTTCCTCTTTCGTATTTGCGTCTATAGATTTGCACCATTCTGCGTAATCATCCGTTTTATCAAATAATTCACTTCCATTGATGACAAATTCTCCATGTTCAAAAAATTCCTGTCTGAACTCTATGGCCTGTTCTTTCATCGCTTCTGTTGGTCTGACTAATTGAATCATTTTTCACACTCCTTTATCTGCTAAGATTTTATCAAATTTCTTCTCCGACAGGATTTCATGGGTCACGAGCTGCCCGTCATAGAAAAGAGAAAAGGTGGTAAAGGGCGAAGGGGTGCGCCCTCCTCAAAGGGCAGGACCATCAGCTCAAAATAAGCCTCTGCCGTATCCGCTGTCTGAAAGCCCTTATAGCCCATATATTTCGGTCAGAGAGGAATCCCATCTTTTTCCTGGAGGGCAGGAATGCAAGCCCCTCGTTGAGCCTGTCTTTCAGCCAGTTCTTTTTGGACATGACCTGGATATCCTTGTTACCCGAGATTGCACAGCAGATGTGCTCCTGTTCAATATTTTCGTGTGTCAATTTTACAAGTTCCATATTCTATTGCCTCCTCCTTCGATCTGCATTTCGGTATAAAATGCAAAAATTTCATGCTTCTTTTTTTATAGTTAACGACATTAAAAATTTCGTTTTCGGTCCTGCAAAAGCTCCCGTATATGGCTTTGGCAGGAACCGGAAGCAGAAATTTGTTATGTCGTTTACTATAGCTCTATAAAACTGTATATTCCCAAAATTATATATACGGGCACAACAATATATAATGTCAAATCAGCATATCCGTTTATACTCGAAAAGCAATAAGGCAAAGCGCAGACATTGATCATAAAGTGGAGCATAATCGGTAACCATAAATTATTTGTTTTCTTATACACCATTCCAAAGAACATGCCCATGCCTATCGTCCACACAACCTTGCTTACGATTACAAGCAACGGCTGGTTTAGCACACCAAATATATGTCCGGCTCCGAAAATCACGGCCGATAGCACAACCGCAATCAAAGTGCTGTTTTTACTTTTTGCCAACATCTTTTCAATAAGATTCAGCAACAAGCCCCGCACATAGAGTTCTTCAATGATTGCCACGCCAATATAATACACAACACCTTCGATCAGCACCTTCTCAATAGATGGCTGACGGTCAAAAGGTGATAATCCCACATAAAAAGCAAGAAAACCTACTGCCGCAACCAGCGATCCAATGATTCCGTATCTTTTAAGCCCATCGACCAGGCCCTTTTTCCTAAATCCCAAGTCCCATGCAGGAACAAATGTCCTTAAAAACAAATAGGCTACCACTCCTATGAACAAGAAATTTACCATAAGCGTAAAATAAACAGGCTCTATGTCCGCAACTCGAATATGGACGAAAAATGCGCTTGGAATACCTGTTATATCCATAAACGCAATGATCAAAGTCAAAACTGCTATATAAATGAACTCTCGCTTTTTCAAATCACTTCCTCCAAATTTCTATCTGTTTCCTGTTTCTGCAATATAATATGTGACTTCCTGACAAACTGGAATTTTACCATTTTAATTTTTCCCATTCTTCACGCTTTATGGCGTATGCATATGATATCCCATTCTTTTCATCGTGATATTCTTTCACTTTCTTCATACCGATTGCAACGGCAGTAGAATATGAACCAATATTTGTATATTTCATGTAAGAATATAGACAATCGTATTCTGTATTCATAAATGCCCAATCTCTGACAGCGCTTGCGGCCTCACTTCCAAAACCTTTCCTCCAATGATTTTTATGAATGTGATACCCTATTTCAGGCAGGGATTCCCCATCAATATCCTGTATTGTCAGCCCGCAGTCGCCGATAAATTCAACCGTTTCTTTTAAAACAACAGCCCACAGGCCAAATCCATATACCTTGTAGTTTTGGAGATTCCATTCAATCCAATCCTTTGTACGGTTCTCATCAAAAGATTTGGGATAGTGTCGCATGGTTTCTGGGTCTGAAAAGATTTCAAATAATGTTGGAAAATCCTCATGAGTAAATTCTCTTAACAGTAGATTTTCCGTTTCAATGACCATTGTTGTTTCTCCTCGATTTTTCTAGTTATAATGTATAGTTAACGACATTAAAAATTTCGTTTTCGGTCCTGCAAAAGCTCCCGTATATGGCTTTGGCAGGAACCGGAAGCAGAAATTTGTTATGTCGTTTACTATAATTATCACAATTTTCAAGCACAATTCCCATATGGTCATGATCGGTGTTGTTGAATACCCTGTCACAAAGAACAACATCCCCAGCCGCAGGATGAAAAGCCTTGTCATTCCCACTATGGTACTCAATACGGCTGTCTGCCTGCGCCCACTCTTCCCAGGCTGCACAACCTGCAAGGGAACAGGAAGATTCTTTCGGATGTACAGGGATTTTGAATCCCGCTAATATCACGCAATGATATACAAACGCCGCACACCAAAGCCCATCCGCCTCTTCAACAGACCATTGGGGGAACAGGGCAACGATATCCTGTATATTCGACGCGCAATGATCCGATTCCCCATGATATGGTTTTTCTGCTTCTTCTCTCGCTACAGCCGCCAACTTATTCCTATCACACATATTTTTCTGCCCCTGACTTTTAAGAAAACGGAAGCAATCAGTCAACCTTACGAAAGCACACGGTCTGCTCTTTCATGGATATTTTCCCGACCTGCCAGCCATATTCTGCAAGATCTTTCTTATATTTCAGAAACGAGTGGTCAATCGGTATCCCCGCAATCTCCTGAATCTCCTCAAAGGTCAGCTGAAAAGATTCCTTTCCGCTTTTCTGAACATATTCCCATAATGTATTATATTTACTCATTGCCTTTCTTCCCTCTCTTTTTCTTAAAAAAATAAATGACAGTATTGATGATACATAACAGAACAAAAAGGCTCGTAAAGTTAATCCAAATATCCCTGTACGCCGTTTTCGCCAAAGGTTCCCGCAGTCCGCTGAACCAGACATAGGCGAACGCCAACAGCTGAGAGGGAATATATGCAATCAAATATCTGAGAGCCAAAGGCTTAACAGGCAGATTCGTGCATAGCTCAAATGCCGCTATCCCGATCAGGAGAATAATAGCCCTGTCTAATTCGTGCCAGTTACCGCTTGGGTCTTCATAGACGCCGTTACAAAGATACAAAACGCTGCTCAATAATGTAATTGCTGTATATATCACCGAATAAATCGACACCATACGAATTAATTTTTTCTTATTCATTTTATTTCCTTCCCATTATATCTGCAACGGCAAATGAAAAACTTTTGCCGTTGCCACAGAATGACATTTTATTATAAGCCTGTCCGAAATGCCATAACAATTTAATTGCTGTGAAATGTTTATCTGTTGCCGCGACATGCTTAACTTTGCACCCTCATCTGCTCAACCAGGGATTGCTTTTTCTGCCTGCGTACCATTCAGACAGACAGGACTAGTACTCCGTACTTGAAGTTCCTGTGCAAATTTTCGAGGATATTTTTTCGAGTGTACAAGTTCAGAAACGGAGGCGTAGCGGGCTACGTTGAGTATTCTGGGCTTGTGCAATCGGGAAAATAGACCGAAATATTTGCACAAGGGTTTTCAGTACGGAGTACTAGCTCCATGCCAAACAACACCAGGAGGAACAGCCCCATTTGCAGGAACAGGAACTGGTATGGGACAACTGCGCCGGCAAAGGATTTCTTGCTGACTTCCGCACAGACTGCCATGGAAATCGGCAGCCCCAGGATTAAAACAGTAAGCGCCGCAAAAAGCGCATGGCACATCCCCTCGGTGATACTCATCCGGCACAGCTGCTTCCCGGTCAGGCCAACGGAGCGCAGGATACTGTTCTCCCGCTTCCGGGACATCTGGTTGGAAAGCGTCGTATTGATCAGGTTGACAACGCCGAACAGGAAGATCAGCCAGGAAAGCGCCTGCAGGCTTCCAAAAATAATGCTGCTCTGCATTTTCTCATATTCGATATGTGCGTCTATAGTATCCATTCCAAGATTGCTGCGGCCTGATATCAACTCCTTAAGCCTGCTTTCCACAAACTCTGCTTTTGCGGGATCATTCACAATACTCCAAGAATAGTCAAAGCTTTCGATTTCAGGATGTATCTCGCGAAACAACTCCTCCGGTGCGAACAGGGCCGCCGAGTCCATGGCAAGCGCACTATGTCCGTTTGCTGCCTTCGACGCATCGAACAGTCCGGATATGGTAACTGTCACGGTTTTCTGACCCAGGGTCAGCTCAATAGCGGCCCCAACATCCATATCGGCATGGTGCTTCTGATAAGCCGTACTCAGAAGGATGCTGTGGGTATCTGCCGGCATGGCGCCGGATACCAGAGCAGCCTCTACATCCATGCGGTTTGCGTCCGTCACCATGTCGCACATACCGGCTTCGGCACTTTCGGAAGTCCCGAATTTTGCGTGCAGAGACCGGCGGGTGGCCAGCACATCCGTCACCCCGTCCACAGAAAGGATCTCCTGCCTTAAGTTTTCATCCAGCGGATTGCCTGCAGCCATAATC
>ERZ779637.1292-NODE-1292-length-10883-cov-20.303472_pt1 | contig 10883 bp, 8 predicted proteins | sample MGYA00514196_ERZ779637 | MGnify/ENA primary metagenome ERZ779637 (study PRJEB29562, sample SAMEA4376700) | mouse gut metagenome | isolation source: Cecum | study: EMG produced TPA metagenomics assembly of the A DSS colitis mouse model was used to assess the... | reverse complement strand
GAAAAAATTTCTTGAGCATTTTTCATTTTACCTATTGACATTTCTTAGCTGGACTCATTTTTGTTTCCATGAGTCAAACGAACATGTTGGCATATTCATTTGACGCTCAACCTTACACACTTGCGTTTCTGCACTGAGAAGAAATTGTTGACCGACAATTTCCTGTCAGTAAGCAAAAAAGCGTAGACATCCGATATAAATGTCTACGTCGACAGTTATGGAAAACGTTATTTCCTCTATAAAACTGTAAGGTGCTTACGGTATTCAAGTATACCATAAGGCATAATATCTGACAAGGGGAAATTGTATACATGGATAATAGGATAATAGGGCGAAAGGACTCAGGAAAATGCATGAAATACGGCATTCTCCGTGGCGATTTGGATTGTAATAGGAATAGAAACGGGATTTTACCCCAGAAAAGGGAGGATGCCAAGCAAGGTTTCCCTTACTTGGCATTTATTATGAAAAAGTTTTAAATTAATCAGCTAACTTTGTTATCAGCTTGCTGTGTTGTATCTTATGGTCTTAGTATACGTTTCAGAAATGTCTAAATCATGTTTCTAAAATGAAGTTTTTTAAAATTAAATATGAACAAATTATGAACGGTCGCGTTATTTGGAAAGGCGAATTACGTTCCAGCTTGTTTTGCCGAAGACAGCCTGCAGTATGCCGCTGTCCACTTTGGCGCCTCCGCCCGTCTTTGGCGCGACATTATCAGGATTCGCTTCCGTGTTAACCGCTTTCAGGTCGTCATTATGCATAACGATATGCTCCTGTACATGGTAACCTGCGTACTGGCGCAAGTCCATGGTTACTTCCATATCCTCTTCCAGATCTTTGTTTACCGCAAAGACAACCAGCTCCTTCTTTTCCAGGTTCTCCACAACGACGCAGTCGAGATAGGGCGCCTCGCCGTACTGCTTTGCCTCGTAGACAGGGGATTTCACGATCGTGTTTAACACGGTTCCCTGACCGAGCGTAGCCGCCTGCATATAAGGGTAGAAGATGGTCTGTCTCCACGCGCCGGTATCGGAAGTCATAATTGGTGCGATCACGTTTACGAGCTGTGCGAGGCAGCCGATTTTCACGCGGTCTGCGTGGCGGAGCATCGTAATCAGCATACTGCCCACTAACAGCGCGTCCTCAAAATTATAGATATCCTCAAGCTGATGAGGTTTCTGCACCCACTTTTCTAGCTGCTTGTCCTCCTCCTCGGAATGGAACCACACATTCCACTCGTCCAGAGAGATATTGATATTCTTTTTGCCGTGATGTTTACCCTTGATATAGTCACAGATGGAGACCACCGTCGAGATGAATTGATCCAGGTCAACGCTGCTTGCAAGGAAGTTTGCGGAATCATTGTCACGGTTCCCGTAATACTGGTGCATGGAAACATAATCTACCGTGTCGTAACATTCGTCGAGCACGGTTGCCTCCCATTCGCCGAAAGTGGGCATCTGTGAATTGGAACTGCCGCATGCCACCAGCTCGATGGAGGGATCTAAGATTTTCATCGCCTTACCGGTTTCGTTGGCGATCCGGGCATACTCCACGGCTGTCTTATGACCGGTCTGCCACGAACCATCCATCTCATTGCCGAGACACCATGTTTTAATGTCGTGAGGCTGTTCGTATCCGTGAGATCTGCGCAGATCGCTCATCAGTGTGCCGCCTTTAAAGTTACAGTACTCCAGCAACTCTTTTGCTTCGTACAGCCCTCTCGTTCCCAGGTTGACTGCCATCATAATATCGGTTCCGGCTTTTTTTGACCAGTCCGCGAACTCGTTGAGCCCAAATTGGTTGGACTCCACAACCTGCCATGCAAGATCGACCTGTGCGGGACGTTTTTCCTTCGGTCCAACGCCGTCCTCCCAGCGGTAGCCGGACACAAAATTTCCGCCAGGGTAACGCACGATCGGCACATTGCACTCTTTTACCAGCTCCAGCGTATCCTTGCGGAATCCCTGCTCATCCGCAAACGGACTCTCCGGCTGGTAAATCCCCTCATAAACCGCCCGTCCCAGATGCTCAATAAACGACCCGTAAATTCTTTTGTCAATCTCACTCACAATATACTCTTTGTCGATGATAACCTGCGCTTTCTTCATTTTCTGACCCTCTTCCCTTTCTTATGAGATTATTCGCAGGCAATTGTGAAACGCTTCTTTCATATTTTATATAGTGCACAACGTGTGCAACACCCACGACCTATGTTGCGTTTCGCAATTACCATTATATTATCTTCATAATAAACAAAAGGTACAAAAATAACCATACCTTTTCTTGCGCCATATTTGACTTTTCTTCCGATTATGGAATAGAATATAGAATAAGGAAAAGGAGGCGCCCCATGTTTCATACAGGCTACTGCGATTACAATCGGTTTAACCCGGACTGCGATATGATCAATCGTCCTGACGGCAGCGGAGATTATCTCTTTCTCCATTTCATGACACCCATGAGGGTGCGGCTCAGCGGCAGGATTCAGACGGCGAAGGAAGGCGCGTTTTTGCTATATACGCCGGGAGAGGCGCAGGTTTATCAGGCTGTCGGTCGTTTTAAAAACAGTTTCGTGCACTTTACATGCGACGACGACAGCTTTCTTACCACATATGACCTTCCTGCCAACACAATCGTCTATCCACCCTATCCCGACTCCATAAACGCTCTGTTCAAGTCCGTTTATGTGGAGAGCGTGACAAAGCAGGATTATTATCGGGAACAGATCGATAAACTCATGCACCAGCTTTTTATTCTTTTTTCCAGACAGCTTCATACATTCCCGGAGGGGAAAGACTTTCAGGCGGATATTTTTGAGGAGTTTAGGAAAGCGAGGATTGAGATTCTGACCCATATTGACAGGAAGTGGGACGCGGACAGTATGGCGGCGCTGACCAATCTCGGGACGAGCCAGTTTTACAGCTATTACAAAATGTTTTTTAACCGCTCGCCCAAATCAGAACTGTTGGATGCACGCATGGAGCGTTCCAAGTACCTGCTGCGGGTGGAAAAACTGCCGGTGGCGCAGGCGGCGGCACAAGCGGGGTTTGACAGTCTGCCCCACTTTACGCGTTATTTTAAAAAGGTGTGCGGGATGACACCATCGGAATACAGATTGTAAATTTGCTTCCTTCCCCTTCCTTGGAATCCGCTTCTATCCGCCCGGCATGTTCCAGAACAATCGTGTGGGTGATGGCGAGCCCCAGCCCCTGACCGCCTTTATCACTGCGGGTGGTGTAGGAACGGCGGAAGATATTTGGCAGTTCTTCTTCCGGGATGCCGCAGCCAGTGTCTGAAACGGCGATATAGGCAAAGCTTTCATCTGCTGTAAGAGAGAGGGTTATTTTGCCCTCCGGCGGCGTGAAATCGGCTGCGTTATATAGAAGATTTTCCAACGCGCGGAAGAGCTGTTCGCGGTTTGCCATGATATAGCAGGGGCGGGGCGTAATGTCCGCAAAAACATTCGGTCCGTAAAGCTCAATAATCGGACGGCAGTTGTGATAGAAATCTGAAAGAAAGGTATTGAGCAGCAGGGGTTCCATTTTGGCAGGAGCGCCTGTCTGGGAGGCGATTTCCTGAATGGATTTCAGGCGGTCGGATAAAACATTGCACTGCTCTTCTATATGAATCATTCTTTTATGTGTGGCATCATCCAGCATAATATCATTCATTCGAATGATCTGTGCCATGTTGGAGAGGGAGGTTAGGGGCGATTTCATATCGTGCCCCAGCTCCGCGATCAACTGACCTCTTTCTGTAAGAAGGCTGCGCAGATGCTCTGTCTTTTCCTCGACCTCTTCCTGCAGATGGAGATTCAGCCGCCCGTTTTCCGCAGCCATTTCCCTGCTTCGCTGTACCATCAGGAAGGCAAAGGCGATTACCATGTAAAAGGAGCCGTACTCCTCAGGATATGCGCCGATAAACGGTTCGTAATATCCGATGGACAGGACACCGTAAATCAGACAGACGCCGCTTGCGACGGCGGCGGCAAGAACGATCTTAACATAATGAAACCCCATAAAACCACCATAGGCCGACAGGCTGATCAGAAAGAATGCCATGATGGCTTTGTACCATGAAATAAGCGGTCCGTACCATTGCACAAGCCCGGGAACCGCGGGAAATACAAGCAGAGGAACGACGGCGACAACGACGCAGGCGCTCATGGTGAGAGCGCGAAGCCCTTTTTTCAGGCGGCGGGAGATTGCGCCGGCGCCCGGTTCCGGCACAAACAGCAGAAGGGCAATCTGCATGGAAAAGTAAATGCCGGATATGGCAGCAACATCCTCCACCGCATAGAGCGCACGCACGAAGGGCACGCCAGACAGCCTTAAGAAAGGATAGCAGATTCGCAGTGCGAAGGACAAGCTTAACATACCGAAATAGAATGTGGACGTTCTTTTGCCGTTTTCCCTGCGCTCCCAGAGTACGATGCAGAACAGGGAGAGCGTGAGCGATGAAAAGAACAGCATTCCGTAAAGGAGCATCCGGGCGGCAATGAGACGGCTGACGCTTTCCGCGTCCCCGATGACGGGCGCATACCAGATGCCGCCGTAATAGTGTGAATAGTTGGCAGTCTGGATAATCAGTTCCGCCTCACCGTCAATGGTAAACGCATAAGTATTGTCTTTGATCAGGGGAGAATAGCTGTCGGGAGACACATCGCCGGTTACGCCGAGACAAATTCCGTCCACAAAGACGCTGGCGGCGCACAGAGGCTCCTGCAGATAGAGAAGGACGCTGCCGTTTCCCCGCAGACGCATACGCCATGTGGATGTTCCGTAAGGATTTTTGTCTTCATGGAACATGGCAAGATTGGGATATTCGCCTGCCCATGTGCTGTAATAATTGTGTGTGCCGGATGAAAAATCCGCTGGTGAAAGCAACGTGTCCGGATAAAATTCCCATCCATCCACGAGGGCGCAGTATCCTTTTTCTGGAATCGTATAAAGTTGGTCTTGTGCGGGTGCCGCCTTTGTTATATATTTATTATCATACTGCGTGCCAATAGACAATCCGAACAGGCTTACCATAACGGCGCCTGCGATGACAAGGATGGTCTGTAATGCGGATCTTGTAAATAGCTGTTGTTTCATAATAATATAGATTCCTTCCAAAGAAGAGTGAAAATGATGAAAAATAAGCGTAATTTCCTGTTTGTACTCAGTCTCGCAATTGTGTTTCTATTATACAGAGCCGATTTCACTGTCGCAATAGCCGCGCCGCAAAATGCGGAGGATGTCCATGCCCCGGAGGCAGGGCAGAACGATGCAACAGCCGCCGACATGGAACCGTGGAAAACTGACGAGCCGGCCGTCGACGCGGAGCCGTGGGAAACTGACGAGCCAGCCGCTGGCGTGGAGCCGTGGGAAACCGATGAGCCGGCCGTCGACGCGGAGCCGGGCAAAACTGACGAGCCGACCGTCGACGTGGAGCCGTGGGAAAGCGATGAGCCAGCCATTGACGCGGAGCCGGGCAAAACTGACGAGCCAGCCGTTGACGCGGAGCCGGGGGAAGCTGATGAGCTTGCTGTCGGCTCAGCGGTGCAGGCAATGAAATCCGCTGTCACGGAGGAACCGGAAGAAAGCGTGTCCAGCGGCGGGGAACTGACAGACTGGCTGGAATCGCACAAGTACACCGGGGGCACGGTAAAACTGGCTGACCATATTGTTCTGGATGAGGACTACAGTTTTTACCCCGGTGCGCTGCATATGCCCGCCATCATGGTTGATACAGACCGCTATACCATCACGGTGACCAAGGCGGTTGATCTTATGAGTGATAATCATCTCACCTTTTCAGGACAGCCGGAGGGCAAAGGCATCTTTTGTGTGGAGGAAAAGGGGCTGCTGTCCATGCAGGGCATTACGGTGGAGAGCAAAACGGGCGCGCTGTGGCAGGAGGAAGGCGCAGGTCTGGCTGTTTCCGACTGCCGGGTCACAGGGAGCGTCCATTACGCCGAGACGCCGTTCGTAATAGAATCGGATCCCGTCTGCGTTGTTGTGGAGAAGGGACAGACGGTGAATGATGTCCTGCCGGAAGCTCTTCGCTGCAGAGTTAACCGGCAGGGAGAGGTAAACCCCGATGTTTCGGTTCCTCTGGTGTGGAATCTGGAAGGTACGGAGAGGCAGCAGGAAGAAAGACTGCGTTTCAAGCTGCAAGGTTCTTTTTCGGATGCGGCATCCATGGAGCCAGTGCGGGGCACGGTTGTTTATAATGATTATCCGCTGACCTTTAAGAAAGTAAATGCATCGATGTACGGAAACTCTTATATTTTCAAGGGCTGTTATACGAAGCCGGAGGAGGAATTTCCTTATACGCTGATATCGGAGTACTCTTTCGACGCGGAAAACTGGATGGTATCCGAGGAAGCAATGGTGAATGGTACATACGAAGGCTTCGTTATTATCGTTGACGGCGTGCGGTCCGGCAGGGCGGCTCACCCGTATATCTATATCCGCCTGCAGTGCAACAATAACGGAATCGAATATTTTTCCAATGTGCTATGCTACGCGGCCGACGATTTGGACGTCATGGAGGATATAGGCGGCAGCCGGGGCGGCGGCACTTCCATCACAAACCCGCCTGACAAGCCGCAGGAGGAGAATGTCGGCTCACCTACCAAAGAGGAAAAGCCGGAGCAGGAGGAAGGCTGCGGTGACGACCCGGACCAGGCTGATGCGGGCGGGGCTGAATACGGGATGCCTTCTGATGCCGGCGATTCAAACCATAATGCAGGGCAGCCGTTGCATGCGGCATTGGCAGACGACAGTGCGGGACGGGTGTCAGAGGCGAAATCTTCAAATACTGAGGCGGATCAGCTGCCTGACACGAAAGCTGGGACTGTCAATGCGCAGCAGATGCCACAGGCTGAGTCACCGGAACCCGGTGAAACTCCTGCCCTCTATGCGCGGATGGACGCGGGCGGTGGGGAAAACACTGGCAACAGTGATCCTGATGCCCAGAATGATGCGGAGGCTGTCGAAGCCCTATCCACATACGGGGAAAACGGCGCGGGTCCCGCGCAGACTCTGCGTGCGGACAACCGTCGGATCGGACATATGGTAATCGCGGTGGGGGTTGTCCTGCTGGCGGTGGCTGCCGGGACGGCAGGTTTTTATGCGCGCTCCCGTTATTCCAGATCCGGGACAAACAGATAACCTTTGTAGCGCTTGGTCTGGATATAGTCATGGTCGGGGCAGACTGCATAGAGCTTTCTGCGTATGCGCCCCATAATAACCTGCAGGGATTTCTGCCCCTTGTTGATCGGGGCTTTCCATACCGAATCGTAAATCTGTTCCGGCGTATAGATTTCGTTGGGATGTCTTGCAAGAAAATACAACACATCAAATTCGTAGGAAGAAAAATCTACGGAATGTGTTTCATAAATGGCGCTGCAGGAGGAAGGGCAGATGGAAAGCGGACCGTAAGTAAGCGTTTTGGGCGGCTCCGCAGCTCTGCCGGAGCGGATGCGCGCCTGTACCCGCAGTTCCAGTTCTTTTAAACTGTAAGGCTTACAAACATAGTCGTCCCCGCCGATGGACAGTCCGCGGATCCTGTTTTCCTCCTCGGTATAGCCGGAGAGGAAAACGATGGGAAGGCCTGTCTTTGCGCGTATTTTTTCGCACAGCGTGAAACCGCTCATACCGGGTAGGTCAACGTCCAGAATCACGCAGTCCAACGCATTGGATAAAATGATCTTTTCCGCTGTCTCAGCGGTATCAGCGCAGACAACCGCGTAACCCTTTGCGGAGAAATATGTCTTATTATCTTCTAATATCATCGGATCGTCATCCACCATCAGAACGTTATACATAGTCATCCTCGAATCTTACATCCTGCCCTTGGGGCGTTTTCGGTTTGACGCCGATTAAGCGAAGCTTAACCACTGCTTTACGGCGGGGTCTTTGACTTAGTATAGCATAAAAAGATTGGTCGGATGTCTTTTTTTACTCCGAAATTGAACGTGAAAATAAACGTCAGGTAACAATCGCGTGACAACCCTTTTTTCAACAAGAAATTATTGTAGAATAGTGCTGTAGAAACTGAAAATCTGCAGAAACTAGGTCGTGCGAGAAAAGAGGAATTGACATGTTGGGTGGCTCTGTATACATAGCGTTTATCCGTTTTGCGATCAGCCTTGCGGGGACGATTGCGCTGTTTTCCCTACTCGCGCAATCCCGGTTTGGCAGGAAGAAGACTGTCGTCTGCTATAGCTGTTTTTCTGTGGTACTGCTTATTCTGGCATGTGTGTGGTATGTGGCGGACTGGGAAAGCTGCACGCGGATGGTTGCCTTTGTCATGTATCTCTGCTTTGCCCTTTTTGCCGTTCTTATGAGCAGGGATTCCCTTTATCTGACTGTGTATAAGCTGGCGCTGGTATTTTATCTGCTTGCCATATTTCTGGTCGGAGCGCTGGAAATTTCCATTCTTTTCTTTGACCGCAATGTGTGGGCGGACATCGTGGCGCGTATCGGGCTGATTGGATTGATTGCGTTCCTGCTCAATAAGTACGTCAGGAAGACGGTAAAAGATTTTGGCGATTATGTGGAGAGCGAGGCGGATAAGTTCAGTGTCGCCGTGATGATTATATGTATTCTACTTGGCATTGGTTACATTTTAAATCCGGGTCTGAACAAGGAAATGACGTTCCACAGAATTTATCAGATCCTGATGAACTTTTTCCTGACGGGAACTCTGCAGCTTCTTATTTTTCATTTTTATCTGCACATTGGAAAAGAAAAGGAGTACGAGAGGGAAAACCAGTTGATCCAGATGAACTACAGACTTTTGGAGCGGCAGCTGGAAATTCTGGAAGAGTCGGTGGAGTCCGGTAAAAGACTCCGTCATGATATCAGGCATCATAACGCGGTAATTGCGGAGTGCGCGCGCAAAGGAGAGACCGAAGAACTTTTGCAGTATCTGCAGGAGTATGACCGGGAAATGGACCGTGGGGTGCAGCAGGCGATCTGCGCCAATACGGCAGTCAATAACGTGCTTTCCGCTTATACGAGAAAGGCGGAGCGTGAGCGGATTAAGGTAAAACTGGATGTGGAGCTTGAAAAGAATCCGGAAATTTCGGACATCGACCTGGTAGCAATTCTCGCGAATGCGTACGAAAATGCGATTTACGCCTGCATGGAAGTGAAAAAGAGGCTGGATGAGCAGGAATGTTTTATTGATCTGATGCTTAGGCGTAGAAAGAATAAACTGATTATTTCCTGCAGAAATACATGCAGAAAAGAGACGACATTGGAGGATGGAAAACCCGGAAGTGAATTAAAAAAGGGTGTGGGCGTTTCCAGCATCATCAGAACGGTGAAAAAGTATAACGGGGAATATGATTTCCGAAATGACGACGGGGTGTTTGTGCTCAGGCTTATCTTATGTATGCAAAAATAACGAAATGTATGTCACCCTCGAAAAACTGCAGAGTGAAGGCAGGGAGTTTTACATTGTCGTGCCCGTAACGGGGGGACACCTTTATGAACGGTCTGGACAATGCGCCAGACATCATCAGCACGGAACTGTTCTCAAGCTACGCAATTACCTGCGTGCAGACGGACGGCACAGGGGTTGGCGCAAAGTGTGGACTCTGCCATATCTGCCCGCCATTTCTTGGGATTTGTTACTCAAACTTCGCACTTGAATAAGCGCCTATGCACCTTGAACATCCAATAAAAACTGGCAATAAAATAGCATGAAACACTCTGTTTTTGGTATAATTGAATTGTCCGGAAAACAACATACCAACGGAGACCCATGCTATGAATAACAGTATAACACAAGACAACCAGAATGATAACCAGATTTCTAAAACTATTAAAAGATTTTTCGCCAGATTCCATGTGACGTCTGCCCTGAAAACGGCGGGCGCTTATCATAAGAAAGGTACACCTGTGACACAGAATTTTCAGTATTTGTTTTTCCAGAAAAAGTGTTATACTAAGATTGGTTTTGCGTAATGATCAAACAAATGAGTCACAATATAAATATGAATATTCAAGAATAATGAAGTTACCTTTCAACCGTGGGAAGATCAATATTTATTCGAGATTTTACCCATAAGAAACTGCTCGTATATTAGCAAAAAGATATTGCATTAACACCCTTTCAAAACTACGCTCCTATTCTAAAAGATCCATCAATCACATGCCCTCATCAATCTTGTCTATAATAAGGCCACTTGTAGAAGAATAACCCAAAAGAGAAAGTATGCACCATGCCGGCACAGTCCCAACATAGTGCATACTCTTCCAAAATAGTTGTCGCACAACAATATCATTTGCTATACAAAGAAGTTTTATCACTTACACCGCATAACCCTGTTTCCCCCTGCTCCTTATTCTCTGTTAGCAATTTCTGCAGCTTCTCCAGAAAAGATACATAAAACTGCCTTTCTTTTACACGTGCCTGCTGTTCTTCAATACTTCTTACCTTGTTAGGTTCCAACGGATGGTCAAAATCATATAAAGCCTTTTGGGCAGCTCGTATTGCTGACTCTACGGAATTACCCAATATATTTGCACTATCTGTCCTTCCCCAATAGTGGGCTATTACTTGCTGTATATGCATTTGTGATATATGCGTTCTTCCATTCTTAGTTTCACCTAATCCGTTTACACCAATTTCTTTCGTTGTTTCCATCCAAGCATCTTTTACAGATTGTGGCGCATTCGGTCCAGCATTTTGTAACACGCGCTCTTCAAAATCTGCTGCCGGCACATTCTGAATTTGCTCTTCCTCTTTCTCCGTTACACATTGTGCAAATGTAGGAGTTTCACTACGTTTTCGCTTATTTTCGTATAATCCTATATTCTGTTGGTAATTGGAATTAACCTGCATCTGTTCCCCCTCCGTATGACTTAATGTATATA
>ERZ779637.1290-NODE-1290-length-10895-cov-5.411900_pt1 | contig 10895 bp, 8 predicted proteins | sample MGYA00514196_ERZ779637 | MGnify/ENA primary metagenome ERZ779637 (study PRJEB29562, sample SAMEA4376700) | mouse gut metagenome | isolation source: Cecum | study: EMG produced TPA metagenomics assembly of the A DSS colitis mouse model was used to assess the... | reverse complement strand
GGCAGAAAAAGAAGAGGCTGCTATTCGGGGATTGGCGGCCAGGCCGTTTTAGAAGGCGTAATGATGAAAAACAGGGAAAAGTACGCTGTGGCGGTCAGAAAACCCGACGGTGACATTGAGGTGGAAGTGGAGGCTTATGAAGGAGTCTGGCACGGAAATAAGATAAAAGAGCTTCCGTTTATCCGGGGGATTTTCAATTTTATTGATTCTATGGTGCTCGGTACGAAATGTTTAAATTATTCGGCACACTTTTATGAAGATGAAGAGACGGATGAAACGGGGATGGATAAGACTCTGAATACGGTTAGTAAAGGCAAAGGCGAAAAGATTTTAATGGGATTTACGACGTTTTTAGCCATTATTATTGCGGTGGCCCTGTTTATAGTACTGCCTTATTTTATTACTTCTCTTTTCCGGGAATATGTGCGCAACGCTTCCCTGATGGCAATTCTGGAAGGCGCGCTGCGAATTCTGATATTTGTACTGTATGTGGCAGGAATCAGCGCCATGAAGGACATTAAGCGTCTGTACCGGTATCACGGCGCGGAGCATAAGTGCATTAACTGTCTGGAAAGAGGGCACAGGCTTACGGTAAGGAATGTAAGAAACAGTTCCCGGCTGCATAAACGCTGCGGGACAAGCTTTATGTTCCTTGTATTGTTTATCAGTATTATTCTCTTTTTCTTTATTCGTGTGGAAAGTCCCGTTCAGAGAATTGTGATCAGGATTTTGCTGATTCCCGTTATTGCAGGTATTTCCTATGAGGTAATACGGCTGGCGGGCAGATTCGACAATCTGCTGATCCGGATTATTTCCGCGCCCGGAATGTTGCTTCAGCGCCTGACGACCAAGGAACCGGACGATTCCATGATCGAGGTTGCCATTGCTTCCGTGGAAGCGGTTTTTGACTGGAAAGCGTATCTGAGAGAGAACTTTGGAAAAGATTTCAGCGAGGAAGATTTTGAAGCCGGAAGGAATCTGCACAGGGGACAGGGTGAGGAAGAGTCTCCGGCACAGAGATGAGCCGTCCGGTGAACTACGGTGAATTATACCGGGCAGGGAAAAAAATACTGGAACAGGCGGATATCGGCGAGGCGGCTTTGGACGCGCGGCTTTTGCTGGAATCCGTATGCCGGACAAACCGGAACGATCTGCTGGTTCATGGGGACAGAGAAGTGGAGCCGGAGAAAGAGAAGAAATATCTTGCTTTTATAGAAAAACGGGCTTCACACATGCCATTACAGTATATTACCGGCGTACAGGAATTTATGGGACTGGAATTTACGGTTAACGAAAAGGTTTTGATTCCCAGGCAGGATACCGAAATTCTGGTGGAAGAAGTGCTGCGTGATCTGCATGACGGAAGCAGGATTCTGGATATGTGCACCGGTTCCGGATGCATACTGATCAGTTTGCTGCATTATTCCAACGACTGCCAGGGAACGGGCGCGGACATTTCCGGCGATGCTCTTTGCGTTGCGAGGGAGAATGCGGCGCGGATTCTTGCCGGTAAGAAGGACGATACCGTGGCGCGGTTTGTGGAAAGCGATTTGTTTGAACGGGTAGAAGGCCGTTTTGACATTCTGGTATCCAACCCCCCTTATATCAGGTCGGCGGTGATTCCCGAACTGGCGGAGGAGGTGCGGGGAAATGAACCGATTCTGGCTTTAGACGGTGCGGAGGACGGACTGCTTTTTTACCGCCGTATTATAAAACAGGGTAAAGAGCATTTATGCGGCGGCGGCCGTTTGTTTTTTGAGATTGGTTATGACCAGGGAGTGGCCGTAAAGGGAATGATGGAAGAAGCCGGTTATGCGGATGTTCGGATCGTGAAAGATTTTTCCGGGCTTGACCGGGTTGTTTATGGAAGATATGAAGTGAGGGAATAAGATGTTTGACAGACTGGACGATTTACTGATTCGTTTTGAAGAGATTATGGGGGAACTGCATGAACCCACCGTTGCGAATAATCAGGAGCGTTTTCGCAGCCTGATGAAAGAACAGAGCGATCTGGCTCCTATTGTAGAAGCCTATCAGGAATACAAAAAGTGTAAGCAGGACGTGGAGGATTCTCTGGCAATGCTGGAGGAAGAATCGGATGAAGAAATGCGGGAGATGCTTAAAGACACATTAAGCGACAGCAGAAAGCGGATCGGAGAACTGGAAGAAGAACTGAAAATCCTGCTGCTTCCCAAAGATCCCAATGATGATAAGAATGTAATCGTAGAAATCCGCGCCGGCGCCGGCGGCGACGAGTCAGCGCTGTTTGCGGCCGAAATCTACCGTATGTATGTGCATTATGCGGAGAGCCAGCGGTGGAAGGTTGAGACGGCAAGCGTCGATGAAATCGGAATTGGCGGAATGAAAGAGGTTACCTTTATGGTAAGCGGGCAGGGGGCCTATTCCCGGTTAAAGTATGAAAGCGGCGTACACCGAGTACAGCGTGTCCCGGAAACGGAATCCGGCGGAAGAATTCATACTTCAACTATTACCGTTGCCGTAATGCCGGAAGCCGAAGAAGTAGATGTTGTGATTGACGAAAAAGATATCCGTATCGATGTCATGCGTGCCTCCGGGAACGGCGGCCAGTGTGTCAACACCACCGATTCGGCGGTCCGCCTGACCCACTATCCTACGGGAATCGTGGTATACAGCCAGACTGAGAAATCACAGCTGCAGAATAAGGCCAAGGCGTTTGCACTGCTTCGGGCAAAGTTATACGATATTGAACAGCAGAAAGCCCACGATGCGGAAGCGGAGCTTCGCAGAAGCCAGGTAGGAACGGGAGACCGTTCCGAGAAGATACGGACTTACAATTTCCCTCAGGGACGCGTAACGGATCACAGGATCAATCTGACATTGTATAAGCTGGATAAGGTTATGAACGGAGATATCCAGGAGATTATTGACGCCTGTATCGCGGCGGACCAGGCGGCAAAACTTGCGAAGATGAATGAAAATTAATTGTATTTTAACAAAAATGAATGTGGAAAGAACGCTTGAAACCGGTTTTTACTGCGGGAATCAAGCGTTTTTTGTATAGGGAAGGCTGTCGGAAAAGACTGTTTTACAGGGAACTTATATTGAGAGGCATATGTTTTTATGTTATAATTTCAATGTTATTCACAAATTAAGCGTTGGCAGGCCGGGAGGAAGTTACAGGACACAAGGTAAAAATGTCTTTGGAAGACGGAAAAATTGTGTTGAAAAGCCCTGATTTGTGGGTATATATATAATAAACGGACAGAATGGAGTGAAACAATATGGAATTGAAAACAATTGAGGAAGTAAGAGCGCTGTTTGCGAAGGACCGTTATGCTACGGACAGCGGCGCGTATATTGAGGAAATCGGAGAACATTACGCCAAATGCAGCATCCGGCTGGACGAACGCCATCGAAACGCCGTGGGCGCGGTTATGGGAGGCGTATATTTTACGTTGGCGGATTTTACCTTTGCGGTTGCCACGAACTGGAAAAAACCGGAAGTGGTTTCCTTAAATTCCACCGTTACGTATCTGGCTCCTGCAAAAGGGGAGCTGCTGATAGCGGAGGCGTTTTGTGTAAAGGAAGGAAAAGCCACGAACTGTTACCGTATCGATATCTGCGATGAAATGAAAAAGCTGCTGGCGACGGTTACCATAACCGGGTACCGTGTAGGTTAGTGGAGCTTGAACTGGAGGGATAACGAAATGGCAGCAGGAAAAAAACTCGTCAAAAAGATGGGAAAAGTTTTAGGCAGCGGGGTGTTTTTATCGTTTTTGATACCTTTTGCGGTAATGATGACGATTATACTATGCCGGGGAATTTATCCCTTTGGGGACAACAGTTTTCTGCATATGGATATGTATCACCAGTACATGCCGTTTTTTTCAGAATTTCTGCATAAACTGAAAAATGGGGAGAGTTTGTTTTACTCATGGAATGTGGGGCTTGGTTCTAATTTTCTGGCGCTGTTTTCCTATTATCTGGCGAGTCCGGCCAACTGGCTGGTGGTCTTGTTTCCGGAAAGCCATTTAATGGAATTTATGACGTACCTGATCGTGATCAAAATCGGTTTTTGCGGAACTTCTTTTTATCTGTGGCTGCGGTATCATTTTAAGGAAGAAAACAAGTGCATGGTGTTTTTTTCCTGTTTTTACGCTCTTTCCGGATTTATTGCGGCATATAACTGGAATATTATGTGGCTGGATAATATTATACTGGCTCCGCTCATTATTCTGGGACTGGAAAGGCTTTTCTATGAGAAGAAGTGTTTATTGTATATTCTGACATTGGGAATGTCAATTTTGTCGGATTATTATCTTTCGATTATGATCTGCATTTTTGCCGTGCTCTATTTTCTGGTTTTATGTGTGGAAAATCCCCGGCTTGTAAAAAGGGTGTTTTCCTTCGGCGGCTGTTCTCTGCTGGCAGGCGGTCTGGCGGGCGTACTGCTGGTGCCAACGTATTGTGCGCTGCATTTTTCGGAGTTCGGACAATTTGCGTTCCCGAAAAAAATTTCCGCTTATTTTCCTCTGTGGGACATCCTTGCGAGACATTTTATAAATGTGGCCACGGAACAGAAGCTTGACCACTGGCCGAATATATACTGCGGAACGGCCGTATTATTACTGGTTCCGCTTTATATCATGAATAAGAAAATTTCTATTCGTGAAAAAATTGCCAAAATCGGACTTATGGTATTTTTTCTTGCGGGATTTTCCATTAATATGCTGGTGTTTATCTGGCATGGATTTAATTACCCGGATTCGCTTCCGGCAAGGCAGTCGTTTCTTTATATTTTTCTGGTGCTGACTGTTTGTTATGAAGCATGGAAAAATCTCGACGGAATATCGCCGAAAGCGTTAGGCGGCAGTCTGGCGGGGGCGGTTGCGTTTTTGCTGCTGTGCGAGAAGCTTTTGGGATATGCGAATGATTTTGCACTGGATACTTACTATCTTACGGGTCTGTTTCTGTTTTTTTATGCGGGGATGTTTTACTTATACCGACGCTACGGGCAGGATGCGAAGATTAAAAGAAGGCTGATGATTCTGGCTGCCGTGCTTGTTATCGGTGAAAGTGGAATTAATATGGCGGTTACCAGCGTAACCGTAACCGACAGGACAGATTATCTGGAGGATCTGGCGGCATACCGGACGCTGACGGAGCGCACGAAAGAGAGCAATCCGGATTTTTACCGTTTTGAAAAATGGAAGCGCACCACAAAAAATGACGGTACGCTTGCAGGATATCCGATGGCATCCGTGTTTTCTTCCACGGTTAATTCCTATATCGGTGATTTGTATGAGGAATGGGGAATGGGATACAGTAAGGTATTCTACTGTTTTGACGGAGCCACGCCCTTTACTTCCGCTTTGTTGAATGTGAGATATATGTTTTCGGAAGATCCGGCGGCAGATCAGGGCGGATTGTATGAACAGGTCGCAGATCAGGACGGTATTTACCTGTATGAGTGCAGGGAATCGCTTCCTCTTGGCTATATGCTTCCGGAGGAATTTCAGATTATAGGCCGTGATAAAAGCAGAAAAGCGGATCAGCCGTTCCAAGTGCAAAACGAGATGGCGCGGGGACTTGCCGGCGGGGAAAATCTGTTTGTTAACGCACAGGTAAAACAGGAGGATGGCGGAGCCCGTATTATTACGGAGCAGTCCGGTTATTACTACGTCTATTCTCGGAGCAAAAAGACAAAAAATATGACTGTTTCCGTAAATGGAGAGGAAACCGAATATAAAAAAATGGGAAACGGTTACGTTCTTCCCGTTGGCTTTGTGGAAAAAGGAAGCTTGGTAAGGATTACCTGTGAGGAAACGGAAACCTTGAATCTGGCGGCCTGCCGCTTGGATACGGGCAGGCTTACGCAAGTCATAAACCGGCTGCGGGAACAACCCTTCGTGGTCGATGCGTTTTCTTCTGACAAAATAGACGGCCATATCCGTGCGGATAAAGCCGGAAGACTGTTCTTTTCCATTCCGTATGAACCGGGATGGAAGCTTACCGTTGACGGAAAGGAAACGGAAGTTGAATGGTATGCGGACGCATTCATAAGCGTGTGGCTGGAAGAGGGAGAACATGTGATTACTTTACGGTATTTCCCGGAAGGATTGAAAGCGGGAATTGCGGTCAGTACAGCTTCACTGCTGATTTTGGCAGGAATACTTTTGTACCGGAATAAGAGAATGAGTCCCGGTAATAATAGAAGTAGCGAATGTTAAAAGGGGCTGTCTGTATTGTTTAAGAAGATTTTGATATTTGGCTTCGTTTGTATCTTAACCCTCTGTCTGCTGGCAGGATGGAAGAGACAGACGGAGCCATACGTTTATTTTGCTTCGCCGTATCAGCGGATTGATATCGCCTCGTTAGCTGAAAAAGCTGCACTGGAGGAAGATGAATACAGAATTCTGTTTTCTCAAACCGGCTTAAGCCGCCGCGCCATTGAAACAATTCCTTCAGAACGGAGTAAAGATATATTACTATACGCCCAGGAAGCCTTTTTTTCTGCTCCGCGGATTACATGCGGCAAGAGCGGGATCGTATCCTGGGAAGAACAGAATGAAGGAGACTGTCTGCCGGATTTTATCGGCCTGGAGGAAGGGGATATTCTGCTTTCTTTTTGCTGTCATACTTTTGGCTGGAGAAACGGACATGCGGCAATTGTGATAAACGCGGAAGAGGGAACGACGCTTGAGGCGGTGATGATAGGTGAGGACGCCTGCCTGCAGAATGTCAGGAAATGGCGTTATTACCCGTCCTTTCTGGTTTTGCGTCTGAAAGGGCAGCCCTTGGAAGTGAGGAAGAAAATCGCACGGTATGCATACGATACCATGGAGGGGGTTCCCTATGGATTTTCCGCGGATTTGCTTGAACACTTCGGACTGGGTGAGAAGATTCGCAATACGGACTGTTCGCATTTGATCTGGAAAGTATATAAGGAATTCGGTTTTGATCTTGACAGTGACGGAGGTTTTTTTGTTACTCCGCAGGATATTGCGGAAAGCTCTCTTCTGGAAGTGATTCAGGTCTATGGGATAGATTTCTCAAAAATTCACGAGAATTCATGAGAACTTGTGAAAACTCCTTGTATCCACAATTTTGGAAGTATGCTATAATAAATGCATGCAAAAAAACGAGTAAATTTTTTATTTAAGCAGAATCGCAGGCAAGGCATGCGATATGCATGGAGATTAGGATGATTAAAATACTGATTGTAGAAGATGAAAAGCCAATTGCCGATTTGATATATCTGAATTTGACTAATGCGGGATATCAGTGTGAGAAAGTGCATGACGGTTTGAAAGCGGCCGATTTGATTGAAAAAAACCGGTATGATCTGGTGCTTCTTGATATTATGCTGCCGGGAGCGGACGGTTACGAGATTTTGGAGTACCTGAAAGAATACGATACGCCGGTTATTTTTGTGACGGCTAAGGCGGACGTTAAAGACCGTGTAAAAGGATTGAAGCTGGGGGCCGAGGATTATCTGACCAAGCCTTTTGAAATTGTGGAACTGCTTGCAAGGGTTGAGACGGTTCTGCGCCGATTTAATAAAAATGAAAGCAGGCTGAGCTTCGCCGACGTAGTGGTGGATCTGGAAGCGCACGTCGTATACCAGAACGGAAAGCCTGTAAATCTGACTATGAAGGAGTACGATATCCTGGTGTTGTTTTTGCAGAATAAGAATATCGCGCTATTCAGGGAAAAAATATTTGAGAAGGTATGGGAAGGAGAGTATACGGGGGACAGCCGCACGGTAGATCTACACGTGCAGCGTATGCGCAAGAAACTGGGATGGGAAAAAAGAATTGTTCCGGTCTATAAAGTGGGCTATCGGCTGGAGGATACGGATGAAGTTTAGGTGGAAGCTGTTTTTATGTATGATGACTATGGTGGCGTTAGCATACAGTATCAGCGGCAGTTTAATGGTTACGTCCACATTCCGGATTACATATGACAAAGAAGTGGAGATGGCAAAAGAAGAGCATGATATTTTACAGGATACGTTTATTATGGTGCTGTCTCATCTGACGCAGAATATATCTGAAGAAATCTGGAGACAGGTGGCAAAGGATCTGGATGATACCAGCACAAGGGAAAGCTTTTATTTCTGGCTTAGCAACGAATATGGGCATGATATTTACCAGAGTAATTCCATGCGCCGGGAAAAGATACCCGTTTATCAGACCGAAGTGGGAACGCCCCAGGGCGGTTGTTTTCTGTATTCGGATCAGAATCGTTATTTTTTAATGACCCGGTCTTATATGATTACGGATGCGGGGGATGTATACCTGAATATTATACGGGATATTACGGATGTTTTTGTGAGCCGGGAAGAGCAGATTCTGATCGTTTACCGGATTATGATTGTGGTAATGCTTTTTACGGCTGTGTTCAGTTACATGACGGCATATCATTTGACGAAACCGTTAACCGGTTTATCTAAGGTAGCCAAGAAAATTTCGGAAGGTGATCTGACCGTCCGGGCTGGGATAGAAAGTACGGATGAGGTCGGTGAGCTGGCCGCCGATATCGATGATATGGCGGGGCATCTGGAAAAGAATATTGAAGAATTAAACGATGCTGTCAGGAGGCAGGAAGACTTCGTAGGCAATTTTGCGCAGGAGTTGAAGACGCCCCTGACTTCCATTATCGGGTATGCGGATATGCTTCGGTCCAGAAAACTGGACCAGGATACGATATTTTCTTCCGCCAATTATATTTTTACGGAAGGGAAGCGGCTGGAAGGTATGTCTTTCAAGCTGCTGGAACTGATGGTGACAAAGCAGAAAGAAATTACTTTGAAAAAGATAGACGCTTCTTATTTTTTTCAGGAGGTGGAAGGCGCTTTGAAACCCTTAATGGAAAGGGAAAACGTAACGTTCTGTGTGGAAGCGGAAGAAGGTTTTCTTACGGCGGATATGGACCTTTTAAAGTCGGTTGTGTTTAATCTTGCAGACAATGCAAGAAAGGCATTAGCGGATACGGCAGCAGGGAATGTTACAATCCGGGGAAGCGTGGAGAAAGAGCAATACCGCATCTGCGTTTCCGATAACGGAAAAGGAATTCCCAAAGGAGAGCTTAATAAAATTACGGAAGCTTTCTATATGGTAGACAAGTCCCGGGCCAGAGAGCAGGGCGGAGCAGGACTGGGGCTGGCTTTATGTAAGCAGATTATGGAGATTCATCACGGAATCATGGAATTTGAGGCTCAAGATGAAGGGGGAACCCGGGTTCTTCTGACTTTGGGAGGAGGAGCGGCTTATGAATAAATTGCAGTCGGCAATTCTCTGGCTTGCCGTTCTGGAGCTGATTATTGCCTGTTTTTTTATGCCGGTTTTTGTTACCCGCGTACAGGAAATAGAGCTGGCAAGGGAAGTGCAGCAGGAAGAAATTATGTCTGCCAATCTGACTACTTATAACAGCAGTATTATGACGGGAAGTAAAAGCGGCATGGACATGGATCAGAAGATTGACGTTGCCAACAGTTACGATAATACGGTTACCAGTATTTATCTGGAACGGGGAGAAAATAACTATACGGCAAACCAGATCTGCTCCATTGCCGCAGGAGAGCTGCAGAAAATAGCCAAGTATTATCAGGATGTTTCCCCTTTGATGAAACGTTTGATTGAGATGGATATTTTTACCCCTATTCAGGAATGTGGAATTTTTCTGGAACAGCAGAGTCACGATGAATCGCAGGACGGGATCGGATATGCGGACGTTGAAACGGTAGACGAGGTGGATGTGGATTTGGATTCCGTATATGTCAGCGGAGACTATGAAGTGCGGGTGGAAACCATGATGTACATCAATAAAACGGAACCCGGGCAGACCTTTATCGTGTGGCAGATCAGCTATTACAATACAAAAGAAAATACCACCTTGTTTCTTCTGTTTGATGATGAAACCGGTAAATTTTTGTCTGTGACGGGAAGCCTGACCGGATTCCAGGAGGAAGAAACCCATTCTCTTTATGGAGACAGTAAGGCTAACGCCGCATTGATTAAAGAGTATTACCAGAAAGAAGATGCGGGAACGCTGGAAATAATTGTGGAGTAAAAGGAAAGACCTGTATACGCCGCGAAAGCGGTGTGTGCAGGTCTTTTTACGTAAATATTTAAATTGCAAACTGAGACATATAAAGATTATAATAAGCTCCCTTTTGTTTTAAAAGCTGGTCGGAGGTTCCCTCTTCTATAATGTGTCCGTCGTCAACTACAAAGATACGGTCCGCTTTTTTGATGGTGGATAAGCGGTGTGCAATCACGAAAGAAGTCCGGCCTTTTAAAAGCTGTTCAATTCCTTCCTGCACTAAAAGTTCTGTTTTTGTATCGATACTGGAAGTCGCCTCGTCCAGTATCAAAATTTTCGGCATGGAAACCATGGTGCGGGCAAAAGCAAGAAGCTGCTTCTGTCCGATAGACAGCCTGCCGCCGCGTTCGGACAGTTCCGAGTCGTACGCCTTTTCACGTTTCATAATAGAATCATCGGCGTTTACGGCTTTGGCGGCGGAAATGATTTCTTCGTCCGATGCGTCCAGTTTGCCGTAACGTATGTTTTCCTTAATGGTGCCGGAGAACAGGAAATTATCCTGTGTCATAATTCCCATCTGGCCGCGCAGACTTTCAAGCGTAACGTCCCGGACATCGCTGCCGTCGATCAGTACCCTGCCGCTGCCGACATCGTAAAAACGGCTGATCAGATTGACAATAGTTGTCTTGCCGGCTCCGGTGGGCCCCACCAGAGCGATGGTTTCGCCGGGCGTTATATGAAAGCTGACGTGATCCAGAACTTTTACGTCGTCGTCATAGGAGAAGGTTACGTCTTCAAATGTCACTTCTCCCTGTATGGGAGGAAGAACGGATACATCGTTTTCGTCCCGGATGGCGTACGGGGTG
>ERZ779637.1289-NODE-1289-length-10897-cov-3.972238_pt1 | contig 10897 bp, 11 predicted proteins | sample MGYA00514196_ERZ779637 | MGnify/ENA primary metagenome ERZ779637 (study PRJEB29562, sample SAMEA4376700) | mouse gut metagenome | isolation source: Cecum | study: EMG produced TPA metagenomics assembly of the A DSS colitis mouse model was used to assess the... | reverse complement strand
ACACTCTTTCCCTCCACGACGCTCTTCCGATCTCAGAATCCGCAGCAGCGTCGTAATATGCTCCAAAAACTTTTCCGGCGGATTATCCACTCCATAGAACCCGATAATCTTTCCTTCACTGATAAGCGGGCTTACCACAAGCGAATCAATATTTTGCGGCTCCAGATATGCGAAAACTGTTTTATCTTCTTCTCTGACGCTCTCCAGACTCTTAATAATAACGTTTTCATCCTGTATAAATTTCTGATACCATGGATTCACTACCTGAAAGGAAACATTCTGCAGGTTTTCCTTCTGCGGTATTACACCGTCCGCACACCATTCATAAGTATTCTGAAAAGCGCCTCCGTCCGTCTCTTCAAAAATATAGACCCTGTCACTGTTTAAAGACTGCCCAAGGTACTCTAAAAGGGCCGCGATGGAATCCTCCGGTACGGAAGCCATCATGGCGATCCGAAGCCCTTCGTTAATCATTGCCTCATTGTCTTCATATCCTTTATTCTGTTGTTCCCATGCGCTTAAATCCACACCGAGCTCGAAGCGGTAACGCTTTCCGTTTTCCTCTATCAGCGTTTCTTTCAAAGCCTGCTTCTTTTTGATAACCGGATTGTAGCGTACCTCTTCCAGAAAAAAACCCGGCACCAGCTTCTTATTATTGCAGGCCGTACATGGCAGGGAACTTCCCCTCAGCAGCTCATAGCATTTTTTCCCTTTGACATCCTCCTCCGATTCAATTCCGTATATTCTTCTTGCATACCGGTTGGCATACACAAGTTCATGGCAGTCCATGTCCACTACACAGACGCTTTCCTGCATTCTTTCATAAAACGCCCACAACTGTTCCGTATTTTGCACTGTCAGTTCTGATTTTTTCATAATATTCCCATGTCCTTCCCTCAGCCTGCGTACTTCATAATTTCACAGGACGGTTCAAACGAACTCCCTTGTCAAAGCCCTGAATTTCCAATTGATAAAATCTGCAGTCAAATTGATTTTATATCTACACCTTAAAAGATGCCACTGTCTGATTCAGCAGTTCGCTTAACCCGGATAGTTCCTCCATCTGCGCAAGAACAGCTCTGGAGCTTTCGTCGGAATCCTGCGCAGACTGCTTCATCGCCTGCATATATTCCGCAATCGCGCCCACCAGATCTACAATTGCCAGAATGGATTCATTAACCCCTCTGATGCCATCGCCCATTTCCGCCGATGCCGAACCCAGATCTCCGGATATACTGCTGTAAAACGCTGCATCTTTTTCGTACATTTCCGCCAGGTGCGTCATTCCCTCATAATCCGCCATAACCTTTTCATTCATAAATTCCAGTAATCTGCCGGAGCTCTGCGATAAAAAGGAGACATTCCGTACAACGCCTTCCGTTACTTTGCGAATCTTATCTACCGCAATCTTGGAATGATCCGCAAGCTGACGTATCTCATCCGCAACAACTGCAAAGCCTTTTCCCGCATCCCCGGCTCTGGCAGCCTCTATCGAAGCATTCAGGGCTAACAGATTCGTCTGAGAACTGATCGAAAGAATTTCTTCCGTCAGCGTATCAATCTCTCTTACTTTCTGGCTGTCCGCAATTGCCTGCTCCAGTTCTTCTTTCGTTTCCTGATAAAGAACGACCGCTTCCTCTCTGGATGCCTCGGAGCTTACATGCTGTTTTCCGGCCCGTTCCATAATATCACCGGACTGGCCGGCGGCTTCCTTTGCTTTTTCCGCCACCTCTTCTACCGCCAGACAAAGTTCCTGTCCGGTATCCCTGATCTTTTCAGCCAGCTCCTTTGCTTCTGTTGTCTGATTTAATACCTGCAGCGCCGAATCGGCAATTTCGGAAATGTCTTTCGTCAGAACCGTCATTCTGGCTGAGGTCCCTTCCGCTATCGTGCCGATGCTTTCCGCCTGCTGCTTGGTACTCAGTATAATCCCGCGGATCTGCTGTTTCACTTCTGCCGTCGCAGTCCTGATCTGCTCCGTTTCATTCTTATATTCTTTCGGAATACTTTTCTCAACGGCAACATTCTCCGAAAAATCACCGGATGCAAACTGTTTTAACACCTGAACCGGCGCTAACATTTTCCCGATTAATCCCGTCATCGTAACGGCCACAAACGCCGTAATCACAAGCGCAATAACAACCGCCACGGCAATCATGGTAAACAACGAGCTTCTGACATTGGCAGTCGGCACTACCACGCCCATTCTCCACTGACTGCCTTCAATACCGGCCGTTGCGAAATAGCATCTGCTGCCATCATAATCCACCAGTTCTATAACACCGTTTTCTTCCCCGTTTAAAAGCTTCGCAAGCCCAGGCATAATATCCCTGACGGCAACGGCATTATTCTCCGAAGGTTCATAGTCTTTGTTCTTATGTGCCACAAACTGCCCGCTGCTGTCCGTCAGAAATCCATATACTCCTTCCGCAAAATCGATACTCCCTGTCAAATCCGTCACCGTAGCGAGCGTCACATCCAGACCAACCACCGCTGCCAGTTCATTCTCTATATATACCGGCGCCGCTACCGTCGTGCACATCTGATTGGTCAGCACATCCCAGTAAGGATCTGTTACAATTACATGTCCTGCCGCTGCCGCCTGCTGATACCATCCGCGCTGAACCGGATCATATCCCTCCGGAATCTCAGCCTCTTCATTGGACTGCACGAACAGGCTGTCCCTCGTGCCGCAGTACAGGTTTAAAAGTTCTTCCCGGCCTGCCGCGTATGTATTCATTACGGACTGAATAAATGCCTCATCCGCATTCTGCGCCGATTCCATACAGTTTGCGGCTCCTTCCGCTAACATTTTTTCATTTTCGATCCATGTATTGATCTCTTCCGCATATCTGTCCGCATAAATCTGTAATGCCTCTGTCTGATCATCGACCAGCCGTTTTCCCGCTACGATAACGACACCAACCGTAGTCAGCAGAATACTGGCTACGACCATACAGATCACACTGACCGTCAGCTTTCCCTTGATGGTTCTTCCCATGGTCCCGTACCTCTTTTCTACCTGTTTTCTTTATTTGCATTTTGCTATCAGTTTATCAGAAAAGGGGGGCTTTGTGAGACGGTCCGGTATACATTGCAGATTTTGAGGTATCATTTGCAGATTTTGATGATTAGGGATGATTGCAATCTGACCATCCCGTTTTGTAAACAAGTTTCACATTTTACAGATGACCGGTAACAGAAGGTAAAAAGAATGATTTATCCGGAGCCGGAAATATGATACAATCAGGAAAACGTATCAAAAACATGGAGGTCAGACCGAAAAATGAATTTTGCAACTGTAAATCCGACGAAAAAAGCATATTCTCTGTTCGCCGTATGCACGATTCTTCTTATCGCATCCTGTATCAACGGATGTGGACAAAAAACGCCGGAAACAACACCCCCGGCCTCTGCTGCCGTTTCTTACTCCGCGGCAGCCCCGGTCTCTCCAACGGATGAAGACATCCTGACCGGAACGGAAGCAATTGAAAACCCAGACGAAACCCCAAAGGAGGACGAACCCATGGACAATGAAACGACCCAAAACACAATCAATCCGGAAACTCCCGACGGTGCGCAAACGCCCTTTGCCCGGCATGGCGCGCTTCATGTGGAAGGAACCGCATTAACGGACAGCCATGGAGACCCCATACAGCTGCGCGGAATGTCCACCCACGGTATTGCCTGGTTTCCCGAATATATTAATCCGGAAACCTTTCGATACCTGCGCAGCGGCTGGAACACCAACTGCATCCGTCTTGCCATGTACACTGCGGAAAACGGCGGTTATTGCACTGACGGCAGTCAGGAGGAGCTGAAAAAGCTGATACAGGGCGGCGTGGAATACGCGACGGAGCTTGGCATGTATGTTATCATCGACTGGCACGTTTTAAGCGATCAGAATCCTCTCACCTACAAAGAAGAGGCCATCCGTTTTTTTGACGAAATGTCAAAACAGTATGCGGATTATGATAATGTCATTTATGAAATCTGTAACGAACCTAACAATGCAGGAACATGGGAGAGCGTATGCGCCTATGCCGGCGAAGTGATTCCCGTAATCCGGGCCAACAGTAAGAATGCCGTTATTCTTGTCGGCACGCCCACCTGGAGCCAGGATATCGATCAGGCACTGGCTGCGCCGCTTGATTACGATAATATTATGTATGTCCTGCACTTCTATGCGGCAACCCATACGGACTGGCTCAGAGAGCGGATGCGAACCTGTATTGAAAGCGGCCTTCCGGTCTTTGTCAGCGAATTCGGCATCTGCGACGCTTCCGGCAACGGTGCGGTCGATCTGGAACAGGCCAATGCATGGAAGGAATTAATTGAGACATACAACGTCAGCTATCTGTGCTGGAACCTCGCAAACAAAAACGAATCCAGCAGCATCCTTGTCCCCGGCTGTTCGAAGCTTTCTGACTGGAACGAAGAAGACCTGAGCGAGCAGGGGCGATGGATCAGAGACTGGTTTCTCGGCGAAAAAGAATAGCAATACATTTGCCCCAAAATATTTTAAAAAAGGAGAAAAACAATGGCACACTACCATGTAAAATTTTTTGCAAATTCCCTGAAAAGATCCACTTCCTTTGACATGTTTCTTCCCAATGACATACGCGAGGACATTCCTCATGAAGACACCGAGTATAACAGGAGAAAAACAAAAACCCTTTTCCTGCTTCATGGCTATACCGGCAGCGCGGAAAACTGGGTTCCCGAATATCTGGCGGAAAAATACAACTTTGCCATCGTCATGCCAAACGGTGAAAACGGCTTCTGGCTTGACGGTCTCTCCACAGGCCATCAGTTCTGTACTTTTCTGGGAATCGAGCTGACAGATTATCTCCGCAGGACCTTCGGCCTTGCAATGAACGCGGATGAAACCTATATCATGGGGCTGTCCATGGGCGGCTTCGGCGCGCTTCACACCGCGCTTTACTACCCTGACAGATTCGGCAAGCTGGCGGCTCTTTCATCTGCGCTGATCGTGCACGAAATTGCGCACATGAAAGAGGGCGGCGGCAATGCGGTCGCAAACTATGCTTATTACCATGAGTGCTTCGGAGATCTGGAAACCGTCGAGGAAAGCGATAATAACCCGGAAACACTCGTCAAAAAGCTAAAAGAGGAAGGCCGCAAAATTCCGGAAATCTACATGAGCTGCGGTACGGAAGATTTTCTTTTGGAAAATAACCGGGAACTGCATGCATTTCTCAATAGCATCGGCGTAGAGCACGTTTATCTGGAAAGCGGTGGAAATCACGATATGGCATTCTGGAGCGAATATGCGGTAAAATTTGTAGAAATGATGTTTGCATAAGACAGAGACGCGAAAATCAAAACAGCGCCGCCTTTCCTGTCAGATAACCGGCCGCCGGACAGATTCCCTGCTCCGGCGGCCGTTTTATGATTTCAGAAAGATAATTACTTTTAAGACAGCCTCATAGTTCTTTCAGCGCCCCAAGCATCTGCTCCGGATTCTCTTCCGCTTTTACTTTCCCATAAGCCTTCACAATAACGCCATCTTCATCGATCAGATAAGTGGTGCGCACAACGCCCATGCTCACTTTTCCGTAATTCTTTTTTTCCTGCCACACGTCATAGGCTTTTATGCATGACAGCTCCGAATCGGAAAGCAGTGTGAAAGGAAGTCCGTATTTTTCTTCGAACTTTTTATGGGAAGCCACACTGTCCTTGCTGACACCGATCACCACCGCTCCTTTTTCCTGAAACTGAGGATACAGATTCCCAAAGTTACAGGCCTGCTTCGTGCAGCCCGGCGTATTGTCTTTCGGGTAAAAATAAAGAATAACCTTTTTCCCCCGATACTCCTCCAATGTGTGTATCTGTCCGTTCTGGTCCGGCAGTGAAAACGCCGGCGCCTTTGTTCCTGTTTCCAACATCCTGTTTCTTTTCCTCCTTCACATAATCTCCGCGCAGAACCGTCCTTCGCCCTGTACGCCGTCAGATTCTATACATTAAGCTCCGGACAGTATCTCCGGATATATTCAAACACTGTTTCAACCTGTTTTCCGTTCTCCAGATAGAGGCTGTCTTCTCCGCTCTTCCTCTCCGAAGCGGAACCGCTCTTATATTCAATAATCAGCGAGATTCCAATGGTCAGACTCTGGATAACGTTATAATCGCCGAGATGATACCGCGTTCTCGATTTTTCTTCTCTGCAATAGATATCTTCGATGTCTGCCACCCTGATAAACCGGACTGCCAGATCTCTGTTGAAGATCAGATATTCGCTGCCCGCCTGAAAACGGCTTGGAAATCGGTCTACGACGGTGTTCATAAAAACAGTTTTGCCAAAACTGCCCGATTCTATCTGCCGCACGAAGGCCGCTTTATCCTCTTCGGAATGAAAAGCCTCCGTCATCGCTCTCTCATATGCGGAACGCACCTTTTTCGTCGATCCTCTTTTCATCTGAACCACAAAACATATCCAGATAAACAGCGCAATGCCGCAGCCGATCGGAAAATGCAGCTTAAATACGGAAGCCGCATCGCCCCCCACGATAAATCCGAGCGCCGTCATGCCAGCCACACTGACTGCCATCCACAGATACATCATTTTCGTGACCTTCTCATTAAACCTTTTAAAGTCCGCCGAAAACTCTTTCAGTTCTCCTTCCAGCCACATTTGTATCCGTTCATCCATTTTCTTTTCCTCCTTTTCCCAGACGCCAATGTCTCACCTTCGTGCATTCCTGTCTGCTTCACGCTCATCCAGCGCCTTTCTCGCCTCTGCAACCACCTGCCCGTCGGTCCGGATAAGACTGTACTCATCCATCATCGGAAGCCCCATCGGCACGCCATCCTTTCGGTAACGCATGGCGCTGTCAATCGTCTTTTTGGCGGACATATGGTACTGCGTAATATCCGTTTCGGCAAGAAACTGTCTGATCACGTCCGGCGTCACGCCCGCCCCTGCCATAATCTTTGGTCCCCCGGTCTTTTGCTGTATCCCGGACAGTTTCTTCAGAAGGGGCATTCCCGCAAGACAGCTGCTTTTCTGCCCCGATGTCAGAACCGTATCGATGCCCAGCTCTCCCGCCTGCTCATAGGCTCTCTCAGGATCTGCGCAGACATCAAACGCACGGTGCAGCGTGATCTTCATATTTCCGGCCGCTCCTGTCAGCTCCCGCATCTGTTCCATATCGAGATTTCCATCCTGCATAAGACAGCCGATCACAATGCCATCCGCCCCTTTTTCCCGGAAAATCTCCACTTCCCTTCTCAGAATATTGAATTCATATCGGCTATAAAGAAAATCTCCGAACCGGGGCCGCAGAAGAACCCGTACCGGAAGCGCGCATCGCTCCCTTACCTGCTCGAACAGCGCAATTCCAGGCGATATCCCACCGATCATAAGGGCAGCGCATAATTCCAGCCTGTCTGCTCCGCCCTTCTCCGCTTCTACGGCGGACTCCACACTGTCCACACAGCATTCCAGCATATAGTCTCCCAACATGATACTCCTTCCCGTTTCTCTTCCCATCAGATTTTTCTCTGTCCGAAATGAAGACATTTCTGCGGACAGGCATCAACACACTTCCCACAACGGATACATTCCGGCGAACAGGATATTTCGGTTACGGAAAGCGCTGCCGGACAGGCTCTTTCGCATGCTCCGCAGGAAGTACACCGCTCCTTTTCCCAATGAATCTGCACCAGACTGAACCGGTTAAAAAGTCCGTAAATGGCTCCCAGCGGACACAGATACTGACAAAAGGGACGGAAGCATTTTATCGACAGAATGACAATCAGAATCAAAATACCAAGCTTCCAGTAAAACAGCCCGCCGACCTGCATTCGCAGCCCTTCATTTGCGCCGAGCAACGGCAGCGCTCCAAGCAGTGTCCCGGAAGGACACAAATATTTGCAGAAAGCCGGAACCTTCGCAAATCCCCCGAACAGAAACATGGAGCCGATACATACAAGAAACAGGAGGGTGGCATATTTTCCATATTTCAGATATTTATGAAAGGGCAGCGTTTTCTTTTTCCGGAAAAAGGGAATCCTGTATAAAAGGTCCTGCACAAGTCCAAACGGACACAGCCATCCACAGATGAACCTTCCAAGCAGACTTCCGAACAGGAAAAAGAACCCCAGCGCTCAAAACGGAATCCGAAATCCCCTCTGATTCAGCAAAGCCTGCAGCGCCCCGATCGGACAGGATGCCAGCGCCCCCGGACAGGAGTAACAGTTCAGGCCGGGCGCGCAGACATACTTCAATCCGCCCCGGTATATCTTTCCGCTCAGGAAACCGTAGGTATATCCGTTTGTAATTACCGTAAAAAGGAGCTGTGCCGCCAACCGTATTTTCTGAATCATCGTTCTGATAACCTCTGCCTTTTCTTTTTCTCCCCAATCACCATACATTTATTCGTTTCTTACGTCTTATCCAATCCCGATGCACTCCATGCAGATCATGACCGCTTTCTGCCAGATGTCCGCCAGGTGCCCCTGTAGGGCCCCGACACCAAGAAATAATATCCCAAGAACCGTTCCGTACAGCCATCCGTATTTTTTATTCTTCTCCCAGATATTCATTGATCTTATCCTCCCATGACGCCTTATCCATCGCGCCCACCACGGTATCTAACAGAGTACCGTTCTCGTCGAAAAAGAACGTCGTCGGTACGGCAGATACATCTTCCAACAATGCATGATACATCGATTCATTGATCAGCAGATGGGTGTAAGACGCTCCCGTCATCCCGATCAGCTCTTTGGCCATATCTATCGCTTCCTGATCCGCGTTCTCCGGCACATCGCTGATAATGCCGATGATTCGGAAGTCTTCCGTATCATAAGCCTGCGCCAGCTCACCTAACTCCGGCATCTCTCTCAGACAGGGATTGCAATAGGTCGCCCAGACATTGATCATCGTCAGTTTCGATTCTTTAAACATATCCAAAGAAACCTGAACCGTATTGCCTTCCACATCACGCGCTTCAAAGTCGGTCTGCTTAACCAGTTCATCCGTAAATGACAACGTCTCGTCCTGCGAATCGCCGGTTTGGACCGAACTCTGCGTTTCTCCCGTTTCCTCTCCGCCGCTTCCCGCACAGCCTGCCAGCAGAACCGCCGGCAGAAGCAGCGCCAGAAGCTTCCACCATTTATATGGACTGATTCCGTTTCCAATCATGTCTTTTCCTTCTCCTTTCCTTACGCCTCAGGGTCCGTCCGGACCGCTTCCCGGCCCCTTACGTCCGCTTTTAGCAATATGGACAATTTTAACATATTATACATGAAAATTCCACACCGGCATAACACAAATTCGGACACAGATAAAGGGCGTGACGGCAGACCGCCAACGCCCCTTTTATCATTCTCCTGTTATTCTTTCCGTATCCGCACAAACTCAGAACAAATGGAAATCTTCGATTCTACACATGCCTGTCATATCCCCCCCGGCACAGATCATCAATGGGAAGGCCGCGCCCCGTGCATGCCTCTGCAAAGCCAAAAGCCAATCAACATCCCCAGCACATTGTTCATAATATCATCCAGCTCAAATTTTCCGCGCCTCGTGATCAGCTGGACGCTCTCAATGGCCACGCTGCACAGAAACCCCATAAGAATTGAACGGCCGGGACGCCGAAAGGGTTCCCATAATAGATAAAGTAAAATTCCAAGCGGCATCAGCAGAAGAATATTTTCCACCCACAGCGTCGTATACCGAAGGCCCGTTTCCCATGTCCCAAAGGGCAGCAGATTCAATTTATACTCTGTTCCGGCTTCTCTTGATAAAACAGTTATCTCCAGAACCATGCAGAAATAAAATCCAAGCAGCGCAGCCAACGAGGTCTTCCGGCATAAACGGATGATGCTTTTTAAAGAAAGGTTTTCGAAAGCGCCCCTGCAGACCGCCGTCAGCAGATAAAGAAGTACGGCCGCGCTTCCTGCCTTCAGACCTGCCTCCGTATATTTCTCCAGAAACGCGCAGCAATCCTTCCATATCATTTCCACGACCGTTTTAATGCTTTCTGTCCAATTGATCCCCGATAAAAAATCCGGCAATTTTCCCACCAGTGTATCCACTCTCCTGCTTATTTATTTTAGCCTGCATGATTTCCCACATGATAGACAGCGTCTCCGCACGGTTTTTCCGATTCAGCCGATGCAGACAGTCCCAGAATTCCTGTTCGGATATCTGACTTTCCTCTTCTATCCGGTCCCTTTCCCATCCTTTCTTCTGCTCCATGCGGTCTTTTTCTTCCTGCATCAGAACTGCGGTTTGCTGTTCCTCTTCCATTTCCTCCTGTTTAAAAGGCAGCTCTTCCATGTGCTCCAGAATTTCGTCCGCAGATACTCCATAGAATTTTGCCAGCTTATACAGAACATGAATCGATGGCCGTATCCTCCCCGTCTCATAATGAGAGTAGGTCTGCCGGGAAATCTGTAACTGCAGTGCAATATCCTCCTGCTTATAATGCCGGGATTTCCGCAGCTGCCTTAAATATTCCGGTAAATTCACGTTTCTTTCCATCGTCTCCTCCTTTGTTTCCTGCTTACAGCCCATATAATGCTTTTGTCATGTTCCACTTCCTCAAAACCGAAGCGATCAGACCGGCAGCACATATTGCCGTAATAAAGCTAATTCCAACCTGCATCACCGGAGGCACTTTTCCGTTCAGCGGAATAATCGTCAGATAGATAATTTGCTGATGAAACAAATAAATCCCGAAGCTGTTATTTCCAAGCGCATTCCATAATCTGCCATACCGCATATGATCGAGTTTTTCCTGAAAACAGATCATGGCGGAATAAACCATGTAAACCACCGCAGCAGAACAGAAAAAAGTTATCACCATGACCGCGGACTTCAAAAAATCGTATTTATATTCCTTAGATCGGAAGCGCGTCGTGTAGGGAA
>ERZ779637.1287-NODE-1287-length-10937-cov-10.445690_pt1 | contig 10937 bp, 12 predicted proteins | sample MGYA00514196_ERZ779637 | MGnify/ENA primary metagenome ERZ779637 (study PRJEB29562, sample SAMEA4376700) | mouse gut metagenome | isolation source: Cecum | study: EMG produced TPA metagenomics assembly of the A DSS colitis mouse model was used to assess the... | reverse complement strand
TCCGCATGGCCGCAGACCTCCGCATCGCCGCGGACCTGCGCATCGTCGTAGACCTGCGCATTGCCGTAGATCTTCGCATTGCCGTAGACCTTCGCATTGCCGTAGATCTTCGCATTGCCGTAGACCTTCGCATCACCGTAGACCTGCGCATTGCCGTAGACCCAGGCATCATTTTCGCAAGAAAGATTTCCCTCTTTTTCAATCCAGCCCCCTAAATCCCCAATCTTAACTATCCCAAAAGTTTCCGTCGCCCTTATTCTTTTTACTGTGATGATTCCAAATAATCCAACCTTTTTCGTTTCTCCTGTAAACTCATATCTTTTCATGATATCCTCCTATTCTTCTCGTTAAAGTTCGACTTATCTTTAAATCAACATGACCGACAACTCTTTTAAATCTCAGTTTATCGGATGTTTAATCTGCAAAATCAAAACACTCTGTACCATTGCCATCATCAGAAATGACGATAATTCCCTTTCCGTTAGGAATTCCGAGAAGCCCATATGCCGCCAAATTGCATCCGCTTGAATCGCCTTTTTGTGGGGAACCTTTTCCAGTATACCTTCCGATGCATTCCTGATATGCGCAGTTCGGGTTATCTGCCCCCACATCCTTAAAATCCTGAATAGAAGCTATATGTCCACACATCGGGCACTGGAATTTCCACTTCATGAAATTTTCTCCGAATCTGCGTTTTCCTTCTTCCATCCATTCCTGCTGCGTCATAATCTTACGCTTTGAATCATCAACTTCTGTATAAGCTCCTGTATGCAATTTAATTTTTCTTTTCATCTTCTACCTCCGCTAAAGTTCAATTGATAACATCTCGATAGCTTTCGCTAATGCTACGTGTAACTTGTAATTCTCAAAATCTCGCTCAGTTCCATCAAAATCGTAAGCAGGGATCCATCCTCTTGCGATTCTTTCAAGGATCTCGACCGCCTCATCATTAGACATATTCTCTCTTGCGCTATCATAATCTTCCTGGCCATACTCAGTTACCGTATATGTTTTCATATTATCCGCTTGCATCCTCCAATCTTTTTGCCCTGTTTCGCGCCGCGACTGTCATATAGACCGGCCTGCCGTTGTCTCCTACTGTCCGCGGCGCCTGATCCGCTTCATTTCTGCATAGGTCTCTAACTTCTGTGCATCCGCGTAGGTGATTCCGTCTCTAACGACCGCGCTATTAAACGCTTCAAGTCCGACATTCCTCTTCCTTCGTCCCATTATCCATTTTTTTCCTCCTGTACTTTGACTTGATAATACTTACCCACCCTTGCTTTAAGCGCTTCCAGAAGCGCTGTCTGACAATCTCCCTTGCGTTGCAATGCGCACATGACATCCTCATCTACTGTACCGGCCGCGAGAAGATGATGTATGTACACCGTATGCTTCTGCCCTTGCCTGTGCAGTCTCGCGTTCGCCTGCTGATATAACTCCAAGTTCCAATTCAGGCCGAACCATACTACGTTACTGCCGCCTTCCTGCAGGTTCAAACCGTAGGCCACACTAGCCGGGTGCGCCAGAAGGACATCGATCTGCCCCGCATTCCAGTCTGCGATATCTTCCGTTCCTGTAAGTTCCCTCACGGTCAGATTTGCCTTTGCCAGTGCCCTGCGTATTCTAACAAGATCGTGTTGAAAATTATAAAAGACAAGTGCGTGCTTCCCGTTGAGTTCTTCCATCAGCTCCATGAATCCCTCTAACTTATTGTCGTGGATCTGGATCACGTCCCGGCTCTCGACAACCCTGTCGTCTACCAGGGTCTCCGTCGTATGATAGACCGCCCCATTTGCCAACTGTAGGAGCTTTCCTGACAGAACCGCTGCGCTCCCAGCATCAAGTATACCGTCTGGCAGCTCCAAGATCCTCTCGCGCTCCATCTCCTCATAGGCCCTGCGTGCTTTTGCATCGAGCTGTACGTATCGGACATTGTCGATCCGTTCCGGCAGGCTTAGATAATCCTTTGCAGATAGACTGATACAGATGTCCCGGATGAGTTCCTGTATCTTCTCATCCGCTCCTGGCCGCGGCTCGTAAGAAAAGATCGTGGTCGCGTTCCGCGATGCCGGCACAAAATAATTATTCCGGTATTCCGTCAAGGTCCGCCCAAGTCTCTGTCCGCCATCAAGCAGGTACAGCTGTGCCCAGAGATCTGTCAGACCGTTCGGCGATGGCGTGCCCGTCAGCTCCACCAGCCGCTTGATGTGCCGGCGGATGTTCTTAAGGGCCCTAAATCGTTTTGCCTGGTGGCTCTTAAAGCTGCTAGACTCATCGATGACCACCATGTCAAAAGGCCAGTCATTCCGGTAATAATCCACCAGCCATGGGACGTTCTCCCGGTTGATCACGAAGATGTTCCCCGGGCTGTTCAGCGCGCGGATCCGCTTAGCTTTTGTGCCGAGTACAGGCTGTATCTTTAACAGTCGCAGATGGTCCCATTTATCCTGCTCCCTGGTCCAGGTATCTTCCGCCACTTTTTTAGGCGCGATCACCAGGCATCGACTGACAAAAAACCGGTTAAAGATCAGGTCGCACACTGCCGTCAAAGTAATGACCGTCTTCCCCAGGCCCATGTCGAGGAATAGGGCTAAAGCCTCCTCCTGGATGATGCGGGTAATGCAGTAACGCTGATAATCATGCGGCGTAAATCTCACAATAGCATCCCTGCCTTTCTGCCGGGGCGACGGTTTATCATCTCCTCGAACAGCGGGTCATGTGCGTGGGTCACCGGCACCTGTTTCTGCAGCTCGTCTATGACCTCTTCCGCGCGTTCCATACTATCCACCACTGCGGTATAGCACCCAAGTTGCCTCAATTCCCATTGCTTGAACCTCTGCTGTTTTCCCGGTATCTCTCCTGCCTGTTTCAGCTCCACGAAACCTATCCTGCCGCCGGGTAGCACCACGATCCTGTCAGGCACGCCGGCATTACCTGGTGACACGAACTTGTACGCCTTCCCGCCTGCCCGTGTCACAAGCCTGCAGAATCGTCTCTCTAATACGCTCTCTCTCATCTTCTCCTCCTATCCCTGAAACATTCCTCGCGCGTACGCGTGTATATACTTATACGCGTTCAGGGGTATCAAGGGTATATATACCCCTTATTTCCCTTGTATTTTTATTTCATATAGAAGAATGTTTACTTGTTTATAAATACCGTTTTATACAGTAACTATCAGCCTTCTAGCGTTAACATTAGAATGTTTCCGCATGTTTGCATGTTGACGGTACCCTTGTCAACATTTTCTGCCGTGACCGCTTGTTTACGTATCAGATGTTACCTTTATGAATCCTCTCTGGGATCCGTATTCCCCTCCGAATCGCACTGCGCCCTTTTGTCGCTCCCAGCCTGGCAGCCTCTCCAGGATGCCGTTGATCTCCTTAGAGTCTGATTTTTTCATCCGCGTATACCCTGGCATCTTAAAGCACTCGTTCCATATCTCCCAGGCGCAGATCCGATCCCTGTACATCAGCTGACTCTCATCAGCCTGTTTTTGATCGAATCCAGAATCAAGCCAGCTGCGCCTCCCGTATAGATCTCTTTTATACCAGTCCCTAGGCACTTTTTTCTCCAGGAACTCTATGATCGCACCCTCCGAGTAGGAAGACTCTCTATGCTCCTCCTGCGCGCGCTCGGCCATCCTCTCCGCCACATCCGAAAGGATCAGCGGTTCTCCTAAGCGGTACAATGCGACTGCCTCAGCCCAGATCTGCGGCACTTCTGCGGGCAGATCGTGCCATATGCTTTTCTTGTGCCCTTTCCCGGACAGGTCCACCGGCCAGAACCTTCTGTTCCCTGTATAGTCCTTTAAGAATTCTGCCTCATTGGTGGTTCCTACGATGACGCACTGCCGCAGGTATTTCTCCGTTCTCCTGCCGTATGCAGCCCGGTACACATCGTCGCATTTGCTCAGGAACTGCTTGACCGTGTTCATTTCGGATTTTGTCATGCCCGTCAGCTCTCCGGCCTCTATAACCCAGTATCCCTGCAGCAGCTCGGCCGCGTCCTTTCCCTCAAAGGTACACAATGAATCTGAATACCAGTCCATCCCCAGATATCGAAAGAAGGTACTCTTTCCTATGCCCTGCGGTCCCGCCAGGATCAGCATGCTGTCAAACTTGATGCCCGGATGAAATATCCTCGCTACAGCGCCTACGAGTGTCTTTCGGACGGTTTCCCTTGTATAGGGGTTATCCTCTGCCCCGAAATAGTCGATCAGAAGGCTGTCCACCCGTGGCACACCGTCCCATACCTGCACTGCCAGATAGTCCCGCAGCTTATGTACCCTGTGATTCAGCGCATATACCGCGAACCCGTCCAAGATCTTCTCCTTGCCCGTGATTTTGTACACGGATTCTACGTATCCCCGAAGGCCAGAATCATCCGCATCCTTCCACTGCCTTACGCCGCAGGCCTGCCCTATCGGCTCCCAGGGCAGCGGGGATATGGCCATAGGCCTGCCTGACATTTCGTCATGGTATACACGCCCTTTCAGCCTCGGGTCATTTTCTAAGATGACTTGCACATTCTGGATCGTGTTGAGTGGTTCCCCCGTCTTCGGGTGCGCCTGCAGCTTTAAGACCCAGCTGGCGTCCACCTGCTCCTGTCCAGGCGGGGCATTCGCGAAACTCTGTACGGCCGCTTCATATCGTTCTTTCGCCATCAATTCCGCTACTGCCGGCTGACCGGAGGCAAACTCACACATCTTTTTAAAAGAAGGAAGGTTGCCTGTCGGGGTATCCGGCTTTGCCTCGTCGTCCTCATCTCCGAACAGGTGCAGTCGCACCATGTCAAAAGCGTTTACCAGTCGCCCAGAGCAGGGATCTGTCGCATGATGACTATAAAGGAACTTGCCATCCTCATACAAGACCGCGCCCCCGACGGTACTCCCCTCCACATATGTGAACCGATCAGGGTCCGCACACGGCTCATAAGTACCGGGAAGGAACTGTTCCATAGCCTCCTCTATGGAGAAGCACTTACAAAAAGCCCCGACGATGCCCTTTTTTTCCAGCGGATTGCCCTGCTTCTTCGCCGACCTGTCTCTGATCCGCACCGCACCTGGCACCTCTGGCCATTCTGATACATCCCGCCAGTCCCGGTAACTCGACAGCATCCCCGTCTTTGACAGGAAAGGCTTATCTTCATACAGAAATACATACTGACTGTCTCTACTGCAGCTCGGCCAGTACATCAATCTGACTGGCTCAAATGTTGTTGGATCAAATATCTGCATCCCGACGAAATCCGCCGCCTTACGCGCGATCGGTTCATACTCATCTGCGGTGCAGGGTTCGTCGAGCGGTAAGATGATACGCAGCCGCGGCGCCGCCCCCTCGTGTTTTCTCGTCGAATAGACAACATAAGCGCATCCTAGTGCCGACACGGTGTTCAGCACCTTTTGAGTACCGCCCGGTTCGATCGTATCGGCATCCAGCGTGATCAAGTGTCGTTCCCCGGCATTCTCGTTCTTCCTGCGCTGCCCTTTCAGCACACCGCCCACGAATCCTCCTATGTCTTTTAAAGTATCCTGTTCCGGCTTTGAAAGGGACATATATTCCGCAAAGCTCTCCTGCGTCCTGACGGGCTGCGACAGCTTCTGCAAGAACTCCGACCAATATAGTTCCTGGCCAACCCATTGCGTAGACTTTCTACTCGTCCCCGTTGTGATCTTGATGACCCTGTCATTATGCATCACCCCATCTCCTAATCTTTTTTGTAATATTGTGACTCAAATCCGTCCGCATCAAGCGGCAGTCCTGCCGCCCATCCCGGCAGGAGGCACATACAGCTGATAGCCTCCCCGAGCGTCCTTCCAGAGTCTTCCGGCACTTCCAGAATAACCTCATCATGTATATGGAAGTCGATCACGAATCCCGCGCGGCATAGATTCATCAGGGAGTTAGCTAATAGGTCACGGGCTACTGCCTGTACGATGTTCTCCGTCAGTTTTCCGCCGTAGGTGGATATCATCCCCCATTTTTTTGTCTTCTGATCAACACCCCGAAAATGTATCGCATCCCTGCCCAGGTCATTCTGCCTGATCTCCGGCTTATAATAATAGAGTCTCCTGCCGCTTGGGAGGATGATGGACAGATAGTCCTCATCCCTTTCGAAAGCGATCCCGCAGGGCATATACCCGGTCACTCCGTGCTTCACGGTATCCAGCGCATACTGTTCCACGGCTCTCCAAAAATCAACGATCCGCCTATTGCTCCCCCGCCACCGCCGTACGATGTCCGGCAGCTCCTCTTCCGTAAGGCCCATGTTCAGGGCGCCCATGGATATAAGTGACCCTTTGCCCCCTTGGTACCCTAGTGCCAGTTCTGCGATCTTCCCTTTACCGCGCAGCGCATACTCAGGGTTCCCCTTTTTGATCAGGTCAATGTCAACGCCGAACATTGCTGAGGCGGATGCTTCGTAGATCTTACCGTGCGTCCTGAAAACGTCCAGCCGCCACTGCTCCCCGGCTAGCCACGAGAGTACTCTTGCCTCTATGGCAGAAAAATCCGCTACCAGGAATTTACAACCCGACCTCGGGATAAAAGCAGTACGGATCAGCTGCGAGAGGATATCAGGCACGTTCCCATAGATGGCTTTTAGCGCCTCAGTCTGCCCTTTCTTTACCAGCTCTCTCGCTGTATCCAATGTACCGATATAGTTCCGCGGCAAGTTTTGTATCTGCACCAGCCGGCCGGCCCAGCGTCCTGTCCGATTAGCACCGTAGAACTGCAGCAGCCCACGTACCCTTCCGTCCTCGCACATGCAAGTCTTCATGGCCTCATATTTTTTTACTGAGGTCTTTCCCAGTTCCTTCCGGATCCGTAGCACCTCTTTTATGAGATCATCACCGGACTTGTCCGCCAGCACTTCTGCCACCGTCTGTTTCTTTAAGTCTTCCAGTTCAAGGTCTGAATTCTCCCGGATCCACTGCTTCAACTGTGCCACACTGTTAGGGTTATCGAGACCGGTGATCCTTCTCGCCCTTCCGGACAGTTCCCCTTGGATCTGGCAGGAGATCGCCAAAGCCCCTTCGATCAGATCCTGATCCACTGCAGCGCCGTTCAGATTGATATATTGATCCAGCACCCAGTTAAAATGTTCCGCTTCTGGGAAAGGATGCCTTTCCAGGATCTGGTGTATATACATCTCTGACTCTACGTCCCGGATGCAGTAAGACTTGAACAGTTCCCACTTTTGCTTATCGTGGTACCATCGGTTTCTCGTTCGGCTGTAGTTATTCTTTGTGGGGGCGCATGGTACGCAGAAGTACTTGATAAGCTGTTTCCCGACCGCCATCTTTTGTCGGCTCTCCGGCAGTCCTAGCGCCTTGCCCAGCTGTCCTAGCTGCCCAGGAAGACCGCAGTAATAAGCGTGGATCATAGTACAATGCCACTGACGGATCTCCGTTGGAAAATATCTCTTTAAGCAATTTATCTCAAAAGCCGCGTTATGGGCTATCTTTTTCACGTTCAGGTCGTTTAAGTCCCGCACGATCCCCGCGGGTATCTGTTCGCCTGCTGCCAGATCGATGATCTTAACGGGTTCGTGGTCGTATGAATATGCAAAAAGCAGTATCTCAAAGGCCGGGGACTGTACGTATCTGTACAGCCCGGCTTTTGTTATATCAATATCTGAAAATGTCTCAAGGTCTATATGCAGGGTTCTCATGATAATCCCATCACTCCTCCTGTAAGCATCGCCCGGCCCGTGATCGGGTCAATCTGTCCCGCCTGATAGGTGGGATGTTGTTGCTGCTGGTACGGAGAAACAGGCTGCTGGTACGGAGAAACAGGCTGCTGGTAGGCCGTCTGCGTCTGCTGCGGATATCCTCCCTGCATCGGCATCTGCACAGGCCACCCCACTTGTCCTGCGGGAGCATACTGCCCGGGCACGGCGCCATAGGCATTACTGCCGCCGAAGGCCTCTTCCGCTGAGACTCTTGCAGTCAGCGGTTCGCCGTCCTCGATCTTCTGCACGGCGTTCAGGCCGCAGCCGATCCCTTTGTTGCCGTTTGAGCTGTAAGCGAAGAAATTGACATTTGCCCTGATGTAGCACCCGCTGTATACGTCCGCCGGATTGATGATGTTCTCCATGTTCAGGCCAACGATGGACGGCTGCAGTTTTGCTGATGCCGTCATCACGAGATGCCCCCTGCACTCTTCTCCAAACGGTTCCCCGGATGTCGGCTTCACCCCATCCCCATCGTGGACCGGAATTTTGCACATCGGCGGGATATTTCCCCCAAACACCTTTTGTGCCCCTTCCTGCTTTGCTTTTTCGATCTCTGCGTAGATACTGTTGATCGTCACTGTGTCAGTCTTCGGAATCAGAAGTGTCACTGAATACTTTGCTTCTCCGCCGCCCTGCGGCGCCTTAGGTTGAAAGATGCTGACATAACTCGCTCTGACTTTTCCTGTTGTGATCGCCATCTCATTTCCCTCCTTCTAAATACGTGTTGTCCCCGCCAAAGGCCTCTTCGGCGGATACTCTTTGCAATGCCATAGCCGGCCTTTTATCGTCCTCGGGCGCCAGCGTCGGCTGTCCCTGCGGCTTTACGATATATTTCGATAATATCTCCTGCCGATGTTCTTTGCTGAGCATCTTTTCCAGATCCCCCAGTGCTACGGGTTTCCGTTCATACAAGATCGCTTCGTCATAGCCGGCCTGTACCAGTTCCGAAAATGCCGCGTCAGCATCTGAGATCCGCCTGTTGCTCCTGCCCTCCACGATCTTCCAGCCCTGTACCTCACCGCCGGATACGATCTCGTTCAGTGCGGCATCCTCGAGTTTCTGCACCCATTCTTTTAAATACATCGCTTTTTTCAGCAACTCTCCTGCTTCTCCCCATGAGATCAGCGGGGGGAGTTTTTTCTGATTCTTCTCTTCGTCCCATGCTTCTGTAAAAAGGCTCATGTTCTTTTCCATAGTCGCCCGGCATCTTCCGTACGCTTTACAAAAGCCGCTACGACAATAGTTCTCTGTATCCCCGCTGCAATAGTCAGCGGGCCGGAATTCTCCCTCGCCCTTGAATGCTTTTTCTGCAGCGGGTTTTACAACGATCTCGCCCCAGTCTAGTATCTCTTTGAGCGTGGTACTCCATGAGGACATGTTAGCTGTCCTAGGCTGGACAATGTGCAGATGTACGTTCTCGATCGGGAACAGCATCCCATATTCATTGTAAGCACCCAGCGCATACAGAGAGAGTTGGTAATTCCCTTCCGCACCGACCGGTACTCCCTTGCCGTACTTAAAATCGATGACATGAAGGTCGTTTCCATATAGGATGACGCAATCGCCGGTCCCAAACCCTTCCGGCGCCCATGGGCTATAATCTAGCCGTTTTTCTATCGCGACAAACGGTGCGCTCGGGAAGCTGAAGGCGATGTTTGACACATAATCTGCGTATTCATCTGTATATCCCTCCATCTCTGGCGTGTAAGACTCATCTTGCTGCAGCTTTTTCAACCGGCTCTTATAAGTCCGATCCGTCATGTTCTTATCCGTGAACAACTTCTGCAGCTTTAACTCGCAGATCGCGTGTGCCAGCGTGCCCTCTTTCGCGTACGGGGATTCCGCTTCCGGGATACTGTCCTCCAACATGGCTGATGGCGGACAGTGGATCCATTTTTTTGCGCTAGATGCTGATAAAAGTGCGTGTGCCCTTTCTTCCTTCCTTTTCCCCATCAGATCTGCGCACCTGCCTCTCTCAATGCTGTAGCAAACTCCCCGTAGCGTTCCTGGGGCAGCTCTGTCATCGCCTGGATCCCGAACTGTTGCAGGATCCCCACCACCTGCGGCATTCTCCCCATCTGCGAAAGACCCGCCGCTGCTACTTGCAGCTGCTCGATCGTATATCCCTGCGGCATTGCTGTTGTAGGAACACCGGTCTGCGGTACTGTACTCGGTGCCTGCGGGATCCCCGTCGCTACGGGTACCGCTGGTTGTACAGGCACCGGATTATAGCCCTGTGGTGCCGCTACAGGAACCTGTGGCTGCTGTACGGTCACACCGGCGGAAATCGGTGCCGTCGGAACCTGTGTTCCTACTGATGCCGGCGTCACCGAGACTGCCTGTCCACCCCTTGCATTCGCCAACGCTTTGATCGCGTCTGTTAAGTCCGTAAGCCCTTCAATCGTGATCTTGATCTCATTCATAACTATGCTCCTCCTTTTCTTCTTCCATTTGCTTATCCTGCGCTGTCTCTTCCCTGCAATCGCATTTCTCGCCCGCATCCAAGTTTGCACCGCAATGCGGACATGTTCTGTAACCCATAGGCTCCCTCCTTTTGCTCATCCTTAATAGTATCAATGCCGATATCAAACAGCCCACCCCAGAGATAACTATATTGTCGCTATCTAGCGCTGCCGCTGAGGGCATCAGCACGATAAATGCTATTCCGCCAGATCTGAGCATTTACCCTTTACCCTCCTTCCTGATCAAGGTATAGCGCTGCGATGATATCTTCCCGCGGAATGCGGAGTACCCGGATATATGCCCTTAATTCCCTGAGTGTTATTTTCTCTGGATCGTGCATGTGCGTAAAATACGTGTTCCTTTTGATCTGAGCTGCATCTGCTAACCGGTCAATGCTCTCATCACGGTCTATCCTCAAAGACTTGATCTTACGCGCCAGGCTCTTATTTTTATCTGTCCACAGCCCCAGCGTTACTTTTGCCACTCCCTCACCTCCTGTCTTAATCCGTTATCTCTCTCGTGCTCACCGATAACACACGCTGCATCCCCGGGAAGCCTTTGCCGAGATGAACATAGAGACCGCCGACCGTTAATTCCGGCTTGAAGCGATAAACTTTGCTCTTACGTTTCGCCCGACTTCCATCCGGATACTCTCTAACTACCACATAAATATACTCTGTCATAGGCGCCCCCCCCCGCAGCCGGGGCGTTGTACCCTTTTACAGCAATATAAA
>ERZ779637.1286-NODE-1286-length-10957-cov-7.470831_pt1 | contig 10957 bp, 8 predicted proteins | sample MGYA00514196_ERZ779637 | MGnify/ENA primary metagenome ERZ779637 (study PRJEB29562, sample SAMEA4376700) | mouse gut metagenome | isolation source: Cecum | study: EMG produced TPA metagenomics assembly of the A DSS colitis mouse model was used to assess the... | reverse complement strand
GCATTCGCCACCGTAATACCATTTTCCTTCTCATGATCCAAATAAATATGTTGGTACCCAATCGTCCGCGTCACAAGATAACGCACCCCCCTGTCCCGAAGCCCTCCCAGCAGCTCCCTCGTCATCTTCGACGTCAGGATATCCACGCAGGCGCTACCCTCCGCCAGCCCAAGATTCCCGGGCTCCGGCGCATCCGGGCAAAGCACCAGCTCCAACCCCAGTTCCTCCCCATATTTCCTGAAAATCCTCTCCTCATCAAACTCCCTGCAACTATACACCGTAACCTTCATATCCGCAAACCTCTCCCTAACGCATGGTTATAAAAACACACAAATTACCGTTTCCGCCTCCGCTCCTCATACTCCTTCACCCCAGCCATATCTTCCTCCTCCAGCCGCCGGAAATTATTAATCCCCGCCAGCAGAATCTTCAGGCTGTTAATGGTGGTATCAAACACCCCTTCTTCATACATATTCACCAGAATAATCCCAATCGGCACTGCAATAATCATACCGAACACCCCTGCCGCCTTATATCCGATAAACAACAGGAACAACGTCGGAATGGGCGGAACACCCACGGAATCCCCCACAATCTTCGGCTGGATAATCTGCCGTGCCAACTGCCCCACACACCATATAATCAAAAGCCCTACCGCCATCTTATAATCCGAACTCAGAATCTTAATCACCGCCCAGGGAATCAGTACCGTCCCCGTCCCGAACACGGGAAGGAAATCCAACACCGCAATCCCCAACGCAATCAACAGCGTATAATTCACGTTTAGCACCGTAAATCCCACCACCAGCAGCAGGTACATCCATATTTCAATCTTAAACTGCGCCTTAAAATATCCTCCAACGGCGCGTTTAAAGCTCCTTGCCATCATATCCCACCGGTAAATCAGCGCTTCCGGCATATGCCTCTTTACTTTCACGGACATATACTCCCTTTCCGCCACGAAGAAATAAGCGGAAAGCAGGCACATAATAATCCCGACCAGTACCGTTGGAAGGTTCTTTGCAAAATTCCCGACGGCCTCAATGGTCGGCGTCCCCGCCTGTCCCACCAGTTCCCCCACAAACCCTTCCATCTGCTCGCCGATGTCCGCAACGGCGTTCCTGATGTCTTCGGGGAAACGGCTGTAAAGCACATCTAAATTCTTCCCGATGGTACGGAAATCCTCCTCGGCGCTGTTCCACATCTCCGGCAATCCGTTCACCAGCCCTACGGCCTCCTGAATCACCTTGGAACCGATCAGGTACCCCGCAAGCACTACCAGCGCAATAACCGCAATGATGACAAACGCAGTCCCGGCTTTCCTGCGTATCTTTAACTTTGCTTCAAAGAAATGCACCAAAGGATTGGCAATCAGCGCAATCATCCAACCGATGACAAACGGCATAAAAAACACCAAGACCCTCGGCAGCAGAAAAATAAGAAACAGCAGGATGACAAGCGCAATCCCCAGATTCATAAATACTTTCCAGTAAGTCCTCGCCGATGTTTTCACCGGGCATCCCTCCCATCCGTTTCCTTTCCGGCTGCCGCCATCCCCGTATCTTCCCCGTCTTTGCCTAAATACCCATCCAACAGCCCATAGATTTCCTCCCTGCCCTGCTTCGACAAAGCGGAATAAGGGATTACCACCGTACCCGGTTTGGCACGAAGCCCCTCTTTTATTATCTTCAGGTGCTTCTGCATTTGGCTGCGTTTGATTTTGTCCGACTTCGTGGCAATAATCACGGGGTCATGACCCTGCCGGACAATCCAGTCATACATGAGCCGGTCATTTTCCGACGGCTCATGACGGATATCCACTAACAGGAACACCACCCGGAGCATCTTACTCCGATGCAGGTAGTCTTCCACCATCTTCCCCCACTGCGCCTTCACCTTCTCATTGGCAGTGGCATACCCGTATCCCGGCAAATCCACGAAATAACATTCCCCGTTAATGTTATAGAAATTGACCGTTTGGGTCTTTCCCGGCTTGGAGCTGGTCTTCGCCAGCGATTTCCGGTTCATCAGCCCATTAATCAGCGAAGACTTTCCCACATTGCTTTTACCTGCAAAGGCAAATTCCATCAGGGTATTTTCCGGCATCTTACTCGTCACGCCGCATACCGTCTCCAAATTTACATTCTTAATTACCATCCCAACCCTCCGCCTGTTCCTTTCCCGTCAGGGCGTCTTCTCCTGCCGGATGGGATTTTTTCCCCTTGCCGGAAGATTTCCCCCCTTTGGAAGCGCCGGTTTTCCCGGAAGAAGTTTTTCCGCCCTTGCCGGGCGGAATTTTCTCTAAATCCGGCAGTTCGGTAAACGCATAAGCCAGCACATCTTCCATGGTTTCCACGAAACGGATGGTGAGCCCTGCCTTGATTTCCCCGGCGATTTCGTCAACGTCCTTTTCGTTCTTCACCGGCACCAGTACGGTTTTAATGCCCGCCGTCTTCGCCGCCAGTATCTTTTCTTTTAAGCCTCCGATGGGGAGCACCCTGCCGCGCAGCGTGATTTCCCCGGTCATCGCCACATCCGCCCGCACCGGGATTTCCGTCAGGACGGAAAGCAGCGCCGTTGCCATGGTAATACCGGCACTGGGACCGTCTTTCGGCACCGCACCCTCCGGTATATGGATATGAAAATCGTTCTTCCGGAATACCTCCTGCGGTATTTTATATTTCCTGCTGACCGAACGCACATAGCTCATACCCGTTATGGCGGACTCTTTCATTACATCCCCTAATTGACCCGTTAAGTTAATCTCTCCTTTTCCCGGCATACGGTTCACTTCCACCTGAAGCGTCTCGCCGCCCACGCTGGTCCATGCCAATCCGCGGACGATTCCCACTTCGTCCTTTTCGTTTGCCTTCTCCGTACGGTACCGCTCCTTACCGAGATATTTTTCCAGGTTGGAAGCCGTCACCTTCACGCCGGATTTCTTCGTGGTCAGGATTTCCTTCGCCGCTTTCCTGCAGATACTTCCGATTTTGCGTTCCAAATCCCGGACTCCGGCTTCCCTCGTATATGCGCCGATAATTTTTTTCAATGCGCTGTCACTGATGGCGAGCTGCCCTTTTTCCAGTCCGTTCTTCTTATACTGTTTCTCCACCAAATGTTCCCTGGCGATATGGAATTTCTCGTTTGCCGTATAACTCGTCACCTGGATTAACTCCATGCGGTCCAGCAGCGGCCTCGGAATCGTCTCCGTGGAATTGGCGGTAGCGATAAAAAGCACCTCGGACAAATCCAAAGGCAGTTCCACATAATGGTCGCGGAACTTCACGTTCTGCTCGCTGTCCAACACCTCCAAAAGCGCCGAAGACGTATCACCCTTATAATCGCTGCTGACCTTGTCGATTTCGTCCAAAAGCATTAACGGGTTCTTCACCCCTGCCTGTTTTAACGCCGCCGCAATACGTCCGGGCATGGCGCCCACATACGTCTTACGGTGTCCCCGGATTTCCGCCTCATCCCTGACACCGCCTAAACTGATGCGTACGTATTTCTTATCCATCGCCTCCGCCACGCTTCTTGCAATCGAAGTCTTCCCCGTTCCGGGCGGTCCCACTAAACAGATAATCGGCGACTGTCCCTGCTTCGTCAGGCAGCGCACCGCAAGCGCTTCCAGCACGCGTTCCTTCACCTGCTTTAAACCGTAATGATCGCGGTTTAAGATTTCCTCTGCCTTGCGTATATCCGTATTATCCTTGGATTTCCTGTCCCACGGAAGTTCCAGCAGCGTCTCGATATATCCGCGCTCCACCGCGCTTTCCGAACTGCTTTGGGGCAGGCTTTTAAAACGGGAAATCTCCTTCTTAATCTTATCCCTGACTTCCTGTCCCGCCTCCAGCTTTTCCAGCTCCGCCGCATACTGTTCCGCATCGGAAAAGGAATCTTCCTCCCCAAGCTCCTCGCGGATAAACTGCAGTTGTTCCCGCAGCATATATTCCCTTTGGTGTTTGTCCACCCTTCCCTTAATCTTTTCCGACAGTTCCCTGCGGATTCCCGCTATTTCTATTTCATGGGAAAGAATATCCGCCAGTACCTGGTAGCGTTCCTCCGGCTCGATGGCGGACAGCACACGCTGCTTGCTTTCATAATGCAGCGGCATATTGATGGTAATCTGATCCGCCAGTCTTCCGAGGTCATAAATATCCTGGATGTGGCGTTCCAGCGCCGCGCCGTTTTTCGGGTAATACATAGCATAGCCGGCAAACAGCTCCTTCATCTGCCGCACCATCGCTTCTTCCTCCACGGTTCCCCGTATCGTCGCGGGTTCCTCGATTTCCGCCACTTCCCCCTCCAAATATTCTTCCTTGTCCGTAAAGGAAAGCAGTTCTCCCCTTTGGATACCTTCCACCATCACCCTCACAATATTTTTCGGCATCTTAATCACCTGTTTCACCAGCGCTACCGTACCGATATGGTATACCTGGTCAAAACCGGGTTCGCTTTCCTCCGTTTGTTTCTGTGCCACCAGAAAAATCCGCTGGTTCTCCACCATAGCCTGTTCCACCGCCGCAATGGACTTTTCCCTGCTCAAATCGAAGTGGATAATCGTCTGCGGCAATATCGTCATTCCCCTTAATGCCACCGTGGGCATCTGTCTCTTTACTCTTACATCATCCATTCCTGTCACCATGTGCAAAACGCCGCCTTTGCCGGCGGCGTTTTCTGTTCCTTCTTTTTCTTTTTCCGGTTATTTTTATTATATCCGGTTATTTCTTTTTCATTTTCCGGTTTTCCGGACTTCCGAAAGCCGGTTTTATTTGTGCCTTTTCACCTCGCGGGACGCATTGCTTCCCTGCGGATTAGCAAAGGTTCGCTGGTTCCGTCCACCGCTCCCTTTGTAATGACACACTCCACAATGGAATCATCGGAGGGTATCCGGTACATCACGTCCATCATGGCTTTTTCCATAATGGAACGCAGCCCCCTCGCGCCGGTCTTCCGCTCAAATGCCAGCTCCGCAATGGCTTCCACGGCATCGTCCTCAAAGGAAAGTTTCACGCCGTCAAAATCAAACAGCTTCCGGTACTGCTTAATCAGGGCGTTTTTCGGCTCTTTCAGTATTTTAACCAAAGCAGCTTTATCCAGCCCCTGTAACGTAACGTTAATCGGGACACGTCCCACAAATTCCGGTATCAGCCCGAACTTCACCAAATCCTGCGGGGTTACTTCCTTTAACAATTCGCCGATTTCCCTGGAACTTTTCGCCTTCACCTCGGTATTAAAGCCGATGGTATTACGGTCGAGACGGGATTCTACGATTTTCTCCAGCCCGTCAAAAGCGCCGCCGCAGATAAACAGGATGTTTGTGGTGTCTATCTGGATTAACTCCTGATGGGGGTGCTTGCGCCCGCCCTGCGGAGGTACGCTCGCCTGGGTTCCCTCCACAATCTTAAGAAGCGCCTGCTGCACGCCTTCGCCGGATACATCCCTTGTAATGGACACATTCTCGCCCTTTTTCGTAATCTTGTCAATTTCATCGATATAAACGATACCGTACTGCGCACGTTCCACATCGTAGTCCGCCGCCTGAATTAATTTTAACAAGATGTTTTCCACGTCCTCACCCACGTATCCCGCTTCGGTCAGCGTGGTCGCATCGGCAATGGCAAAAGGCACGTTAATGATTTTCGCCAGTGTCTGCGCAAGGAACGTCTTGCCGGACCCGGTAGGTCCCACCATAATGATATTACTCTTTTGCAGTTCCACCCCGTCATTGTCTTTCGGAGCCATCACCCTTTTGTAATGGTTGTATACGGAAACGGCCAAAACTTTCTTCGCTTCCTCCTGACCAATGACATATTCGTCCAAAAATTCCTTGATTTCCGCCGGCTTCAGCAAATTGATGTCCAGCTCATCCTCAAAGGGTTCGTCCTCGTATTCTTCTTCAATAATATCTTCGCAGATATCGATGCATTCGTCACAGATATATACTCCTGCGGGTCCCGCAATCAGCTTCTTCACCTGACTTTGGGGCTTGTTGCAGAAAGAACACCTGATATCGTCAGAATTTTTTCCTGCCATTTCTTACTCCCTGCTTCCACCCGCCGTTTTATTTTTCAAAACTTGAGTGGTTCTCAATAATCTTATCAATCAATCCATAGTTCAATGCTTCTTCTGCGGTCTTCCAGTTATCCCTTTCCGTATCCGCCATGATGACTTCAAAGTCCTGTCCCGTGTTCTGCGCCATAATCCGCGCCATCTTTTCCTTGGTGGCAAGGATATGCTTTGCGGTAATCTCAATTTCCGTCGCCTGCCCCTGCGCGCCGCCTGCGGGCTGGTGGATCATAATCTCCGCATTGGGCAGTGCAAACCGTTTTCCTTTTGCGCCGCCGGCTAACAGGAAAGCGCCCATGCTCGCCGCCATGCCGATGCATACGGTGGACACGTCGCATTTGATGAAATTCATCGTATCGTAAATTGCCATTCCCGCCGTAATCACACCGCCCGGACTGTTAATGTACAGATGGATATCCTTCTCCGGATCCTCCGATTCCAAAAACAGAAGCTGTGCTACCACGATACTCGCGGAAACGTCGTTTACTTCCTCACCCAAAAAAATGATCCTGTCTTTTAAAAGCCTTGAATAAATATCATATGACCTTTCGCCCCTGCTCGTCTGTTCCACGACATAAGGTATTAAACTCATGCTCATTCCTCCTTGTCCGAACTATGCTCTCCCCTGCATTTTGCCCTGTTTTACCGGTTCTTATTTCCCGTTTTATTCTTCTTTTGCATTTTCCGCCACAAATTCAACGGCTTTCTGGATGGCGATATCCTTCATGACGTTCTTCTTCTCGTCCTCACCCAGCATTTCCCTTACCTTATCGGCTTCCATCTGGTACATTTCCGCCATTCTTTCCACTTCTTTGGTATAATCGTCTTCCGATACTTCTATGTTCTCTTTCTCCACAACGGCTTCCAGTACCAGCCTGGATTTAATCCGTTTCTCCGCCTGCGGTTTCACCTGTTCCAACAGCATTTCATGGCTGTTTCCGGTAAACTTAAAATACTGGTCCAGCGTAAGTCCCTGCATCTGGATTCTCTGTGCGAATTCATCCACCATCTGTCTCTGCTGTGTCTCAATCATCGCTTCCGGGATTTCCATGTCGGAATCCTCAATAACGGCATCGATGGCTTTGTCTTCCTTTTCCCTCTTTGCTTCCGTCTCTTTCTGCTCCGACAGTTTCTTCCTTACGTCTTCCCTGTATTCCGCCAGGGTTTCAAATTCGGAAACCTCGCCGGCAAACTCATCGTCCAGTTCAGGCAGTTCCTTTTCCTTGATTTCCTTTACGGTACATTTGAATACGGCATCTTTTCCCTTTAATTCTTCTGCCTGGTAATTCTCCGGGAACGTCACGTTCACTTCCACTTCCTTGCCGATTTCCGCACCCACCAACTGGTCTTCAAAGCCCGGAATGAACGCCCCGGAACCGATGGTAAGAGGGTAATCCTCGCCCTTGCCGCCTTCAAAAGCCACACCGTCCACAAATCCTTCAAAATCCAGGACCGTCATGTCGCCGTCCTTTACCGCACGGTCTTCCACCGTAATGTTTCTTGCGTTCCTCTCCCTTTCCTTATCGATTTCCGCATCCACTTCCGCATCGGTCACTTCGGTCTCGATTTTCCCTACTTTCACGCCTTTGTATTTTCCTAACCGGACTTCCGGTTTTAACGCCACTTCCGCCGTGAAAATAAAAGGCTGTCCCGCTTCCACCTGAACCACATCAATCTTCGGGGAGGACACGATTTCTTCCCCGCATTCGTCATATGCCTTTGCATATTCTTCAGGAATCAGCATGTTTACCGCGTCTTCGTAAAAAATCTCCTTACCGTACATCTTCTCTATCATCTGGCGGGGCACTTTGCCTTTACGGAATCCGGGAACGCTGATTTTATTCTTATTTTTCCGGTAAGCCTTTTCAATCGCTTTCTCCAAATTCTCTGCCGCCACCTCAATGGTCAGCTTTGCCATGTTCTTCTCTAATTTTTCCACCTGTAAACTCATTTTGACAGTCTCCTCCTTAACTTTTACCATCTATCCGCTGATTTTTTACCAAAAAAAGTATACAATCACAGTCATTGTACGATTATAGCACATTGGCAGGGAAAATACCAGCTTTTTCTTTTTCTTTTTTTGCGGGACGGCAACGGTTTGGGCGGAGATGTTGTGTTTAGGCGGACGCACGGGCGGGAGGTTATTGCAGGACGGCGCCGGTGGGATTGCCCATCCCGGTTTTCCGTGTACTTTTTCCGACGGTTTTTTCTAAACAGAATGAGATAGGTTTTCACCGGCTGCGGGACACCCTCTATCGGCATCCACGCCGAATCGGGCTAAATCGGGCATCCGTGCCCGGTTTCCCTAAGGTATCCGCATTCTGTTAAGAAAAACTCCGCCGGAAACGAAACACGGAAAATCCGGGATGGGCAATCCCGCCGGCGCCGTCCTGCAATAACCTCCCGCCCGTGCTGGCTAAAAAGAAATGGTGTTTTATGGTATTACATTTTTTGATATCCGGCAGGAGACACACAGGAAGGCTGGAAGAAGCCGGGCAGGTGGTTCCGCTCCTGGCTTTTGCGTCCTCCTGCTATTCTACACCCTCAAACAAAATATTCCTGCAATACTTCATTTTTACGGAAGCACTCCCCTGTCCTTTGCGTACCACATCCCGGAAAACCACGTCCTTAATATGGTATTCTTCCTCCTCAAACCCGCACAGTTCAATCCCCGTGCACGCAAGCCGTTCCCCCGTCCCGTCCACGTCCGTAAATTCCTCTGTAATTTCCAGCCGCTCAAACAGGCATTTTTCAAATACCGGGGGCATACCGGCGTCTTCCCCGTCGTCGTTATAGCCCACGGAGTGGAACAGGATGCGCGGTACCACACAGTCCCGGACATGCACGTTCCGGATATAACCGCCCCGCTTTCTTGTCCCCTTTAGCTCAATGCCGTAAGCAGAATTGCCCAAATCACAGTCCCATATGGAAATCCCGTCCACACCACCCGACATTTCGCTCCCGATGGCAAACCCATGCCCGTAGGCGCAGTTGCAGTCAAAAATGCGGATGCGCTCACAGGGGCGGTTTATCACATTGCCCTCCGGGTTTTTCCCCGACTTGACGGCTATGGAATCGTCCTGCGTATCAAACGTACAGGCAAAAATCGTACAGTCCGTGGAGGAATCCGGGTCCCAGCCGTCCCCGTTCCAAATCCCCCGCGAATGGAAACTGCAATGATGGGTCACAATATGCCCCGAATAAATCATATGCACATTCCAGCACGCGCCGTCCCGCAAATCCAAACCGTCGATAACCACGTCCCGTGCATTGCTGATGTTAATCAGTTTCGGCCGTACCCTGCCCGGAAGGGTATCCGCTTTTTCATACGCGGCAATCCCGTCCCCCAGCGCGGCGAGTTCGTTCTTAAGCCGCTCCCGCTCCGTTTTAATCACTTTTTTTGCCAGACTGCTGCCGCCCCCGGCTATGGTTCCTTTTCCCCGTATCACCACGTTTTCGCAGTTGTATCCGGTTTCATGGTCCATCCGCCCCATGTTCAGGAGACTGCTGTAACATTCCATTTCCGTCCCCTCAAACCGGCTCCATATTTTCGGCAGGTAATCTTCCACCCGGTCCGTTCCCTGCAGCACGGCGCCCTCATCCAAATACAGCTCCATGCCGCTATGCAGCCGCAGGGCTCCCGTCAGGTACACCCCTGCCGGCAGATACACCGCCTGGTGCGCCCCGCAGTCATCCATGGCACGCTGTATTGCCGCCGTGTTCAGCGTTTTCCCGTCCCCTGCCGCATAATAAGGCGCTTTTGTTATGTCCAGCCGTTCTTTTTCCGGTTCCGTCCGTAACAAAAGCGGGGCAGATACCGTCTTTGTACCGTCTGCCCCATGCCGCCCGATTTCCACCCGGTATTCCCTGTCACCGTCTAAATGTTCCAATGTAAAATGAGTCTTATCCGTCGTTCCGCAAACGGCTCCGTCCATCTTTATTTCGTATGTAGCGCTTCCCGCATACTCCTGTGGTTTATCCCAAAAGAGGGTGATGGAATCACTGGTGATGACCGTTTGGATATTTTTCAGCTGCTGCATATGTTGCTGTCCCTTTCCTTTCTTATTATAATTATTGTCATATATATTTATTTCCTGCCTTTTGTTTTCGGTGCATAATCGCGCATTCCGGGCACCGCCCCTCCTGCCACCGCCCAAAAATAAAGACTGGCAACGCTTCCGTACGGGGAAAGCCTGCGGCGGTATTTTTCAAACAGCGTTTTATCAATCTTCCTGTGGTGATAGACCATCCGCATCCCCCTGTGGATGGCAAGGTCCCCGTAACTTAGGATATCAGGACGCTGCAAACAGAATAAAAGAATCATTTCCGCCGTCCATACACCAATCCCTTTTAGCCCAGACAATGCGGCAACCGCTTCCCCGTCCGGCATCCGTTCCACTGCCGTCAAATCAAAGTCCCCGCCCAGCACTTTTTGGGCAAAATCCTTAATATATTCCGCCTTACGGAACGTCATGCCAAAGGACTGCAGTTCCCCCGTTTCCGCCCTGCCGACGGTTTCCGGCGTCACCTCTCCGCAGGCATCCTGCATCCTCTGCCATATGGTTGCCTGCGCCTTTGTGGATATCTGCTGCCCTATGATATGGTGGACCACTGCGGAAAACAAATCCCCGTCCACCTGCCGCTCAATGTGCCCCACCGCGCCGATGACTTCTCCCAGCCGTCTGTCCTTCTTTTTTAAATATTCCGTTTCCTTTTCCCCGTATGCAAAGTACATATTCCCGTCCTCCGTTCAGGGCATTTCCAAACGCGGTCCAAAGACCGCTGCCGCATCCGTCCCTTCCCCGTAAAATACTGAACATAGTATAACATACATTCCTTAGATTATCCACGCATCCGGAAAAACATTACAATCCAGCCTGAAATGTTA
>ERZ779637.1283-NODE-1283-length-10993-cov-4.513897_pt1 | contig 10993 bp, 9 predicted proteins | sample MGYA00514196_ERZ779637 | MGnify/ENA primary metagenome ERZ779637 (study PRJEB29562, sample SAMEA4376700) | mouse gut metagenome | isolation source: Cecum | study: EMG produced TPA metagenomics assembly of the A DSS colitis mouse model was used to assess the... | reverse complement strand
CTTCTAAAGATTTCTGGCTGGGTACGGATCAGATCTGACGGGATGTGCTCAGCAGATTGTTGTACGCCACCAGAATCTCTCTCCTGGTGGGGGTGATGGCAACGCTGATCTCAACGGTGATCGGTGTGGTATTGGGGCTGACGGCCGGATATTTCGGCGGGCTGGCAGATATGGTGATTATGCGGTTTACCGATATGGTCATGTCGTTCCCTTATATTCTGCTTGTGCTGGTGGCGGCCGCAATTTTCAAGCCCGGACTGTGGAACATCATATGGATTCTCGGATTTGTGGACTGGCCGGGAATCGCCCGGCTGGTGCGCGGCAATGTGCTGAATCTGAGAGAGACAAATTTTGTAAAAGGAAATATCGTGGCGGGAATGCCCCTTCATCACATTCTTTTTTCGGAGATTCTGCCCAATACGGTGGCACCTATTCTGGTCTATGCCACTTCGGTGCTGGCAGTATCTATTCTGGATGAAGCGGCGCTCAGCTTTCTGGGACAGGGTGTACAGCCGCCGGAAGCAAGTCTGGGCAACATGCTCAATGGCGCACAGTCTCTGACAGTGTTGACGAAGCAGCCGTGGCTGTGGATCCCGCCGGGCCTTCTGATCGTGATCGTAGTCATGGCGATCAATTTTGTGGGCGACGCGCTGCGGGATGCGCTGGATCCAAACAGCGGGCGGTGATACTGTGTCAGCCGGACACAGCCACCAGCAGCTCCTCTCCTGCCACATCTACCCATTCCGCCGGCTGCTCTCCGCAGGAAGCCAGATAGTAATAGGCAGACGGCCTGCCGAGCCCGCGGCAGGCATCATGCCATATCCCCCGATTAAGAACAACCACGTCTCCTGCCCGCAGGATGACCGCCCGCACATCTTCCGCCTGTGGCGGCAGCCCGGCGCGGGATTTAGCGAAGCACAGAGCCACGGGATCTTCCGCGCAGAAGAGCGCTTCCATGGTGTGGCTGTGTTTTTCCATGGACTTTATCGTGTAGGGCGCGCTTTGTCCGATGGTGTATCCGAGATGACCCGGCGTGTCAATCAGGGGAAACCGGGTCATGTGGTCTTCATACCGGTCGGTTATGCTGTGTATGACCTTATCCCGGTCATGGAGCATATTGTAGTAAAAACCGTATTCAGTAAAATCAAAATCTTTTATTTCTACAGCATGGAGGGTCATACGCTCTCCTTTCTGAGTTCACCAAGGTTTGTCAGGCACATCACAAGTACCGTAATGATATAGGGCGCCGTCAGCACAAGCTGGGACGGTATGCTGAAGCCTTGAAGCCCCACGGAGAGTGCATCCGCAAAAGCGAAGATCAGGCAGGCGAAAAAGGACTTCAGGGGATCGCCTTTGCCGATTCTTGCCGCTGACACAGCGAGGAATCCTTTTCCGGCGGACATATTTTCCGTGAACATGGAGATGCCGCACAAGGGCAGGCATGTTCCGGCGGCTCCTGCCAGTACGCCGGTGACGATCAGGGATGCCCATTTATATTTCAGGACGGAGACACCGGCAGACTGCATGGCTTCTTCGTTGCTGCCCACACCGCGGATTCTCAGCCCGAAAGGTGTCTTGTACATGACGATCTGGGCGATGATAACCACCAGGAAGGACAGATATACGAGGGTGTTCTGATTATTCAAAATGCTGCCAAGGAACGGTATGCGGTCCAGAAACGGGATATGGACCGTACCGAAACTTTTGATCCTGGGATCCATGACGGAGCCTCTCGTGTGAAAAATGTTGGACATCAGCAAGGTGGTAAAGCCCCAGGCACTCAGGTTCATGGCGATGCCGATGACGATCGGGTCGGATTTAAAATGCAGGACAAAAGTACCAAAAACGGCGGACATGACAATGCCGGACACAATACCGAACACCAGACCCATCAGGGCATTTTCAAATAAATAGCTTCCCCAGGTGGCAAAGAAAGCGCTTGTGAGCACATAACTTTCCAGCCCAATATTGAAGATTCTGGCTTTATGGCCGTAGGCGCTCCCCACCGCCGCCAGAGCGATCGGGGCGGACAGGCGGATCATTGCCGACAGAGTGGAAATGCTGAATAATAGTTGAAGCATAATGCGCTACACCTCCTCTTTCTGTATGCGGAGTTTTCGTATCTGACGTTTTTCCTTGAACTGCCTGAGCAGTGCTTCATAATCTATGGCTACGAGCAGAACAAACACAGACTGTAAAACCATGACTACAAGTCGGTTGGTGGAAGTGGTCCGTTCCATCTGGAAAGAACCGGCTTTGAGCATCCCCCAGATGATGGAAATCAGAATGACAGCCAGGGGGTTGTTTTTGGCAATGGAGGCGATCATGACACCGTCCCATCCCAGATTCAATGCAAAAGCGGGACGGAATTTGCCGAAAGCTCCTGTCATTTCTGTGCCGCCGCATACGCCGCTGATAAAACCGCTTAACAGGAAGATCATGATAAAGGTTCTCTTATAGTTGATGCCGCCGTATTTGGAGAAGCGGAGATTCTCACCCACCTGTTTCAACTCATATCCTTTGACTGTGTAGCGGTACAGGAGAAAGATAACGACCGCAATGGCGATGGCGATAAAAAATGCTGTTGTCGCGCTTGTTTTCGGTATAATGACGGAAAGCCTTGCGGTGGGAAGCATGTCCGGCGTGGCGATGGCATCTGCCAGTTCCGAGGCATCGAATCCCATATATTTGAATACAAGATATTCCGTAAATAAATTTGCCGCATAGTTCAGCATCAGGGTACAGATCAGTTCGTTTACATTGAGCTTCAGTTTTAAGATCGCGGGTATGAACGCGAAAGCCATTCCCGCCAGGCCGCCGATCAGCAGGCATACCGGTATATGAAGAAAACGGGGCAGCGGAAGAGCCGCACCTGCAATGGCAGCGGCGAAAGCGCCGAAATACATCTGCCCCTCGATTCCGCAGTTCCAGATACCGGACTTGAATGCCACAACGGCGGCGATTCCTGTTATGATGCTGGGGGTTGCCCAGCGGATCGTGGTGCCGATGGCGCTGGGGCTTCCCACCGACCCGACGATCATTGCCCGCAGGGCTTCCAGAGGGCTGTTTCCTTGAGAGAGGATTATGACTGCCCCGATAACCATGACAAGAATAACGGCGATAAAGTATTTCATGATTTCCAATATGGTTGTTTGTGATAATTTAAACTTTATCTTCATGTTTTTCTCCATTTCTACACTACTTTTTGCACATCTGCGAGTTTGAGCCGCCCAGCATATACAATCCGATGGTTTTTTCATCCAGATCTGGCGTGTTTTCCAGGTCCGCGGCGATTCCGCCATTGTACATGACCAGGATCCGGTCTGATAATTCCATGACTTCTCCCAGTTCGTGGCTGACTAACAGTACGGAAACACCCTGTTGTGCAATGTCGATGATTTTCTGCCATATAAACTCGATGGCACCTACGTCGATGCCGCGGGTGGGGTCTTCGATGATGAGCAGGTCATTATTCTGGGCAAACTCCCGCCCGACAATGGTTTTCTGAATATTTCCGCCGGACAGATCGCCGATTTTGTTGTGGATATCCTGCACTTTGACTTGATAGTTTTCTACGACAGAGCCGGTAAACGCCGCGGCTTCCTCTTTGCCAAGCAGCCAGGGTATCCGGAACTTGTGGGCAACGTGGTATCCCATAATGCAGTTTTCGATCAAAGTGCCGTTGACGTTACAGCCGGTGGAAATGCGGTCCTGGGGCACATAGCCGATCTTCTTTTCCCGCTTCCGGCGCGGCGCAGCCATAGTGATGTCCTCGCCTTTATAGAGGATGGTGCCGCCGGCGGGACTGCGGAGGCCGAATATTGCCTCGATCAGTTCACTCTGGCCTGAACCGGCAACACCGGCAATGCCAAGGATCTCACCTTTTCGGACAGAGAAGGAGACGTGCTTTACTTTTTCTGTGCCGTCGCTGCCAAGGGCGGTAAGATCGTCGACGGTAAGCACAGGTTCTGCAATCTGCTTTTCCTGTTTTTTTGTATTAAAAAGTACCTGCCGTCCTACCATGAGGTTGGCGAGGCCGTGTTCGTCTGTTTCATCCGGCCGGAGATTTCCGGTGACCACACCGTTTTTCAGTACCGTGATATAGTCTGAGATCTCCATGACTTCTTTCAGCTTGTGGGTGATCAGAATGACGGTTTTCCCCTGTCTGGTCAGGTATCGGATTGCCTGAAAAAGTCCTTCGATTCCCTGAGGCGTCAATACGTATGTGGGTTCGTCAAGAATGATGATCTGGGCACCTTTGTACAGGACTTTGACGATCTCCACCTGCTGCAGAAGGGATACCGGAAGCTCGGAGACCCTTTTGTCAAGAGGAATGGAAAATCCGTACTTTTCTGCAATTTCCAGAATGTCTTTTGCGGCCTGCTTTTTATCCAGAAATCCCCCGTATTTTTTTGTCTCATATCCCATCATGAGGTTTTCCAGCACGGTCAGTTCGGGAAAAAGCATGAATTCCTGATGTACCATGCCGATACCGCATTTCGTCGCGTCGTTGGGATTCCGGAAAACGGCGTGCTTTCCTTTTACATAGATTTCGCCTCTGTCGGGTTTGTAAATGCCGGAAATAATGTTCATCAATGTACTTTTGCCGGCACCGTTCTCACCGATGACGGAATGGACGGTGCCGCGTCTTACGCTGAGACTGACGTCATCATTGGCGGTAAGGCTGCCGAAGTATTTACAGATATGTTTTGCTTCCAGAATGATGTCTTCCATAACTACCTCCTCTGCTAAAAATAACCTCCGGCGGCACGGAAATGCTCTCCGGAGGTTATGATCCTTTTACGCTGCTGTATCTGCAGTGACATCAATCTCACCGGAGTTGATGCCGTCGATCACTTCCGTTACGGTGTTTTGGAGTTCTTCCGACAGGTTGTTAAATTCAATTTCCGTGTAAAGTGACAGTCCGTAGGAGAGGCCGTAAACTTTGTCGCCGCTCTCGAATGTTCCTTTGAAAGACGCGTCCCCTTCCATGTACAGCGCTTCGTCGATGGGCTTTAATGCCGACCAGATGACGCAGTCGCTGACATCGCCCTGGTAGTCGTCACTTCCGATACATTTGATGCCCATCTCCTCGCAGCCGGAGATAACGCCCAGACCGCTCTGGGAGGCGGACTGGAAAATAATGTCTACGCCTTCATTCTGGATCATCAGTTTTGCAACTTCCTGTCCTTTGACGGGATCCTGGTCGTCACCCACATAGGCAACTGCCACTTCCACAGTGGGATCGGCGTAATGAACGCCGTGGATATAGCCGTCTCTGAATTTTCGGCTGACGGGCCTGTCCGCATGGGCAATAAATCCGACTTTCTTGTTTTCAGTTGTATTTGCAGCTACGATGCCGGCAATAAAAGCTGCCTCTGAAGGGTCTACGGATACGGAACTCACATTAGGCTCATCGGTCTGCATATCCACATCACAGAGTACAAAATTGGTGTCAGGATATTCCGGTGCCAGCCTGAGTGCGATCTCAGACAAGTCGCCCCACATCAGATATACCGGATTTGCGCCCATGTCTGCCATGGCTCTGACCTGATCCTCGTATTCCGCACTGTCCAGTGTTTCCACGGTTCTTAAGGTAGCGCCCTGCTCCTCGGCCAGCCGGTCCAGTCCTTTGATGGAAAGAGCGATAAAGGGATCCCCTACTGTGGCGGGAACAAGCAGGCCGATGGTCTTATCTTTTTCTTCCGGTGTGCCGGCAGGATCTGCCTCCGGCTGGTTATCCTGTGCCGGTGCGTCTGTGCTCTCCGAATCCGCGGCGGGGGCAGCAGGCGTCTGGGGCTTTGAACCGCATCCTGCCAGACAGCCGGCCATCAGTGCCATACTCAATAAAACTGCTGTGATTCTTTTACTTTTCATAATGTGTCCTCCTTATGGTGAAAAAAAGTTGCGGGGTTCCGAGTATGCCGGGATTGCAGTATCTTTTTGCATACTCATGGTCTTGCAGGCGGATCAGTCCGCTTTTGTATATTTCATGACGGCTTTTAAAGTCTTTTCGGACAGTGAAGTGATGGACTGGCTTTCCATTGTTCTCACATAGGTGTCGAGCCGGTCTTTCAGAGGATCCGTAAACTTCCGGTCAAGTGCGTTACAACCCAGCATAACGCCGTATGCATGTCCGATGGGGCCTCCGGTGCAGTCATTGTCCTGTCCTGCCATCATCAATATCGTCATTGCCTTCTGGAAGTCGTTTCCGGCAAAATAGACTGCCACCACTTCTGCGGCAAGGTTCGGGTAAGTATGTACCCAGTTATATTCTTTGTATTTTGCTTCGCACAATTCACACGCCTGCCTGTAGTTGTCCGATGTTTCGCAGGTTTTATAAGCAAAATCAAGTACGGAATAAAATTCACTGTCTTTCGGCACAGTTTTCACGGCTTTATACAGAACGGCCCGCATATCTGTCTCCACGTAAGCCATGGAAACCATAACTGCGTTAAAAACCTCAGCCAGAATACCGTTATTGTGGTGGGATATCCTGCCGTCCGTCCAGGCTAATCTGGCCGCCTCACGAGGATTACCCGGCGCCAGCGCTCCGCAGACCGCGGCCCGCATGGCGGCGCCGATCATCTCCCGGTAGGGGTTGGCAAGATATCCGCTTTCCGGCGGATAGATTCCGTGGAGAAGATGGTTGAGCGCAACTTCCTCGGCGGTAGAGGCGAAAGGGATGTAGCCGACCCAGACGTCAGCGATATCTTCCGATGTGATGTGGAACCCTTTTTCGCAGAATGCGTCTAACAGCGCAAGCTCAAAGGTGATGTCATCGTTCAATGTCTCCGGCGGTTTCACATAATCCGTGATTTCTCCGAATACTTCCCAGATTCTGGATGATTTAAAGCCCTCCACAGCCGTTCCGAGAGCGGAGCCGATAATCTCGCCCAGCCAGCCGCCATGGATCTGTTCAAACAATTTGTCCCTGTCGGGCAGGCGGTAGTCGGGATATTCAGGAAATTCCACGGCTTTCTCATACTGCTCAAAGCTCTCATAAACGGTGTAAGACCAGTAGGGATGTCCGGGGATTTTTTCCGCCTCTGTCAATGCTTTGAATACTTGTGCATTGATGATCTGCAGCCGGATCAGTTCACCTTTTGATATGGCGTCGAAAGCATCCGGGATCAGACGTTCGGCTTTCTCCACGTCGTATCCCATATTTTTCATGCTGGATATGGCTCCCAGCATTTTGGAGTAGGGCGCTTTGGATTCCGGCAGCGGTTTTTTCCATGCACCTTTACCGTTTTCCAGCATCTGTGCCGCTTCTTCCAGCATTTTACCTTCCAGAAGACTGTCCCACTGGATCAGGTCTGTTCTGTCTTTTACGGGCACTGCCGCGCAGAACATTTCATAATCGTATTCCCATGCGTGTTTCATGTTTGTAGCTGTACTCCTTTCCTGAATGTGAATGATGGTGTAAGATTGAAAACTAAAATTTTCAATCGCGAGATTTGTGTCTGCGTGCTGCTTGCCACAAACTCGTTTATGCGCAAAAAGCAGCGCAGAAATGGTGTAAAAATGACTGTACTCTTTTTATATGCTTTCCTCCCGCATGTTCTTTAGATGGGCAGCAATGCTTTTGACTGCATATTCTGCGATGATCCTGCCTTTTTCAGCGGATGACGAGGCCGCGGAAGACAGGATGCCCGCAGGAGGTATGTCTCCGGTTTTGGGCGGGTATCTGTGGTAAAACGGGACTTTCACGGACTCCGCCAGTGCGGGAAGAGGACTTCTCACAAGTTCCGGACTGAAATACATCATCAGTGAGGTTTCCGTGACCGCTGCATGTTCCAGATCCCATCCGGGAAAAGGTTCTTCGTCGAAGACCTGGCTGATGATTTCCTCCGGCAGACAGTCCCACCAGTTTGTTTCCCAAAGAGTAACCTGCTCTTTGTATCTGGCAGAACACAGATCCATTGCCTCCAGGATAAACGGCTCGTTTTCGTAGTGGGCGTTAAACAAAAGGATCTTTTGAAAACCGTCCCGCACAAACTCATCAATCAGATCCTGTATAAGAAGCTGCAGTGTGTGCCCGTTCAGGTCTATGGTTCCCGGAAAAAGCGGCCCGCCCCCGCTGAAGGGTTTGGATTTGTATCCGTAACTCAGCGCCGGCGCTGCCAGTCCGTTTAGCTGTCCGGCGATGCGAAGGGAAAATTCTTCTGCCAGAACAGTGTCCACACACAGGGGCAGATGAGGGCCGTGCTGTTCGGTGGAACCTATGGGGATAATCAGGATATCCCCCGTCCGGGCGGCGTATTCTTCCCAGGTCATGTTTTTCATGAGGAGTGAGGTGTGTGTGTTTGCTGTGTTGTCTCTTGTCTGATTCATTTGTTACCTCCCGGCAGCGTTGACATGTACCCGGGGTCTGCTTTCCGGTCATGTGTCAGACAGCTGCTTTTCTTAATGGTATAGAAAAATTCTCTGCTTATCCGAGTTCGCGAAGTGAATCCTGTAAACGGGCCTGGCTCATTTTCATCATCATCTCCCGGTGGACCTCTTCATACGCAGGTATGCTTGGAGATGCACCGTGCCTGCCCACCGATAAAGCGCTTGCAAGGGCGGCATATTTCATGGCTTCTCCGGGCTGCTTTCCACGGGCGATGCCTGCAAGGAAATATCCTGTAAAAGTATCCCCGGCTCCGGTGGTGTCAATCACCTCTGCAGGAAAGATTTCCTGATGAAAGAATTCTTTCTCGTCCATATAGCAGGAACCCCGGCTGCCCAGTGTGAGGACGACAACGGCCTGAGGATATTTGGAGTGCAGCTTCTTCAGGATTTCATCCGGGTTTTCCGAATCTGTGCCTGCCAGCTTTCGGCCTTCCACTTCATTGAGAATGAGATAATCCACTTTCCGCAGGTCACATTGTTCTATGGAACTGCTTATGGGAGAGGGGTTAAAAACTACGGTCATTCCTTTTTCCCCGGCCTTCTCAATGGCGTAGGGCACATTGGATATTTCATTTTGTAAAAGAAGCATGTCTTCCCGGTTAAAATGTTCCAGAACTTCATCTATGTATTCCGGTGTCACGTCGCTGTTTGCGCCGCCGAAGATCATGATCTTGTTCTGCCCTTCGTGGTTGACCTGTATGACTGCGTGCCCTGAGGGCTTTTGGCTTTTGCGGATCAACTCTGTTTTCACGCCCGCCCCGGCAAGTGTCTCTGACAAAATGTTTCCGTCCTGTCCGATACAGCCTGCGTGGAATACGTCGGCGCCGGCTCTGGCCAGAGCGATGGACTGGTTCAGCCCCTTGCCGCCGCAGAATTCTCCGTGGGTCGTTGCCTGAATGGTTTCACCTGCCTCTGCGTAGTGATTCACGCTGTAAGTTTTGTCGATGTTTAAGGAGCCCAGATTAAGTATTTTAATGCATCCTCCTAAGGAAAATATTTTCCGAAACAGTTTTCTTATACACAAGATACCATCAGACGAACTTATTGTCAACAACTTTTGTGCATTTTACATAATTTGTCTGTCAGTCAGAACTATCTTTTCATTTTGTATGATTTCACTTATAATAGACTTACAGCGATAAGGAGGGACGGTTTCATGAACATACGTGAGCTTGCGGATCTGGCCGGAGTTTCGGCATCTACGGTTTCAAAGATTATGAACAACAAAGACAGCAGCATAAGTCCCTCCACGCGTGAGCGTGTACTGCAGATCGCAAAACAGTATAATTATCAGTCATATTCATCTCTGATCGAAAAGGGAACTACAACTTTGACCCTGGGGGTGGTGTTCCGGTCGACCTCCACCATGAACATGACATTGAACGGTATTCTGGAAGCCGCGCACGATGCGGGATACACGATTCTGCTTCGGGAGAGCGGCGGCAATATGGAGAAAGAGGCGCAGAATATATCAGTGCTCTGCTCTCATCATGTGGACGGAATCATATGGGAATTTGCAGGAGCGGACAGTGCAGAACAGATGCAGGTTCTGGACCGTCATGAGATTCCGGCGGTGATCTTTCAATCGGAACATGAGGATGCGATAAACATAGACTGTGAAGAACTGGGATACCGGGCGGCCCAGACGCTGGTCAATGCGGGGCATACGGGGATCGCCTGTATCTGTGCGCCGGATCCCGGAAGAGAGACGTTTGCGGAAGGATACAGGAGGTGTCTGTTTGAAAATCATATTCCGTTGGAGGAAGGGCTTGTTTTCAATGAGATCAACAGCAGTTTAATGCATAAGATAGCATCCCATACGATCAGCGGTGTGATCTGTGCAGGTTACGAGACGGCGGTGCGTCTGTATGATGCCGTAGGAAAGCTGCGTTATGAGTTTCCGTATGATGTTTCCCTTGTTTCCCTGCGGGATGATTCCAGGGAAAAGGATGTGAACCGGCGGATATCCACCTTTACGATTCCCCATTATGCGTATGGGAAAAATCTGTGTGGCAGGCTGATCGGGATGATAGAAAAGGGAGAGGACTCCGGTCCGGCATTTCATGAAAAGATCCTGCTGGACAATGAAGATTCCGTGGGGATTCCTTATAACCATCATTCGAAAAAGATTACGGTAGTGGGTAGTATCAATATTGATAATTACCTGAAAATGAATAAGCTTCCACGCACCGGCATGACTGTAAATTCATCACTTTCAGCTTCTTATGTGGGGGGCAAGGGAATCAATGAGGCCATCGGAGCCGCCAAGCTCGGACAGAGGGTTTCCGTGATCGGACGCGTGGGAAATGACGTGGATTCTGATATGGTATACCGTGCTCTGAATATATTCGGAATTGACTCTGTGGGGGTTAAGCGCTGTGCCGGATACAGAACCGGCCAGGCGTATATTTTTGTGCAGCAGGACGGCGATTCTATGATCTCCATTATGTCGGGAGCGAACGAGGCTCTCTCCCCTCAGGATGTCCGGGAGGCGGAGCGTATATTTGAAAATTCCGCATTCTGTCTGATTCAGACGGAAATTCCGATGGAGACGGTGGCCGAATCATGCAGGATTGCGAGAAAATACGGGGCACAG
>ERZ779637.1281-NODE-1281-length-10994-cov-21.290886_pt1 | contig 10994 bp, 10 predicted proteins | sample MGYA00514196_ERZ779637 | MGnify/ENA primary metagenome ERZ779637 (study PRJEB29562, sample SAMEA4376700) | mouse gut metagenome | isolation source: Cecum | study: EMG produced TPA metagenomics assembly of the A DSS colitis mouse model was used to assess the... | reverse complement strand
ATATTGCTTTATATCTCTTGAAATTGCCGTAAATTCGTTGTATTCTCTTAATATATGGTACTGTCTGTATGGAGTTCGAGTAATGAAGAGTTTTACACAGTTTATTTTATATGGCAAGTAGTGTATAGTATTTTATACTATATGTGTATTTACATTATTGTAGTTAATACTATAAATATATTGTTGCCAACAAAAGATATAGAGGTGTCTATATAAATGAGTTGATAAATTTTGATGGTCGTAGGGAAGATGTTGTCAATTTTTACAAATAATTATCAAGAGGTACTGTAATAAAAAAGATATAGTGGAAATTGCAATGCAGTCTTTGCAAATGGGTGCATACTTAGAAAGAATGGGCAAAGAGGATGCAGATGCCTTTCCATTAAACATTGTTTACTTTTATGAGAAATATAAATCTCCTGAAAGGTAGAGTATATTTATAGGTAATGTGCTTTTTATAAAATCTGGGGAAGCATTATGCCATTCGATAGACGTTGGTAAGATAGATGGGTTTTGGAAAATATATTATGAGCCTTTTAGGCAATAGAAAATTAGTACGTCAGAATAAATGGCAAAGTTGAAGTGAAAGATGGTGAGTAATTGCTATAAAAATAATGATATTTTGGAGGATAAAGAATGTTTATTGAACCATTAAATTCAGACAAAGAAAAGTTGTTGGATATTAAATTGAAATCCGTAGAAGTGAAGCGTGATTATTCGTTAAATAACGTATTAAAGGTCGCCTTTTCAGACTATAATATTTCGGTTATTTATGGAGAAAACGGATGCGGAAAAACAACAATTTTGAGACTTATTAATGCTTTCTTATCTCAGAATGATAGTGTTTTTAGCCAAGAAAAAGTATTGTGTATGTCAATGATATACTTAATTAGCGGTAAAGAGCAGAGAGAGGTTCTTGTCGAGAAAAAGGAACGAATAGAAAAAATAAAGGATGAGGATGGCGATATAATAGAACAAAGTACAACATATTATGATTGGAGTGATTATCGAAAATCAGAATTAGCTGGAATATCAAGTATTTTGTTTGGGGTTAATAGAGGAATTACAAATAATTCACATATATCTGAAGAAGAGATTTATAATAGTATAATGAGAACAAGATATAGGGATAAATTTGACGAGAGCAACGATTTAGTAATGTTTTGTCATATTTTAAGTCGTAATTTAGATATGAATCAAAGGAGAAGAAGAGGAAGCAAAATAAGAAGTAGCTTAGATTTGTCATCGCCAATTTTAAATATAGATTCTGTTTCTATGGATGTTATAGAAGAATTATTAGTTGAAAGATATCGAAGAGCGAAAATGATTTCAAACGATAAAGTGCAAAAAGCATTATTTGATACTTTGGCAGCGGCATGCGATTCGCTAGATGATATAGATATTACAGAGGCAGATTATCATAAATTATTATTTGAAAACAAAGAAAGGTTGATTTTAGCGCTAATGTCAGGTTCAACCAATACTCTTAGTGAACGAATAGTGGAAATACTAAAGGCTGTTGATGAACAAGGTTCGGTTTCTGAAAATGGTGAAAATCCGTTATTAAAAAAACTTATTGTAAATATGTCTAATGAATTAAATAAGGAATCGGAATATATACAAGCAGTAAACAGATTAGAGGAGATTTTTAACGAATACATAGGTCCAGAAAAATATTTGCAAATTACAGAAGAAAGAGCAATTGTAAAATTTCATTCTTCCAAGGAGGCTCACAAAATTGATGCTTTATCAAGCGGTGAAAGACATTTATTGGTTTTACTAACAATTTTTGTGATTGAAGGTAATACAAGAAATTTGTTTATGGTTGACGAACCCGAAATTTCACTTAATATGCTTTGGCAACGTAAATTGTTGCCTTTATTGAGTGAATTGGCTCCTAATGCAGAAATTATAGTGGCATCACATAGTCCATCGATTGCAAAGGATAATTCTAATTACTTGGTTGAATTGAGGTAAGGATATGAAAAACGATTTAGAGGAAACTGTAATTGCTGCATTTATGTGTAAGCAGCCAGTAATTTTAGTAGAAGGACAAGATGATATAAAATTTTATGCCAATATTGCAACATTAAGGGGGTTATCGGTTGGAGTGCAAGCTATCGAAACAATAGAAGGTTATTCGGAAGGGTGTGAGCAAATATGTAACGCAATGGATGAAGTTGCCTGTTTGATACAAAACGACAATAGACTAAAGAAATATGTTATGGGTATAATAGACCGAGATGTAAGGCAATATTTAAACAATCTTCCTGAGAAAGATAATTTATTAGTGCTTAAGTATTATTCTTATGAGACACATTTAATTACGGATATAACAATTAAAAGATTGTTGGAACAATTAACAAAAGTTCCGGGATCATTGATAACTCAGGACGTGGTAGATTGGATTAAGCAAGATTTTGAAAGGCAATCTAATGAATTGTATTATTTTTCCCTTGAAGCATTGAAAAAGATGTGTGATGATACTTATCAAGCGGATATAACATATGGTTTAGATGGTGGCGCGGTAATACGTGGGGCAAAGCGGTATAGGTGGAGTTTGATTGAACCCAAAAAGAATGAGCTGAATCAGTTTGCGATAGTACATAGTATTTCAAAAAATGATTTGAAATATGTGGCAAAGGGGAAATGGTTCCTTTCTACTTGGTGTGATTATTTGATAGAAAAAGCAAAAATATTACATTCTGTATGTGGAATACAAATCCCTCAATGCGAATATTGTAGAACGGGACAACCTAATAAATGTTTATGGAGGTCAAGTAGTAGTTTTCAAGTTGTTGAAATCGAAAGTTTACTTTGCACACAGCAATTCATTGATTTAAACGAGGTGAATTATATTTTTGAATATATGAAACAAAAATTAGCTTGTTAATTTTTTTATTTATAGCCCCGCATATAATCAAAATTATGGTGAAGTGGCAACATTTTGGCAACAGAAAATCAGCAAGCCATAATAAATGATGTAATTGATGTAAAAATGGGTGTGTATTTGCATAAAACTTAAACAAAAATAGTTAATAACAATAATGAACACGCCGAGTTCGAATAGTAAACAGAAAGCCGGGAAGCCGCATAAACAGCGGACTTTCCGGCTTTTGAGATGGGGTGTGATACCTTTTTGATACCTAAGTGGTATATTTTGATATATGGATACGATCATATTTATTAACAAGTTTGTTATAACGTAAATCAAGTGCTTGTAATTCATTGATAGGAAATAGCTTTAATAGTAATTTATGAAAAGTTTTGTATGCTCCTCTGACAGGTTTTTCTATTGCAAAGAAAAAATTATCTTTTTTCTTTTTTTCAATTGCTGAAAAATATGTTTCAAAACGAGTGATTATTTCTTTTAAATAGTTGTGAAAAGCTAATCGTTGTTCTGCCGTAAATGAGGAAGAATATTTTTGGTCTATATCATAGTATATACCAACCTGCCTTAAGACATAGGATAATCTAATCTCAGCATTACTGTTGTCCATAAGCAAACGATGAGCTTCTGTAAGCTTATCAAAATCAAAAGAAGCGTCATAATTAAGTATTTCTGTCAACAAAAATCTTGCGTAATGTGTATCTAGTTGAAAACTGTCAAAATTCTCAAGAGCAGCAGCATAGCTATATGCATTTTCAAAGTAAATCTTTGCATCGGTATGCATGTTTAAATTAAGTGCAGTAATTCCAAATTGAAGCCAAAAGAAAGGATTGTTTTTTGAATAATTTTGGATATTATTATAGAAATTATATATATCCTTATCCCTTTGTTTCCAATCAGAATTTCTTTTTCTTCCCCCAAAAATTTCTATTAAATTTGATCTGGATATCAATTTCTTTCGTATTGTATCATAATTTTGAGACAATGATTTGAAAGAATTAATATATATTTTTTTTAACAACTCTGATATTAATGTATAATTTTTGGTCGTACGAATAATGTACTGTGAAAAAATTGAAGATCGAAGTTCTATATCATCAGAAGTACGCAAAAATAATTCTTTAAAGGTTGAACTTAATGACAATTTTTCTATTTCAGCATAACTAATTTCAGTTAAGTGAGCTATTTCGTATCCTTTTAATTTAAAATTACTAATATTACATATAGATTGAGCAAGAATGTATTTTTCCGTTTCTTCGTTTCTAATATCATTAAATATTTTGTCCATTTTTTTGGTGATAATTTTCGAGTCTAACAACATATAAAATATAGAAGATAATCGATTTCTATATTTATTGTTTATTAAAGCATTTTTTTGCGCATCTGAAAGTGTTGAATTGCTCCCCCAAAGGTTGTAATGATTTAATAAAGATATTAATCGCGGTCTATCTTCTTCAGAAATAATTTCTATGTTTACCACTCCTATATCATTAAGGGAAAAATGATAGTCTGTTTCTAAGCGATCAATTAATATATCACTGAGAGATGAGCGACTAGTGGCTACAATTTTGATGTTGTCAGGAAAATCTATTGAGAGTTCTTTAAATATCTGCATATGTAAATCGTAATCATCAATAAAAATGATGTTACAAGAAGACTTTCTGTTTCGTATGATACGTAAATCTTCTTGTATAAATTTAGTAGAATTTAAAAAATAAATATTATTTTCCTCAATCAATTCACTTGCTAGGTAGTCGAGAAAAATGCTCTTTCCATTTCCAAAATTAGAGTGTATTATACAAATTTTTTTACTTTCTAGCACTTTTTTTACTTCATCCAAAGATTCTTCTCTTTTTACATACAAAGGATAAGTAGTTCTAAAATCATACCGATTATATTCACCATATACAAGTAGGTTTAGAACATCATTAGGTGTAATTTGTTTATGTACATAACTATTAACAAAAATTTCTTGCAATCCCACTAAATTTTTCTCTCGTTTTGTTGGAGTATAGGATGATTTTTCTAATAAAATAGCATCAGCAAGTCCAGTAGCTTCTATTGGGTAAAATTTTCCCCATTTATTAAAAAGATAAGTTTGGTTGCTGCTTATATTTGCTTGGTCGACAAATATTGCTTTTTCAAAAATTTTACTATGCATAATTTTTTGTAATTCTAAATCATATTTCAAAGAATAACCAACAAAAATAATTAGTTTTACGTTGATAAGGAAGTATTCACAATAACTTATCATTAACGCTGACAAACAGAGTGCAAACATAAGCAGAGAACATATCACTTTCATTAGTGGTCGGTTCTCTGCTTTTCTGTTACGCAATAGAGCGCCGTTTTTGAGGGCTGATATATAAAACCCTTATTCCGCTATTTCAATGCTCACAAAGCCGCATATATCAAGAGCAAAATAACCTCTACTGCGTAACATCACTTATAATTTCATATATCTGAATTCTCATTTTATATTTGTCGATGAGACAATAAATTCACTCTGCTCGTTAGTTACTCATAAATATAATAACAACCAATAAACATGTAACAGCCATATAGGAAAGCCAAAGTATTGTATGATAGCATATAGCCTTTTTTGTATTTCATATCTAAATGGTTTCGTTATTCGTAGAATTTGTTAATAGTAATGAAGATGTTTCCATTTCAACTTTATTTCCCTGCTCTTCAATTACTTGATTAAGAGCCTTTTTAACAGTATTACCGCTATAACCATTTAAAATTAATTCTAATGCATTTTGTTTATTGATTTCAATGATTTGCTGTTTTTCTTTTTGCTTTGTAGATTTTATATTAATGCCTAATTTAGCATAATAGCTTGTTTCTTTGGATAAAATGTCTTTGTAGATACTTGTGTGCTTCAATAAGCCTAAGTGATAATATTCTATTAATGTATCAAACAAAACATCAACGTAAAAGTGCAAGTTTTCTATTATGATGCTAAGATATGGCATATACGAGCCGCTATGAACAATCATATTCCGATTTCGATATATTCTCATTATATGCCAACGTATTCTCTTTTTATGACGTTGCAAATATTCATAAATTGTTTGTGAATCGATGAATACTTTTTGTGAAAATAATTCCAATCTATAGATTAACAGTGGATAATCATTTAAAGAGTTTTTTATTTGCTCTAAATAATTAACATTTTCATTCAATGACAACAACATAGCAAATCTTTCAACCATGTCAAGTTCTTCATTATCTGATTCAATTTGCGAAATAATACTAAAAACATCAGTACCTGCACAATTGCGTATGTCACGTAATAATTGCTCAAGGCTATCATACATATAACATCTGTTTAAAACAGCACATAATACAGTACAAATAGTATTTATTTTATCTTCATTATCCCTTTTTGAATCAATTAATGTTTCAATTATTGTCCAAAGATTTAATAGTTGATTTGAAATATCCTTGCTTTCAATCGCACCATTATGTAATCTTATGGATTTATAAAATGAAATAGGTGGATCTATTTTATTCATCAATGTTATATCACTAAAAATAGCGTGTAAATCAGACAGATTTCCCTTTTTCTTCATTGCATTAATGGAAGAACGCATAACACTTCCACTATCAAAAATATTGTCTACTTTTTTAGAAATAATAGCTTTTGATGTCACAAATAACTTGCTATCATGCTGATATATTCTATGAAGCGACAAAATAGCCTGCATATACTGATTTGCTTGTTCATAAGCAGAAAACGCATCAATTGACTGTACAGTAAACATTACTACATAATCATTTTGTCTTTGCAAATTAAGTTGCATTTTCTGCTCCTTAGTAGGTCGCTGAACATTAAGACTTTCTAATTTCCCCAATACAGAAGAAGCCTTTTGATTAATACCAAAAGTTGCTTGATAGTCGTACTTTTGAAATGTGAAATGATTAAAAAAATCTACGATTGTATCTTGAGAGCATATAACAGGGTTGGTAGATGTAAAAAATGTTTCTATTATAGAAAAATATATATACTCTTTACTATACCCTGCATTTATTAGTTCTGTAGTCAACATTCGGGTTACATAATATATCATTTGGCTATTCTTATATGAAAAATTTTCTACAAATATATTTTCAATAAGTATATCAAGCAAAAATTGTAAATAAATATCATTTGTCTCACATATATCTTTTATATAATTTGCAATTTCTGGATAATGCTTAATTTTTGTTTTAAGTTCGCTATCCTCTAAATTGTAATACCTAGAGGTTTTGTCCTGTAGGAATAATAGTGTTCCATCATCAGAAATAGCTTGCTGTACAAATATATCTTCTTGCAAGGTTTGTTCAAATTCCTCAGATAACGGAATAAAATTCCCATCCATAAGTATTTTTTTATTAATATCACTAGCGGTTCGCATTACATCATAACATAAATAATGACTATTTAATGCAGGAACTTTATATGATTCATATGAGTAGTTAAAGGTTTCTTCTTCCAAAGCTTGAGCAAATAATAACATGCCCCTAAGATATTCGTTTCTTGTCCAATGCTCAATTTCCCGTTTTTTCATTTTTATTATTATCCTTTCCAACTAAAAATCATTTATGATATTCCCAATACTTTACTAAATAACAATATCTATCGTTCTATTTATACAATAGCATAATTTTCTCATTTTCTCAATGTTATGAAGTGAACTTTGCTTTCCATTGTCTACATTCCTTTACACAATAGAAACACATTGGGGAATAAATATTAAAAAACCCTTATCCCTCCATTTCAACGCCCGCAAATCTGCATAAATCAAGGGCATAATCCCCTCCTACTGCATCACAATTTTCATAATAAATTGAGGGCGAAAGCAGTCTGCTGATTTCGCCCTCTTGACTACCCACAAGCAAAGGCGGGAAAAGCTGTCAAGGGCGCGTAGCGCGAAGTTTACCCTTGACAGCTTTTCCCGTCTTTGCTACTCCCTATCGGTCGAAGCGGAATTTCAATATGGCTTCAACCAGTTTCGCTTTTAGTCTGTCCTGCGTATCGTCATTGATATACCCCTTATACATAGACAGGTATTTAATATGTGCGTTGTAATACCGCAATACTGTGTCTACCGCTTCCGGCTCTCCGGCAACGGCTTTTTGGATTACCTCAAAAGGTATCAGCTTTTTATTCCTCATGTTTCAATCTCTCCCATTCTTTCCGTAGCTGTTTTAGTGCAACATTTCTCCTGCGGTTTATCGAACTCCTGCAACGCCCGTACAGTCTGCCGGTTGCTTCATCACGATAACCAACGAAGTAATAAAGCAACAGGACTTCCTGTCTTAACTGCGGCAATCTTGATAATGCCGTTGCCAACCGTTCATCATCAACGATAACTTCCTTTCCCAACACAAGAAATACGGTCGGCTTGTCCTGCTTTTCAAAGTAGCTGTCCATAGCAGACGGTTCAAAATATCGTTCTGACATCAGATAATCAAGGGATATTTCCCGTTCTTCTTTCCGCTTCAAATCCCGCCATGCGTTCATGGCTTCATGGCGCAGGACAATCTTACAGAACGCATGAAACGCATATTCGATATGTTCCATGAACTGTTCAGAATATCTCATTTTCTCTCACCCCCTTTCTTCCCAGTAGGGGGCTATTACAGCAAACGCCCATACAGCATAAAGCGGCATAAGCGTTTGGGTAATATGAATTATTTAAACAATCAGTATGATTTGTATGTTCATCTTCATAGCCGCAAAATCCCATTGCAGGAAACAGACTTTTTTTGATGATTGACAATGATAAAAGGTGTAGAAAAAGGACATAACGATACCCTCCAATGCTTTTAAACATTTGATACCGCCACATCCTTAAAAATGAGTAACTTTAAATACACCCCCATAGTTTTATTTTTCAAAAAAGAAAACGGCGGCTTTGATTGTTATTTCAAAACCGCCGTTTGGTTGCTTATATTCTCTTTTGTGCATGAAAATTTTGCCGCAAAACAACGGTTTTTTTATTTACCGTTGTTGCGGATATTTCGTTAGTACATGGAAAGTATTTTCTGCGCCTTTTCCCTCAAAATATTTCTTGCTTCTACAGGCTCAATAATTTCAACATATTCACCAAAGGAAAGCAGATAAAGAAAAGTCCAATCGCTAAACTGGTATCTGAAAGTCACTTCCAACGTACCGTCGTCCAATTTTTTAATATACTTCTCCTGAAATTCATCATAAACTTTATACGCTATCTTTTCTGAAAAATGCAATATGAATATTGGCGTATTATATTCTTCCTTATAGGTAGGAGTAATGGAAAAATCCTTTGGAAGTTCACGTTCAAATAATTCATTCGTTATTTGGAGTTCCCTAATGCGGGACATTTTATAAGTACGAATATCATTTTTGCGCTTTGAATAAGCCACAAGATACCATGCGTGGGATTTGAACACTAATTTTAGCGGCTCGACAATCTGATTGGTTATCGTCAATTCCGCATTAAAATATGTGAATGTAATCACATATTTATTGATTATCGCACGTTCTAAAGCTGTAATATTATTCCGTTCCTTTTCGGGGCTTCCCCAATAGGAAAAATCAATTTCCAGCCATTCAGACTGCAATGTATGACTGAACAGCCCGGCAACTTTGTTTAATGATTTGTCTGCGTCTGGATAATTTGACGACTTTAAAATCTGCAACGCCTGTATAATATTGCTTTGTTCCTCCTGCGTAAAATAAGACTTGTCCAGTGAAAAGCCTTGCAATAAGGACAGCCCTCCGCCATACCCCTTTTGTGACGTAATCGGTATGCCGGCAACCGAAAGTATATTGATATCCCTATATATTGTCCGCGTGGAAACGCAAAGTTCTTCTGCCAGTTGTTTTGCTGTTATATTCTCATGCCTTAACAAGAGAAACACGATTTGAATAAGTCTGTCTATCTGCATATCATCACTCTGCCTTTTTGTATTTTATGGCAAGCTGTTTTAGATTGTTCATATTATCTGAATTATCGTCCACATTTTCTCTCAATGTGGAACAGGGAAATTCGTCACACTCGGCGCAGCTTCCATAAGATTTTTTCATACCGCATATCCTTATTTGACAATCCCCGCACATTTTGGGGGATACCGTATCAGAATGACATCCCAAACAATACATATCTTCTTTTGAAAATTTGCAGGTATCAGTTGAATACTCCCTTGCCAACTGTATCTGAGCGGCTACATTGTTTACGATAGAAGCCAGATAGACAGGGCACTCATTACAATTTAAACCACAATATGCCAGAACCATTAAAACATACCCTCCCCTAAATATTTGTCATGAGGAACGATTAAACACTTTTCGATAGACTTCCAATAACTGTCATAAAGATTTTTTTGTGCTGCCCCGTAGCTTTCTTTTGTGTCAAATTCCCAATAAAGCATATATTTAACACTTTTTACAATACGGGTAATTTTTAGTGGCGGAAGCCCCTCTTTGATTTGCTCCATATCTATGTGATACCCTCTTTTAGCAAAACGAAGCAGAAGCAATCCCTCCTGTTTTTCCAAGAAACTTTTAGCTTCAAGCATTAGTGCTTCAAATTCCTCTACTTTTTGCGGCTTAACTTGATAAATACATATTTCGGTAAACGGCATATTTAAACCCTCCTTTACTTTATTTTAGCATTAGGAATATGACATTAAGCGTGTCGCATTCCTTTATTTTTTCATGGGAACAGCAATATGATAGGACTGCTCATATTTTTATGATTTTGAATCCTTTTCCTTTTGGTACGCCCTTTCAGAAAAATCACACGCCATAATTATATACGGACTTTTAAATTATTACAACGATGGCAAAATATTTGAAATTGCATAATTCGTTATTTGGCATTTCCCAAACTTCCCCGTATTAAGAAACAAGGAAAACTTTTTGAAGAATTTCTCTCAAATCTTCGTCAAAACCGCCCTGTGCGGTGTTGTAGGTAGTGAGAGGGTTTTTAAGAGGGTTTGGGATTCTTCCCAACAAGCAAAATCTGTCCGGCAAGCCATAGCGCGGACGGGCAGATTTACGGAAAAGGGTACCCTTTTCCTATGCTTGCTCCGAAACTTATCATTTAGCAAATACGGAAAGGAAGGGAAA
>ERZ779637.1279-NODE-1279-length-11010-cov-16.277316_pt1 | contig 11010 bp, 12 predicted proteins | sample MGYA00514196_ERZ779637 | MGnify/ENA primary metagenome ERZ779637 (study PRJEB29562, sample SAMEA4376700) | mouse gut metagenome | isolation source: Cecum | study: EMG produced TPA metagenomics assembly of the A DSS colitis mouse model was used to assess the... | reverse complement strand
ATCGTGCAAGGACTCACAATCTGATTTTTCTGAAATCTGTAACAGTTCAGCCCTCGGCTTCCTGTTACTGAAATCTCAACATGAAAAGCATGAATCAGAATCGAAAATCACTTACACCCAAACACCCTCCTGCCACTCATCCGGTACACCATTTACTACACCATTTTTTTATTTTTTTGGTGTAGTAACTCAGCCGCCTACTGCCAACGCATACCGCTCCACTTCCTCCCTGACATCCTGTCTGCCCGCGATATGATTATATACATCTATCGTCACATCACTGTGGGCGTGACCCATAAGATACTGCAGCACCTTAATGTTCAAAGTAAGGCGCAGCAAAAAGCTGTAAATAAATATGTCAAGAACAACTATGACCGAATCAATGTAACTTTTCCTAAAGGGCAAAAGGAAATATTAAGGGAACACGCAAAAAAGCAAAATGAAAGTGTCAATGCTTTTATTGTCCGTTCTGTATCAGAAACTATGGAACGTGACAACCAAAAAGCTAAATAACTACCCCTAGCACACATACAATAATCATGAAAGGAAGTGTATACCATGAGCAATCGTGAATTAGCCAAACAACTGATAGACCAGATATCAGATGCCAAACTGCTCTACGTTATCCCCTATCTGCAAGGAGCGGCAATCCCGGAAGAAATACCCAATGCGGAAACTATTGCCTCGATAGAGGAACTGGAAAACGGCGGCGGGACTCTGTTCACTGGCACCACCGAAGCCCTGTTTGCTGAACTGATGGAGGAATAGCCATGCTCAATGTACGATACTCCACCCGATTCAAAAAAGACTTCAAGACCTGTGTGAAACGCGGCTATCAAATGCCACTACTGCAACAGGCGATTGACACCCTCCGCATCCCTGCGCCGCTGCCGCCGAAAAACAAGGACCATAACCTAATCGGCAATTACTCCGGGTACAGGGAATGCCACATAGAGCCGGACTGGCTGCCCATATACAAACAGACGGAAGACGAGTTGAGATTAGACCGAACCGGCACCCATGCCGATCTGTTTGGTATGTGATCACAGCGCGATAATGACCACCATCAGTTAAGGCACCCAAGAAAGGCTCTATCAGCCCCATACAGGACTTCTACTGCCTTGTTAGATAATATTATTTACCGTCTTTAAGTAAAAACACGAAGCAGGGACTTGTGGCGCGTTTCTGTGGGTATTCTGGAAAGTGGAATCACCCGTTAAGAGAATGAACGGGCAGCAGGCATATCAAATCGGAATCTCATTATGGGTAATCTATCAGCATCAGATTTTCCTTGCGCCCTGCTGCCAGATATGCTATATTTAAGACAGAAAAGGGAAAAGTCATAGAAGCGGCTCTACCCCACAGCATTAAGCAAATACCTTTGATTAGAGGTCAGCCGTCACTACTGCGAATAGTGGCGGCTATTTTCTTTTTCCCTTGAAGACTGTGTAACATAATCCCACAAGGGCAACAATGAATATTCCAGTCTGAATCAGATCGGAGTATGTAATCATTGCATCACCCTCCTTCCTCTCGTCTGGAGGGCTACTTGAACCCTCCGAGTAAAAAAGAGGGGTAAAGCCGCCTTGGCTCTATGGTTTTCCCATGAATGGAGTATAGCACACATTCCCTTGCCACACAATTTCAATATGCCGTTTTTCATAACCTCTGTTACGCCGTTCTTTGCCTTCCCACACTGTCTCCATTTCTAATGCTTTCAACACCAAATTCGCAGAATAGAAGATTGCATTTGCCTCCTTTGCCAGAAGTTCACAATTTGCCACCATGTTGTTGACCTTTGCCAGCGACCGCCTTACATTTTATCATTGGCGCTGACAATAAACACCATCGACATCAAATCGCCATCGAATAAACTCATTCCGTCAACAATCTGATTTTTTTCCATAATGACAACACCCGAAAACTATGCTATCATCATAGCAATAATCCATATCAATCATACGAACGAGGAGGCTGCCATGAAAAAATTTCTGGGAGAATTTAAGACATTCGCATTGAAGGGAAATATGATCGACTTGGCTGTCGGCATGATCATCGGCAGCGCATTTACCGGAATTGTCGGTCGCTCATCCCGCTTGTCCACAGCACATAGTAATCCCTGCCGTTATCCGGAGGAATGATGTTCACATCAATGTGCACGATATCCGATACAAGTTCGTGAAATACGGACGGCTTCTCGTTTTCGCACGGAAATATGCCGTCTTTAGAGACTTTCTTATTGCGGTTAAAAATAAAGCCCATCTCTATTTTCCTCCCTTTCTCCCATATCCGGTAATCACCGCCACCGCCAGTATCACAAGCATGCAAAGAGAGTAATAATTCACGAAAGGAACCGTTCCGGGCGCCACCGCGGTTCCCTCCCCAAACTGTGCGGACAGCTGCGCGGGAATGACACAGTGCACGGTCCACGGAGCAAGAAAGCAGAACACACAGCCCGTACAATCCATCAGGTTCGCCCGACGGTACTTATTCACGCCCGCCTTCTCCCCGATCTCATGAATCAAATCGCCGAGCGCCACGATTGCCACAGAAATAACACCTGTTACCATACTTAAAATACCTACAGACAATACGATAGTTGCCTCCGTGCTCCGCTCTGTTTTCGCGAGGCGGGAAAGCAGCGAACCCACATCCTCAAAGAAGCCGCCGCATTCCAGCACACCCAGAAGCGCAAACACGCCGATCAGCATTGCCACCGTTCCCACTGTCCCGGTGATCGCCTCTATGACTGCACCGGACACGGCAAAGCCGCCGGGAAAGGCAATCAGATCCTCCACCTTGTAGATGCCGGATAAGATCCCCGCCGCAATTCCTGCGAGGATTCCCCATGACAGCGCCGTGATCAGATGTTTCCGCATCATGCAAAGCGCAATGATCACCACCGGCACAACCAGCATGACAAGGCTCAGCGGCTTTGCAGTAACATCTGTTAATCCACTTCCGGCAGAGCCCTCCGTGGTCTTCGCAAACAGCAAAAACAAAAGCAGCGCCCCTGCCGCCGCAGGCAGGCTGTAACGCATTCTCGTCTTTACCACCATTCCCAGATCCGCATGCTGTGTGGCGGAGGAGGCGATCGTCGTGTCTGATATCGGACCCAGATTATCGCCGAATGCCGCGCCGGACACGATGGCTCCTATCATATACGCCGGCGCCGCGCCCGCCATCACACCCACGGGAAACAAAATCGGGATCACCACAAAATAGGTACCCACCGAAGTCCCCGTGGCAAAGGCGAGCAGGCAGGTGATCAGAAAGCTTGCCGCCACGAAAAGCCTTCCCGTAAAGCCCGCCTCCACCACATAGAAAGCGATAGTCTGTACCACGCCGCTCGCCGAGATCAGCTTACCAGAAACCGCCGCCAGTATCACCGCCAGCACGATCACGCCAAACATAGGCTTGCTCAGCCCGTAGACAAGCGCCTCTCCGTAAGCTTTTTCATCCTTCGCAAATATAACACCCGTTATCAGCGCTGCAAAGAACGCCAGCACATAGCCGTTTACGTTGGACTGGCTGAGCGCCGCCCAAAGGATCATCGCCGCGGCAGCAACGAGCGGCGCAAGGCTGCCCGCCCTGCCAAAGCGGTATTCTATCTTTTTCATTATAAAAGCCCCCTCAATTCATCATGAATTTTCCCGTTGGAGGCGACAACACTGCCCCTTTTCAGAAAATTCAGCTCTTCTCCCGCAAAATCAGTCACTCTGCCGCCTGCCTCTTTCACCAAGAGCTGTCCTGCCGCAAAATCCCACGGACTTAAGCACGGCTCGAAAAAGCCTCCGGTGCGCCCACACGCCACATATGCCAGATCCAGAGCCGCCGTCCCCGTCCTGCGGATATCCTGCGCGTGATCGAACACACGCCGGATGCGCTTAAAATTCTCATCCGCCAATTCCCGGTCATAGGGCGAAGTGCCCACGGTAATAATCGTCTCGCTTAAATGTTCGGCGTCCGACACATGAATCGGGACGCCGTTTAAAAAACTGCCCGTCCCCTTCTGCGCATAGTAAATGTCCTCCCGAAAAGGATCGTAGACGATTCCAAGCGTAATCTCCCCTTTTTCATAGAGCGCCAATGACACGACGCTGTGCTGATAGTCGTGAATCAGGTTGGTGGTGCCGTCTATGGGATCGAGAATCCAGTAAATATCCCCGGACATTTCATGCAGTCCCTCTTCCTCCCCCAAAAACTGGATATCGGGAAAGCGCCTCCCCAGCTCTCTTGCGAGAAAGTTCTGTATGTCGGTGTCCACCTGCGTCACATAGTCCGCCTGTCCCTTGACTTTCACATGCCCGGCTCTCTCCCTGTTCCCCACAAAGGATTTTGTCTCCTTTACAAGCGCGATAATCTCCTGAATCTCCATTTTATTTGCCGTCCTTTCCTATCTATCCTTCCGCTGTCCTACTCCTCCGCCCTCTCCGCCAGCAGCCGCATAGGCTCGCGCTTCAGGCTTTTATTCATCTTAACCCACGCAATCCCCACGCCTGCCGCCACAATCAGCAGCGCGCAGCACACTGCAGGCATAACGCTTGCCGCAGCCTCCTCCACCTCGACTTCATTGACCATGTTAGTCATCCCCGCCGTGTAGGTCGTCTCGTAATAAGTTTCCCCGGCATTTGCCGCGGAGACATCGACGGAAATCCGAAAGCCTGCCACTGCGCCCAGAATACTTCCAATCAGAACAAGCAGGGCAAATCCCGAGAGCATGGAAAAGCGGCACGCCGCCTTCCCCATACCGAGAGAGCGCTCGATCGCCGTCCGCTCCGCCTGTTTCGTGATAAACAGGTGGCTGAAAAAGAACAGCAAAAGCGCCGTCAGTATCACCCCCGCCGCGAGCAAGACAAGGGAGATCGCCTGCATGTTGTCAATCCCCGCCTTTAACTGGGAATATCCCTTATCGTAAAAGGTGAACGCCAGCTTATCCGTGCCGTGCTCCGCCCAGCCTTTCAGAAAATCGTCGATACCGCCGTTTGGAATCTGGAAGGATGTGGTGGCGTCCGTCATGGGTCCGCAGAACACCAGATTCGTGCCGTACCGCGCCTCGATAGATTTCATGGGCACGATCAATTCATCCGCCCCCGGATCGAAAATGCTGTCCGTACCGCTGAAAGTGACGTCATAAATCCCCACCACCGTATAATCGGAAGTCTCAAAGACTTCGAGTGGATTGCCGTCGGCGTCGATCAGCCCGGAATAAAAACCGACACTTCCGTCCAGCCAGAACTTTTGTCCCGCATTCACCCGCCTGTCCGTAAGCAGAAGCTGTACGTTCACCGTATCCCCGAGAGACAGCCCGTTATTCTCCATAAAAGTTTTCGGCGCAAGGCACACCTTGCTGCCAGCCTGATACTCCTCCTCACTGATATCCCTGCCTTCCATGAGGAAGCACCGCCCGTTGTAGAAGGGCATCAGAAGAGCGGTCCGGTTCGTGCCCGTAACCGGCTGACAGTTCCGGTAGAGCACATTCGTCTCCGCCAGATTCAAAATCCTGCGCCCTGCCTCCGTCTCGTAGAAACCGTCGGTGACTTCAAAAATCTGCTGCCCGTCCCGAAACGCGTCCTCCGGCTGGCTGCCGTCCGGCAAAAGAACGTCAGACGCCAGCGAAAACGGCATCATCTCCAGTCCAATATGCACCTCGTTTTTTGACTGCATCTTCTCCTCATAGACCTTACCGTGTATATAGACGCCCTGAAAACCCATCATCGCCACATAGGTCTTATCCTTGTAGAGCATCTCCGGGCTTGGGTTTCTGTGATCGCAGAAATAATCCACCATGCCCTCAAGGCGCGGATCACCGCCGATCACCTTCGTGATTTGAATCGGCACCGACTGATCCGGCACTGCGTCCTCCATAGGAGAAAATTCCGCTATAAAGATCCCATACAAGACTTCATTCGGAGACACACTCACATTCGTCATCACGTACTCCGGCTGGTAAGAGATATAAAACGCCCGCTGCTCCGGCTCTACTAGATATTCCGCCTCAGGAAAGAGCAAGTCTTCCGGCGTATAGTAGTCGCTGTACTGCGCGCTTTTGCGCACATCATAATCCTTCGTCTCCGCATTCCATGTGAGCTTCTGCTCAAAGGAATCCGGTATCTGCCGCACCGTGCCGATGGTCATAAAGCGGTCCTCATACTGTGCCAGCGTCTGCGTCCCTTTCAGCCAGATGCCTGCGCCCAGCGTCATCAACAGCGCCGCAAACACCATCAACCCCAGAAAAAGTACCGTGCGCACCGGCGTGCGCATCATCTGTTTCAAGCTGTTTTTCATGCGCGCACCACCTCCAAGCGTCCGTCCAGCATCCCGTAGACCACATCCGCCGCCTCAGCCACCTTTTCATTGTGGGTAACCACGATCACAGCGTAATTCTCTTCATGCGCCATCTTGCCGAGCAGTTCCACGATCACCGCCTCATTCTGGCTGTCCAGATTTCCCGTGGGCTCGTCCGCCAGAAGAATCTGTCCCCCGGAAGCCATGGCACGTGCGATCGCCACCCTCTGCTGCTCGCCGCCGCTTATCATGTTCGGCATCTTCCCGTAGAGCGTATCGGGCAGCCCCACTTTGGCGAGAAATTCCCTCGCCCGCTCCTTTGCCTCCTTTTTCGGGACATGCTGTAATTCCATCGGAAACATCACATTCTCCATCACCGTGAGGAGGGGGAACAGATGAAACGCCTGATAGATGACGGAAGCCTGATTCATCCGGTACGCGTCTCTGTCCATCTCCCGGATCTCCTTTCCCTCGATATAAAGGTTCCCTTCCGTGGGCACGTCAAGCCCTGCCAGCAGAGAGAGGAAGGTACTCTTCCCACTGCCGGACTTTCCCGTGATCGCATAGACTTTTCCCCGCTCAAAGGAGCAGCTTACCTCCGTCAATGCTTTGGTCTTCTGATATTTGGACTGATATACATAGCCGACATTTTCCGCTTCTATTATTTTACCCATACGTTTCTCCCTCCTCTACTGCTGTACCGACAGCAGATAAACCACGCTGCCCATGCTCATCCGCCCGTAAGCCGCCGCCGCGCCGATCAGATAGGCAAAAAGCAGCACGCCGTTTACGGCAAATACGCCGGACAACGACGATGCAATCGGCGCCACCAGCACGTCGCCCACAACATTCCCGGTCAAAACCAAAATCAACTGCTCCGTCAGAAACAGAAACGCCGCCGGAAACTTCTTTACCCCCTGCAGCCGCATCAAGGAAAATTCCTCCCGCCTGCTGTTGCCGGCAAGATAGCTCACCACGTAACCGATCATCAGCACCAGTATGCACACCACCGGCAGAAACGCCTGCAGCAGTTCTATAGAATGCCGCAGATGCGTGGCGCTGGCGATAAAGTCTGCGTCCCGGACCACCAGCGCATACCCGGTGTAGGAGGTATCCGCCTCCGGGATGATCTCCTTTAGCCCGATCTCCTGCATCTCCTCCTTGAATCCATTCAAGTCCATAGGGTCCTTCACATGGAAAGTGACCGTGTCCGCAAAAAATTTCAGTCCAAACTGAGCGAAGAGATTTTGGGACGTCCTGCCCGGAATGACGATATCCGTCTGCATCGCGTTGGTCTTACCAAGCGTCTCCTCCATAGTACCCGCAATGGTCATTTCCACCGTCCCGCCCATGGGATGTATTTGTATTTTGCGAAATTCGCTGGAGGGATCGTAGTAATAGCACTTCAAGGTAATCCTATCCCCGACCTTCCAGCCGCGTTTTTTCAGCACGTTCTCGTTTACGATACACTCCATCCTGTCAGACGCAAGCAGCTCGTCCAAACTCTGCGCATCCATACTGAACATGTCGTGCATCATCTCCCCGAGCGCCTCCACGTTGTTCGCACCGGCAACAAAGAGATTCAGATATTTGGAGTATTCAATCTCCTTAAAATCCCCCTCTCCCGCCATAAAAATTGTCATGTAGGACAAGTCTTTCACATGGGCGGACTGCTCCAGCGCCTCCACATATGTCTCCGAGACAAAAATCTCATTCCCCATCGTGCCGTTCAGATTGGTAATCTGACAGAAAATCGGCACATTTTCCGAGAGATCCGAAAGCTGCGTCTGATAACTGCGTATGCTCCCGAAATACAGATTTAAGAGGATCACCAGCATTATGCTGATTCCGACAGTGACCAGATTCGCCGCCTTTCTTCTCTTTATACTGCAGATAATATAAGAAAACATTTGATTCCCCCTTTTGGCTCCTCAACCGCCTGATTTACAAATCCGCTGTCTCGCCCGCAAACCCGCACTTTGATTTGTCTTTCACCTATTATATCATATATCCTGTGGAATCGTTCAATAATAGTACGTTTGTTTGTCACCTTTATGGCATTGCGATCGTATATAGGGTGAGAAGCTTCTTATAAATAGTCCGGCGGCAACCGGGCTGCGGCTGTCCGGCATTTTATTATTATAAAACATGAGGGAAGGGGGCATTTGTATTGCTTGAAAAAAGGGAACCCGAAGTCGACCGCATCCTGCAAGTTTACGGCGACATGCTCTACCGCACCGCCTACCTGCTTCTGGGGAATCCCCATGATGTACAGGACGCCTTGCAGGAGACACTGCTTCGCTATCTGGAAAAAGCGCCCGCGTTCGTCTCCTCGAACCATGAAAAAGCGTGGCTCCTGCGGGTTGTCTCAAACTGTTGTAAAGATTATCTTCGTTTTCGCAGGCGGCATTCCTGTCTGGATTTAGAATCGATCCGAGAATGTCTTCCAGCGCAGGAAAATACGCACTTGCAGGAGCTGTACGCCCTGCCCGCCAAATGGAAGACCGTGCTCATTCTGCACTATTTTGAGGGGTATTCGGTAAAGGAGATCGGGGAGATCCTCGGGCTGTCCGAGAGCGCCGTCAAGAAACGGCTACAGAGGGCGAGGGAGGCGCTGCGGATGGAGATGGAGGGGTGACACTGAGATGAGTTTCGCAAGTAACAACAAAATATAACTACAAGGAGGTTATGTTATGAATAAAAAAGATATGATGCAGATAAAGGAATCGCTCACCATGCCCGCTGAAATGGCGGACGCCCTGCAGAAAACGGTTACGGCTCACGGGAGGCACCACGAGGGCTGCCGCCGCTTCTCACCGCGCGTTCGCTCCACCCGCAGCCATATCAGCTATTCTGGCAAGCGCGTCTGTTTCGGTCGGTATCGCGGTGTTTATGCGGCGGCTGCCGCGCTGTTCTGTATCTTGGCGGTTGGGTCTACCTCGCTCGCCTACACTGTCTATCAGGAAAAGCAGCTTGCGGTCTTTATGGAGGCGGATTTATCTCAGGAAGACATTGACCGTATTGGTCAGGAAATTGCCGGGATATGTGAGATTTCTGACTGCCAGTCCATCGCCCTGCAGTATGTCGACGGCGACGAGGCTTGGGAAGAATTTAAAGCCGCCTACTTCACCGACGAGAACGGCGAGGAGATGACGGAACTGACCGAAGGCATTGGTGAAAACCCGCTGAAGGACTCCTTCAACTACCGGGTGAGCGTCCGCATGAACGCCGATACGCAGGCTGTGCGGGAGCGGATCGGCAGACTGCCCGGCGTGCGGAAGGTCACAACCGTGCGGGAGGCGACTCGCTAATATCCGCCACCGGCTCCTTCAACCCCTCGATCACAATCCCCCGCCTCTTCGCGTAGTCCCAGAGTGCCGCGTGGATCGCCTCTTCCGCCAGAAGGGAGCAGTGCACCTTCACCGGCGGAAGACCGTCCAGCGCCTCCATCACAGCCTTGTTTGTCACCTGCAACGCTTCTTCCACCGTCCTGCCTTTCACCAGTTCGGTCGCCATACTGCTAGTCGCCACCGCAGCGCCGCAGCCAAATGTCTTAAACTTCACATCCCGTATGACGCCCGCCTCATCCACATCCAGATACATGCGCATAATATCGCCGCATTTAGCGTTGCCGACCGTACCGACGCCGCTGGGGTTCTCAATCTCCCCCATATTGCGGGGATTACTAAAATGATCCATCACTTTTTCGCTGTACATTTTTCAATCTCTCCTCCCTTCACCGCGTCCTCATACAAAGGCGACATGTCCCGCAGTCTCCCCACAATCTCTTTAAGCGCCTCCACGGTTCTGTCCAGCTCCTCTCTCGTGTTCTCCGCCGAGAGTGTCAGCCTGAGCGACCCGTGAGCAATCTCATGGGGCAGTCCGATGGCGAGAAGCACATGGGACGGATCCAGCGCGCCCGAAGTACATGCCGAGCCACTGGAACCGCAGATTCCCTGCTGGTCTAACAAAATCAGCAGGGATTCCCCTTCTATGAACCGGAAACAGAAATGGGCGTTGTTAGACAGCCTGTCCTGCCTGTGCCCGTTCAGTCTCGTGTACGGAATCTCCGCGAGCACCCTGTCGATCAGATAATCCCGCAGAGCCGTCTCCTTTTCCGCCCTCTCCCGCATAGTTTCCCCCGCCATAGCCGCCGCCTTCCCGAAACCGACGATGCCCGGCACATTCAGCGTGCCCGCGCGCCGTCCTCTCTCCTGTGCGCCGCCGTGAATCAACGGGAGAAGCCTCACATTTTCTCGAATATAGAGAATCCCCACGCCCTTCGGACCGTACAGTTTGTGCCCGCTGGCGGACAGCAGGTCGACGTGCATCTCCTCCACATGAAGGGGAATGTGACCGTACGCCTGCACCGCATCCGTGTGAAAAAGGATTCCCCGCTCACGTGCCATCTCCCCGATCTTCGCAATCGGCTGGATGGTTCCGATCTCATTGTTCGCCGCCATCACGGAAATCAGTATGGTATCCGGACGAATCGCCTTTTCCAGCGCCTCCGGCGAAACCTTCCCCTCCCCGTCCACATCCAGATAGGTTACCTCATATCCGTTCTTTTCCAGATACTTGCAGGTGTGCAGTACGGCGTGATGCTCGATTTTGGTCGTGATGATGTGCCTTCCCCTGTCCGAAAGCCCTTCCGCCACAGAACGGATCGCCCAGTTGTCGGACTCGCTGCCGCCCGCCGTAAAATAAATTTCGTTCGGCTTT
>ERZ779637.1277-NODE-1277-length-11023-cov-22.610230_pt1 | contig 11023 bp, 9 predicted proteins | sample MGYA00514196_ERZ779637 | MGnify/ENA primary metagenome ERZ779637 (study PRJEB29562, sample SAMEA4376700) | mouse gut metagenome | isolation source: Cecum | study: EMG produced TPA metagenomics assembly of the A DSS colitis mouse model was used to assess the... | reverse complement strand
AAGCTGTGCTTTCTGGCTAAGGCGGAGTTTGTAAAGTCGTTTGCAAACTATCTGCTGGATGCAGGCGTCATTGTATGGGATATGAGTGATCTGCGCAATACAAAGTGGATGAAATAATCTGTAAGCCTGTCTGATCGGTCGGACGGTTATGCCGTCCGACCATTCTCATCATAATAGGAAATCAGTTGTTCCCGGCACCGCAGAAACAGTTTTCCGAGTTCCGGGTCAAAATGGGTTCCCAGCGATTCTTCTATGATCTGAAACGCGCTGTCGTAGTTCATGCTGTCCTTATAACAACGTTTGCTGACCAGCGCGTCAAACACATCCGCCAGCGCCATAATCCGTGCCTCCGGCGGGATATCCAGCCCGGCAAGGTGTTCCGGGTAGCCCTCCCCGTTCCATTTTTCATGGTGGTAGTGGGCAATGTTTTCCGCGATCTGGATAAAGGCTTCATCCTCCACGCCTTGCAGTACCTTTGCGACGATTTCCCCGCCTTTACCGGCGTGATCTTTCATTTCCTCAAATTCGTTCGGGGTAAATTTTCCCGGTTTTCGCAAAATACGGTCGTCTACAGCCATTTTTCCGAGGTCATGCATGGGCGCAGCTTTTGTCACGTAGGTGAGAAATTCTTTTGAAAATCCGTAGGCCGCCCCTGCGCGCTCCAGTTCTTTTGTGAAAATCCGTATGACTTCGCTGGTTCTCTTTACATGACCTCCCGTGCTGCTGTCGCGGCTCTCGATCATGTCAGCCATGCCGAGAAGCATTTTGTCCTGCATACTGCTTATATGTGCCGTCTTTTCTTCCACAGCCTTTTCCAGTTCTTCGTTGTAGTCATGTAAAAGGCGTATGTATTCCCTTCTCTGCGTCTCGTCCTGCAACTCCACCATAAGCCCGATTTTTCGCTTCCCGGCGCCATGGAATAGCGGTTTGATGGTGCAGCTTAATTCTTTGTCTTTCGTGAGGATATAGTAATTTTGTGCATTGTTATTCGGTGCCTTGTCAAGCCTTCTGGCAATATTTTCATACAGAAAGGGTGTCTCTTTGCTGATCGGGTCATCTATGCGGAGGTCCGCGATTTCGGGAAGATATTCTATCACTTTTTCATTGCAGCCAAGATACCTGTGTTGGTTGTCGAACACCAGATAGCCGTAGGTGCTGTGTTCTTCCAGTGCGTTTGCGATATTGTCAGAAACCTCATACATGCCGATCCGGCGGATCAGGGAGAGGATCAGTATCTCATCCAGCAGATAGACAAAAGTCATCCACTCGACCCGTGAATGCAGCATCCGCTCTCCGGCGTAAACGCCGACGGACACAATCTGGGCAAGGAAAAGCGAGAGGACGACTTTATAGGAAATTTTTTTCCGCTGGGAAAAGGAAGCTGCCAGTATCCACATGCCAAGCGCCATACAAAGAAGCACATAGACCGGGTAAAGGCTGTGCATGGGACCGTATTCTTTTTCCAGGAAGGATACGCCGTCTATCTGCATTAGGGAAATTCTGCTGTAAAAATCTGTCCGCAGGCCGACCTGAAAAGCGTAATAGATGACAACGGAGGCGAACAGGACGAGGAAGAGCAGCAGTACATGGTTTACCTGCCGGCGGCACAGATTTGCAATACTTACGAAAAGCAGAATGGGAACGAGCACGCCGCCCAGATAGACCAGATTATTGCCCCGGATGGCGTTTTCCAGAGAAGAGGACGTGCAGATCGAGTAGTAGCCGAAATTTCCGATAGAGATCGCCACAAAAAGGAGCAGATAATTGGTTATTTTCTGCTTTTGCCCAATTTTAACCAGCAGCATGAAAAAGATCACGGATATGATAAACGCGATACCATAAAGTGGAATAATCATAGGAAATGCCCCTTCTTTCTGACAAATGAAATTTAAAAACCTTCAACCAGTTTTATGCTATACAGCCGGCGTAAAAAAACAAGGCTTTTGGCAGGAACGTCAATTTTCTGGCAGAAACGTCAGCGAAAACAGAGGTGTGGAGATTGACAAAGGGCGGAGATAGCAAATATGATTAGAGTGAAAAATGTGTTGAAAAGGGGTGCATGGTGAGGCTGGCGTTTGTGGATGATGAGAAAGAATATACGATGGAAATGGAGAGGATCTGTCGGGAATTTGGTGTAGAGAACCACTGTGGGATCGAGACATTTTCCTTTACGGACGCGGCGGTTTTTCTGGACGCTTTCCGGGAGGGCGGCTTCGACATGGTTTTTATGGATATTTATATGGACGGTATGGATGGGGTTTCGGCGGCGGCAAGGATGCGTGAGCGGGATAAAAACTGTCTGCTTGTCTTTCTCACTTCCAGCGCGGAGTTTATGCCGGAGGCTTTTTCCTGTCATGCCTTTGAGTATGTGACGAAACCTTTTTCCGGGGAGCGCATTGCGGCTGTGCTTCGGGACGCCCTGAAGGTGCTCCCGGACACGGCAAGGTATATAGAAATTCAAAGCGACAGAAAAACGGTTCCTGTTTTGCTTGGCAGCATTGCCTATGCTGTCACGGATGCGCATTATCTGGAAATCGGAATGACGGACGGCAGTACGCTCCGCAGCCGCATGACGCTTGCCGCTCTCCTGGCACAAATAGGAGAGGACGCCCGATTTATTACGATAAACAAAGGAATTGTCGTGAACGCTGACTATATTCTGACATTTGAGGACAACTGCTGTATCATGGAAAACGGCATACAGTTTCCGGTCCGGGTGCGGGATTTCCTGAAAATTGAACAGACTGTGCGGAAGTATCATTTTATGAAAATACGTGAGCGTCAGTCCCTTTCGGCGGGGCGGCATGGAAAGAAGGAGGGCTGACTATGGATATGGAAAGGTGGCTGTCCGCGTGGCTGCAGCTGCTTGTGCTGTTTCCGGTGGCGGCATCCTGTTACCTTCCGGCAAAGAATCAGATGAGATACACGCCCCTGAAAACGGCAGGCATATGTTTTGCCCTGCTGTTTCCCTGTTCCCTGCTCGGCGCATGGCTGCATGGAACATTACAGGTCGGTGCAAACACCGTGTTTTTGTTGTGCCTGGTGCTTTTTTTCTTTTTGTACCGTTACACGCTGAAAACGGATCTGCCACGCGCCCTTGCCATCTTCGTGGGCGTCTGTGCGGTGCAGACTTTTCCGTTACAGTTTGCGTGTGCATTTGACGCATGGCTCCATCCCATGTCCGGGGCGGGGCAGCTCTCCCAAGAAGCGGCGCTGTTGCAGCTTATTCTGGCATGTCTGATGCCCGTTGCAGCGGCAAGACCCTCCCTGCGGTATTCTGCGTGGGCAGTTGACAATCTTGATATCCCTAAGGTATGGCATTCCGCAGTGGCGCTGTCTGCGGTGTTTCTTATTTTTAATGTGCTGGCTTTGCCGGATTCCTACAGTACGCTTTACACAGGGCGGATGTATACCTTGTTCCTTGTGTTTGAGAGCGGCGCGCTGTCGGTTCTCATCCTTATTTATCTCCTCTTTTATCGGGGAGCCAGACTGATCACGGAACATTCCAGGCTGAAAGAGCGCACCCAGCTCCTTGAAATGCAGGTGCATCAGTACCGCACACTACAGGATTATATGCAGCAGACCAAGAGAATGCGCCATGATTTCCGCCATCATCTGCGGCTGCTTTCCACCCTGGCGGGTAAGGGGGATCTGGAAGGCATTCAGACGCATCTGGCGGAATATGAAATCCAGCTGACGGAAAGTACACCAGTCAATTATTGCAAAAACAGTTCGCTGAATGCGTTGTTTGCCTATTACCGTGAAATGGCGGCACAGGAAGGCATACGCACGGATTTTCATATTAGTCTGCCGGAACCGCTTACAGTCTCCGAACTGGATCTGGCGTCCCTGTTCGGAAATCTGATGGAAAATGCCATCGCCGGATGCCGGACGCTGCCGGAGGCGGAAAGATATTTCTGTCTGACAGCGGAGGTGCGCCATAATAACAGTTTGTATGTGGTTTCCACCAACAGCTTCGACGGGACAGTCCGAAAGGGCAGGGACGGCTATCGCTCCACGAAACATGGCGGAAAAGGGACAGGGCTTGCCTCCATTGCCGCCATTGCTGAAAAGTATCGGGGGTCGGCGGACTTTTCCAACAGCGACAGGGACTTTTTTGCAGATGTGGCTATGAAAATCTGAGAAATGATTGTAGAATAGAGTCACAGCCAGGCTGTGACATGGCGGTTAGAGTGAAAGGCAATGGCAGGGAGAAAGAGGGAAATTTATGGAAAAGAAAACAAAACAGAATTTACTGATCGTGATCGTGGGGGTAGGATTGTTCGCGGCGCTGATGAATCTTCGCGCAGTCATTCTCTTTTTGGAAAAGGGAATAGGGATTATCCTGCCGATTATCGTCGGCGGCATACTGGCGCTGTTTATCAACGTGCCAATGACGGGTATTGAAAAGCGGCTCCGCAAGCTGCTGCAGAAAAGGAAAAAGCAGCCCTCCGACAAGTTTTACCGCATGTTTTCATTTCTGCTCACTTTTGTCTGTGTCGCGCTGGTGCTCACGCTCGTGTTCACCCTGCTCATACCCGAGCTTGTAAATTCCGCGAAAGGGCTTTATCTGCAAATAGAAGCGCGCCTGCCGGAGTGGATTGCATGGCTGGAGAGCCTTGACCCGGAGGCGGCATGGCTGGAGGATATGCTTGCGGACATTAATCTGGAAAAGATGATGCAGAATATCGGGGTTGGCGCCAATTTCTTTTTGGAGAGTGTGGTGAGCACGGTATCCTCCGCCGCGAGCATCGTGATTACGGCGGCTTTCGGGCTGATTATCAGTATTTATCTGGCGCTTGGAAAAGAGCAGATAGGCGGACACGCCAGAAAGCTGTTATATGCCTATCTGAAGCCGGCATGGGCGGAAAATGTACTTCATGTCAGCCGGACATTCAGCAGATGCTTTGCCAATTTCCTGTCGGGGCAGTGTACGGAAGCGGTGATTCTCGGGGTACTGATGTTTGCCGCGTTCACGATCTTTAGACTGCCGTACGGAAGTCTGGTGGGCGTATTGACGGCGGTCTGCGCGATTATCCCGTATGTAGGGGCTTTTCTGTCCGGCGCGGTCAGCGTGATTCTGGCTCTGCTGATCAGCCCTGCGCTAGCGGTCCGCTGTCTGATCGTCTATCTGGTCGTCCAGTTTGTGGAAAACCAGTTTATCTATCCGAGAGTTGTGGGCGGCTCGGTAGGGCTTCCGCCGCTATATACGCTCGTTGCGGCGATGATCGGCGGAAAACTTTTCGGGATTATGGGAATTATATTCTTTATTCCGATTATGGCGGTGGTGATTGAATTGGTGAAAGAGGATGCTGGGAATCGTTTGAGCCGCAAGGGGAATCCTGTCATATAAAATCTTTGTAGTCATATGAATAGGGTAACATGGTTATCGGTGATTATATTTGATTCAGAATCAAATGTGGTCACCGTCTTTTATATGGAATTTGTTATAATAGAGCGAAAAAGAATTTATAGAGCTTGGCAGCATTCTTCGCTGAGAGGGAGGTATCAATGAGGTATGTAAATGCAAACGATGTTCTGCCTGTGGACCTGCTTTTTGCGATTCAGACATATTATCAGGACGGCTATCTGTATATAACAGTATGCAAGGTATTTGTGTCCTGCGAAGCGATGGTTTTTCACATGTCACGGAACGGGATTTTGATCTCATTCTTTCCAATCCCCCTATCATGCGGATTTTGGCGTGCCGAAAAAGTTCATAGAAGAAGGATTCCGTCATTTAAAGATTGGCGGCAGTATGGTCATGGTCACTAAAAGGTAAGATTGGTACAAAAATAAGTTGCAGTCTGTGTTCAGCGGGGTTAAAGTGATAGAAGAGGGCGGGTATTATATTTTTATCTCGCAGAAAAGGGAAGTTCGCAAAACGAAAGAGTTTTTTTGCAATTTCAAGTTCTGATCTCAGCTTCATTTTAAATTTTACACAGATTTTACATAGACCATCTTTTAGATTTTACATAGATCAGATAGCATTTGATTATAGGAAAATTCTTGGGAGGATTATAGTCAAATGGATATCTTTGGATTGCTGACAATGATTGGCGGGTTGGCATTATTTCTATATGGAATGAAAACGATGGGAGATGCCTTGTCCAAGATGGCAGGCGGCAGGCTGGAGCAAGTACTTGAGCGTATGACGAATAATCCTGTGAAGGCTGTCCTGCTTGGGGCAGGTGTGACAGCGGTGATTCAATCTTCTTCCGCGACAACGGTTATGGTAGTGGGTTTTGTTAATTCTGGCATTATGAAGCTGTCACAGGCAGTCGGCGTGATTATGGGTGCAAATATCGGTACGACAGTTACCTCGTGGATTCTGAGCCTTTCCGGTATTGAAAGTGGGAATTTCTTTGTAAAACTTTTGAAACCCTCGTCTTTTTCCCCGGTATTGGCACTCATTGGTGTGATACTGGTGATGTTTATCAAAAATACGAAAAAGAATGATGTGGGAACAATTCTGATTGGGTTTGCAGTGCTTATGTTTGGAATGGAAAGCATGAGCAGCGCTGTAAAGCCGCTTGCAAATGTACCGGAATTTACTGCGCTTTTTACGGCGTTTGAAAATCCCGTTTTAGGTATGATAGTCGGAGCGGTTTTGACTGCAGTGATTCAGAGTTCTTCTGCTTCTGTCGGTATTTTGCAGGCGATGTGTGCCACCGGAAGCGTAACGGTGGGAGCAGCGTTTCCGGTGATTATGGGGCAAAATATAGGAACCTGTGTCACAGCGTTGCTTTCCGGTGTCGGGGCAAACAGGAATGCAAAAAGGGCATCTTTGGTACATCTTTATTTTAACCTGATAGGTACATTAGTGTTTATGGCAGTATTTTATGCCGTGAATCATTTTGTACAGTTTGCTTTTTTGTCGGATACGGCAAATGGTGCAGTCATTGCAGTGATACACAGCTTGTTTAATATTGCCTCGACGATCGTGCTGCTTCCGGCTTCTGAGCTGCTGGTAAAACTCGCATATTTTACCATTCCTCAGTCAGAGGATGAAACACTGGAAACGCCAGGGAAAATACTGGACGAAAGGTTTTTGGAAAGACCCGCGTTTGCGGTTGCACAATGTAAAAATGCGGCGTGTGATATGGCGCAGCTTATCTTAAAGGCAATGAGTTTATGTGTATTAATACAGGAAAAATATGATGAAAATGCAGTGCAGACGATTATGGAAATTGAGCAGGAGGTGGATGCCAGGGAAGATGAGTTAGCGTCCTATCTGAAAAAACTTTCCACAAAGCCGCTCTCTGAAGGGGACAGTAAAACCATCAATAAATTTGGCAGGTGCATTACGGATTTTGAAAGGATATCTGATTATACAAAGGGCATCGCGTTCGCACAAAAGAAGCTGTATAAAAGCAAAGAAAAATTCTCAAGGAAAGCCACTGCCGAAGCAAGGCTGATCTATGAGGCGACCCTTGAGATCGTGGAATGTACGGTTTCCGGTTTTATACACGGGGACAAAGAGATGGCGTTTCGTATTGATCCGCTTGCCGATGTGATTAGCCGGGTAAAAAAGGATATCCGAAAAAACCACAGCAAGAGACTGGAAAAGGGGAAGTGCTCTGTGGAACTTGGCATGGCGCTTACAGATATGGTCACTTCCCTGGAGCGTATTGCGAAGCATTGTTCCAACATAGCGGAGGAGCAGATGGCATCCGAAACAGACCAGCACGCATTACATCAGTATGCACGGAATATAAAAGAGAGGAACGTGTTGTATAAGGAGCTGCTTGAAGGATATACAGAAAAATATTCGTTAGAAAAAGTTTGAGGAAACTTGAATTAGAACTGTGTTCAGGCACGGTTTTGCATAAGTGAGCATGATTTAAGGAGTTTCACAAAAAGGAGTTAGTGCTTATGTCATTAATCTATATTTTGGAAGATGATAAAAATATTCAGGAAATAGAAAGTTATGCCATAAAGGGAAACGGATATGATGTGTGTGCGTTTGATGACGTAGGAGCATTTGACAGGGGAATGCAGGAAAGGAAGCCGGATTTACTGCTTCTTGATGTCATGCTGCCGGGGGAGGACGGGCTGTCCGTACTCAAAAGGCTCCGTGCGGATAATGACACGAAAGAACTGCCCGTCATACTTGTGACAGCGAAAGATTCAGAAATAGATACCGTCAGGGGACTCGATCTGGGGGCTGATGACTACATTACAAAACCATTTGGCGTGATGGAACTTTTGTCACGCATCAAGGCGATTATGCGGCGCATCAAACCGATGAGCGATGATGTGGCGTTAAAATATAAAAATATATATCTGGATCAGGACAGACGGCTCTGCCTTGTGGATGGGGAAAACGTGGAACTGACATTCAAGGAATATGAGCTGCTCCGGCTGTTTCTTTCCAATCTGGGTATTGTACTGACAAGGGAAATAATCATGGAAACTGTATGGGGGACGGATTTTGCAGGGGAAAGCAGAACCGTTGACATGCATATCAAAACACTCCGTAAAAAGCTGAAAGAAGCGGGCAGCCTGATTATTACTGTGAGGAATGTGGGGTATAAGCTGGAATGAGACAGAAGATAAACAGACGATTCACCAGCATTGCACTTTTTTCCGTTGTGATTACCACGATTTTTATGACTGCGGTGTTCTATTCACAGTTAAAAAAACAAGTTTTTTCTGACCTTGCGGTTGTGGCAAACATATTGATTGATGAAGGCTCCTACGAGCGAAAAATAGACAATTTAAGAATTACATTGATAGATGCAGACGGTAAGGTTTTGTTTGATTCTTCGGTAGATGGGCAGTCGCTTGCAAACCATCTGGACAGGCCGGAAATTGTGGAGGCGATCTCTTCCGAAGTCGGTATGGGAATAAGAAAGTCAGGCACCCTGTCGGAGAACGTATTTTATTATGCAAAAAAACTGGATAATGGGCAGATACTCAGAGTGGGAAAGGAGGCGCACAGCGTTGTGGCTGTTTTTTTGTCGGCCCTTCCAATGGTGTTGACAACGGCAATGTTTCTTGTGATCATCTGTATGATGGTGTCGCACTACATTACTTCTGCCATTGTGAAACCGATTGATGAAATGGCAGGGGATATGGAACATATTGATGAAGGGAAAAGTTATCCGGAGCTAATCCCGTTTACAAGAAGAATCCGCTTACAGCATGAGGAAATCCTATCGGCAGCAAATATAAGACAGGAATTTACCGCCAATGTAAGCCACGAATTAAAAACACCTCTTGCGGCGATATCAGGCTACGCAGAGCTGATGGAAGCAGGACTTGTAGATGAAAAAGAGATTAAGCGCTTTTCGGGGGAAATCCGTAAAAGCGCAGCAAGGCTGCTTACCCTGATCAATGACATTATTAAGCTCTCACAATTAGATGCAGGAAATGCAAAAGATATTCTTGATGTGGTAAATTTGGCACAAATTACAAAAGAAAGTGTGGAAATGCTCTCTTTTGGAGCAGCGAAAAATGGCATTGATGTAATGTATGAAGGAGATGACAGGGCTGAGGTCCATATCGGAAAGGAACTTGCACAGGAGCTTACCTACAATTTAATTGAAAACGCCATTCGATATAACAAACCGAACGGCAGCGTGACTGTAAAAGTGCAAAAAGAGGGAACGCAGATTATCTTTTCGGTAGAGGATACCGGTATCGGCATTCCGCTGGAGCATCAGGAGAGAATTTTTGAACGCTTTTACCGGGTGGATAAAAGCAGGTCGAAGGAACTTGGAGGCACGGGACTTGGACTTGCAATTGTAAAACATATCTGTAATCTGACAGATGCAGATGTGCATCTGGTGAGTAAGCCCGGAGTCGGAACGAAGATATTTATTGTTTGGGGCAGGGGCAATGCAAACTTAGGTGTGAGGGTCAAATGAACATGCAAGCATGTTCGCTTGATCCATGGAGGCAAAAATGTCAATCTTGTAGTTATCTGGGTGGAGATATCCCCGTAAGTTGTACATGAACCATAGAGGCAGAAGGCAGTACACGGATGTGTACAGGTGCTTTCTGCTTTTTGTATTTTTGGCAGTATATTACAAAAAATGAAAGGAATGTGATTCACATAGATGCAGGTCGTGTTGTCTGGCAGCTGAATATATCTGTTGGATACCTCGATCAATATGCAGAGATAGAAAAGAATATGACAATGCGGTCTTTTTTGAAATCAGCATTTTCAAGGCTATACCAACTTGAAAGAGAAATGGCAACTTGAGCGAATGGAGAAGATGGAGGTTTATAGCAAAATCAACCTTAGATAAAACCGGATAATAATAACCTACCGATAAACCCTTTACTAAAAGGTGTTGGGAAATGGAAATAAGGCGTTATCTCTTTTTGGCCTAATGCCTCCATGCAGCCTATTGGAACGCTAAGTGGCGGTGAGCAGGCTAAAGATGCGCTAAAAACTGCATTGGTGGAATTTGCTGGTATAGTTCTTCTTGTTTCGCATGAAGAAACATTTTATAGAGTGCCTTTCAAAACAAAAAATTTGCGATTCACGTAGCCAGATTAACCATTCACGAAGTAGACGTTAGAAATCGCCCTGATTTTTCCGATAAGTTAGTTGAGGACTGGAGGTGGCAGAAACGATAAAAATTGCGGTGTGTGATGATGAAAAAAATATAAGGTCTTACCTTGTTTCGCTCATCAAAAAGCAGGGCGGGGAATGCGGCATCACGGAATATGCCTCTGCCGATGCGTACCTCTCGGACGGTAAGGAGCATGACATTATTTTTCTGGACATAGAGATGGGCGGCTCCGGCGCAGGTCTGGACGGCATGGGACTGGCAAGGCATATCCGGGGCATGGAGGCGCAGAAACAGCCTATCATCATTTTTGTGACAGGGTATGAAAAATATGTGTATGACGCATTTGACGTAGGGGCGTTCCAGTATCTGGTAAAGCCCGTAGACGAAGCTTTCCATGTTCCTTGTTTTGTGGGCGGCGGCTTTCAGGGAGAAAAAATCAAAATCGGCGGTGTAAATATAAAAGTGAAAGGGGATGTGTTCCATGTGACAGTCATGCT